>Ga0209066_10002147_pt1 | contig 24683 bp, 18 predicted proteins | sample All_14_2_FD_187198 | JGI IMG/M metagenome (GOLD analysis project Ga0209066, IMG submission 187198) | Freshwater microbial communities in response to fracking from Pennsylvania, USA - Allegheny Zone_MetaG_DW_15 (SPAdes) (version 2) ... | reverse complement strand
CTGCGCCCGACAGATCCTGGGAGGGACGGACATGCGAATGCGCGCGATCATCGCCGCGGCCCTGGCCTTGGCGGCCTGCGCCGGCGGGGCCCGGGCCGCCCCAGTCGCCGTGAAGATCGAGACCGGCGTCCTGGTGGGCGAGGCCGGCGACAGGGCGCTGGTGTTCCGCAACATCCCCTACGCCGCCCCGCCCGTGGGCGACCTGCGCTGGGCGCCGCCGCAGCGGGCCGCGGCCTGGAGCGGCGAGCGCGAGGCGGTGAAGCCCGGTCCCTCCTGTCCCCAGCCGATGCGCCCGGACGGCCGCCCCAACGCCGGCGCCGCCAACGGCCCGATGAGCGAGGACTGCCTGCAGCTCAACGTCTTCGCCCCCACGTCGGGCGCCAAGGCCCCGGTGATGGTCTGGCTGCACGGCGGCGCCTTCCGCTACGGGGCGGGCTGGATCTACGACGGCTCCAACTTCGCCCGCGACGGCGTGGTCTTCGTCTCCATCAACTACCGCCTGGGCGACCTGGGCTATTTCGCCCACCCTGCGCTCACCCGGGCCGCCGCGCCGGACGCGCCGCTCTACAACTACGGCCTGATGGACCAGATCGCCGCCCTGGAGTGGGTTCAGCGCAACATCGCGGCCTTCGGCGGCGACCCCGCCAATGTGACGGTGCTCGGCGAATCCGCCGGGGCCATGAGCGTGCTGCAGCTCCTGGCCATTCCCTCGACCCGGGGCCTCTACCACAAGGCCATCGTCGAATCCGGCGGCGGCTGGTTCCAGCCCGGCGGCCTCCTGGAAAAGGAGGTCGAGGGCGCGGCCCTGGCCACGAGGCTCAGCCTGCCCGGCGCGGAGGCGAGCCTCGCCGACCTGCGCGCGGTCTCCATCGAGCGGCTTGTCGCCCAGGCCGGAGCGGCTGCGACCGGCCCGGCGCCGGACGGGCGGCTGCTCAAGGAGACCCCCACCCAGGCCTTCGCTGCTGGACGCGAGGTCGACGTGCCGCTGGTGATCGGCTCCAACAGCGGCGAGGACTCCCTGATGGACGCCTTCGGCCTGAACCCCGGGGCCCAGGCCGCCCGGCTGGGGCCGCAGGTGCGGCGCATCTACGCCGAGGATGCGGCCAGGGGCGACGAGGCGCTGGCCCGAGCGGTCTTCACCGACCGGGTGATGGGCGCGCCCGCCCGCTGGACCGCCGCCCAGGCCGCCGACGGCGCGCCGGCCTGGCTCTACTACTTCTCCTATGTGGGCTCGCGCTTCCGTCCCGCCGTGACGACGGCCGCCCACGCCGCGGAGATCCAGTACGTGCTGGACTACTGGGGCCGGCGCACCGACCCGGCCAGCATCAGCGCCGAGGACCGGGCGATGGCCGAGCTGGTGCACGGCTGCTGGACGAAGTTCGCCAAGACCTCGGTTCCCGCCTGCGGCCCGGGCGAGGGCTGGCCGGCTTATAATCCGTCAACGGATCAATTGATGGAGTTCGGCGACGGTCCCGGCGTGCGCACGGGATTCCGCAAGCGGCAGCTCGACGCTCAGGACCTCGTGGCTCTGCCGACGATGGGCGTGGCGCAATAGGCGAACCAAAGGCCGCTCCCGGGCGTTTCCGACGCTTGAGCTAGGAGCAGCCCATGGCCCCGCGCCCCGCGTGGAACGGACATCTTCGCCTGTCGCTGGTCAGCTGTCCGGTGGCCCTCTACTCGGCGGTCTCGCGGTCGGCCGACGTGCGGTTCAACATGCTGCACGAGAGCACAGGCAACCGCATCCGCATGGTCCCCACCGATCCGGAGACCGGGCCGGTTGACCGCGAGGACATCGTCAAGGGCTACGAGATCGAGAAGGACCAGTACGTCGTCGTCACCGACGACGAGATCGCCGCGGTGAAGCTCGACACCAGCGACACTCTCGACATCGAGCGCTTCGTCGACGAGGCCGAGATCGACCGCCTCTACTGGAACGACCCCTACTATCTCGCGCCGGACGGCGACATGGCCGTCGAGGCGTTCGGCGTGATCCGCGACGCCATGGCCAAGGCGGGCAGGATCGCCCTCGGCCGCCTGGTGATGCACCAGCGCGAGCGGCTCATGGCGCTGGAGCCGCGCGACCGCGGCCTGGTGGCCTACACGCTGCGCAGCCACGACGAGGTGCGCGACGCCGGCGAATTCTTCGACGACATTCCGAAGGTAAAGGCCGATCCGGAGATGGTCGAGATCGCCGCCAGGATCATCGCCCAGAAGGAGGGGCCCTTCGAGCCGGACACCTTCACCGACCGCTACGAGGATGCGCTCCGCAAGCTTGTCGAAGCCAAGCGCAAGGGCCGCAGGTTCAAGCCTGTGGAGCCGGCGAAGCCTGTCGAGACGCACGATCTGATGGAGGCGCTCCGCCGCAGCCTGGGCCGCCCCTCGGCCGAGCGGCGGAAGCCGGCCGCCAAGACTGCGCGGCCGAAGCGCCCGTCCAAGACGCGCCGCAGGAGCGCCTGAAGCGGGGCCTCAGCCAAGACGTCCAACAGCGCGCTCCAGCGGCCGCTCGGACTGGGCGTAGTCCTCCCAAGCGGCGAGGCCCTTGAGCAGCGAAGGAACGGTGCGCACCGTGAACCGCATCGGGTCGAGACCCTTGCGGACCTGGCTCCACGACAGCGGCGTGGACACCGTGGCGCCCTCGCGCGCCCGGGCCGAGAACGGCGCCACCGCCGTCGCCGTGCGGTCGTTGCGCAGGTAGTCCAGGAAGATCCGGCCCTTGCGGCGGGCCTTGGCCATCACCGCGACGTAGCGGTCGGGACTGTCCGCGGCCATCGCCATGCAGAGGTCGCGGGCGAAGGCCTTGGCCGTGGGCCAGTCGAGGCCCGCCTTCCCCGGCGGAGCCAGCGGCGTCGTCACGTGCAGCCCCTTGCCGCCGGTGGTCTTGCAGAAGCCCACGAGGCCCAGCGCCTCGAGCCGGTCGCGGACCTCGCGCGCCGCCTCCACCACGGCGTCGAACGGGACGCCCGGGCCCGGGTCGAGGTCGAACACCAGCCGGCCGGGAACCTCGGGCGCCCCGGGCCGGCAGTTCCAGGGGTGCAGCTCCAGGGCCGCGATCTGCGCCAGCGCCGCCAGGGCCGCGGGCCGGTCGACCTGCAGATAGGGCTGGCGGTCGCCGGCGACCTTCACCTGCTCGACGAGGCTCGACATCCCCTTGCCTGCGTGGCGCTGGAAGAACGTCTCGCCGCCGATTCCGTCCGGCGCCCGGATGATGGAGCAGGGCCGGCCCTCGACGTGCGGCAGGATCCAGTCGGCCACGGTCTCCAGATAGCGGGCGTACTCCAGCTTGGTCACCGGGGCGGCGTCGTCAGCCGATCTTGGCCAGAGCGCCTTGTCCGGGCTGGAGATCACCACGCCCATGACGACGTTGCTCCCCGCCTCGCGCCTGACGGGCCGGGCCTTCGCCGTCGTCTCGGGTTTGGGTTCGGCCAGTTCGACCTCCTCGGCGGGCGCCGGCGTCTCGGCCTCGACCTCGGCCGCGGGCTTGTCGGCCCGCAGTCCCTTGAACGCGGCGTGACGCACCATACCGCTCGCGGTCCAGCCGGCGAACTCGATCTCGGCGACAAGCTCGGGCTTGACCCAGCGGCCATTGGCGGGCTTGCGCGGCGCGGCTGGGCCGCTGAAGGGCGAGGTCTTGCTCTCGAGGTCCTCGAGCCGCGGCAGCACGCGCCGCGAGACGGCCGCGCCGAAGCCCGTGCCCACGCGGCCGACATGGACGAGCTCGCCGTCGCGGTGCACCCCCACCAGCAGGGAACGCAGGTGACTGGCGTCGCCCGTCCAGCCGCCGATCACCACCTCGTGTCCCGCCCGGCACTTGGCCTTGGTCCAGTCGCTTCCGCGGCCCGATCGGTAGGGGGCTTCCAGCCGCTTGGAGACCACCCCCTCCAGCGACATCCGGCAGGCCGAGGACAGGACCGCATCGCCCGCCGTCTCGAAGTGCTCCACATAGCGCACGCGGTCGTCGGCCTCGTCGGACAGGTCCGCCGTCGCCGCCTTCAACCGCGCCTTGCGCTCGCGAAGGGGCAGGTCGCGCAGATCCTCGCCGCCGATGAACAGCAGGTCGAAGAGGAAGAGGACGAGGTCGGCGGTCTCATGGTCCGACAGCGCCGCCTGGAGCGCCGCGAAGTCCGGCGCGCCGTCGGCGTCCAGCGCGACCGCCTCGCCGTCGTAGAGCCCCTCGGGCAGGCCGGCGGCGGCGGCCGCGATCTCCGGAAACCGTTCGGTCCAGTCCAGGCCCGAACGGGTCAGCAGCCGGACCTCGCCGCCCGCGCCCCGAAGCTGCAGCCGGTAGCCGTCGAACTTGACCTCGTGGCCCCATCCGGCGCCGCCCGGCGGGCGGTCCACCGGCTTGCAGAGCTGCGGCTTGACGAATTCGGGCATGCGGCCGCCGGCCGGCTGTCGCGCGGACCGCTTCGGCGTCCTGGAGCGCGCCTCGCGCGTGCGCCAGACGTCGTCGGCCGGCGCGCGCGCCTCGGCCCGCGTCATGAACGGCCTGGGACCGCAGCCCCCGCCCTTGGCGATGCGGGTCATGTCGCGGCCCGACGCCACGGAGGTCTGGGCCTCCTCCACCAGCGTCTCGCCGTCGCCCGGCCGCGCCGCGCCGTCGTCGTGCTTGATGAGCAGCCAGTTGGTCCGCTTGCCCCGCTCGCGATCCTTGCGCATCCGCACGAGCACCCACGAGCCCTTCAGCCGCTCGCCGTCGAGCTCCAGTTTGAGCTCGCCCCTGGCCAGCGCCTGGCGAGGATCGCCCTCGGGCTTCCAGTAGCCCCGGTCCCACAGCATCACCACGCCGCCGCCGTACTCGCCGGCAGGTATCGTCCCCTCGAAATCCCCGTAGGCGAGGGGATGGTCCTCGACCTCGACCGCCAGGCGCTTGTCATGCGGGTCGAGGGAGGGCCCCCTGGTCACCGCCCACGACTTGAAGACGCCGTCCAGCTCCAGCCGGAAGTCGTAGTGCAGCCGCCTGGCCGCGTGCTTCTGGACGACGAAGCGCAGGCGGTCCGACGCGGCCACGGGCGCCTTGCTCGAGGGCTCGGCCGTCCGCTCGAAGTCGCGCATGGACTCGTAGCGCGAGAGCTTTTCCGCCATCAGCTCGCCAGGGCGTGGGCGGCGGTCGCCTCGGCGGCGTCGGGAGCGGCCAGGGCGGTGACGAACCGGTCGCGCCAGCTCTCCACGTCCTCGGCGCGAACCCGGTCGAACAGGGTGCGCCAGCGCCGGATGCGCTCGTCCAGCTCCATGGTCAGCGCGCGCTTCAGCGCCTCGGAGATCTCTTCGGGGCTGTTGGGATTGACGATCAGGGCGTCCTTCATCTGGTCGGCCGCGCCGGCGAAGCGCGAGAGCACCAGCACGCCCGGGTCCTCCGGGTTCTGGGCTGCGACGTACTCCTTGGCCACCAGGTTCATGCCGTCGCGCAGCGGCGTCACCAGGCCCACGCGCGCGGCGCGGTAGACGCCCGCCAGTTCGTCGCGGCGATAGCTCCGGTTCACGTAGCGCACCGGATTCCAGTCGATGTCGGCGAACTCGCCGTTGATGCGCCCGGACAGGGCGTCGAGCCGGGCGCGGATTTCCTGATAGGCCTCCACCGCCTCGCGGCTGGGCGGGGCGATCTGCAGGAACAGCACCTCGCGGCGCATCTCCGGATTGTCGGCCAGGAAGCGTTCGAAGCCCAGGAACCGCTCCTCCAGGCCCTTCGAATAGTCGAGCCTGTCGACGCCGACGATCATCTTGCGGAACACCGTGTGGGCGGCCATCACGTCGTAGGTGCGCAGCGCCCGCGGCGAGGCCGCGATCCGGGCGAAGTCGGCGGCGTCCACGCCGATGGGGAAGGCGCCCACGCGGAGGGTCCGGCCGAAGGCCTTGATGTGGTCGTCGTCGAGCCGAACCCCGGCCGCCTCGCTCGTCACATATTCGGAGAAGGCCTGCAGGAATCCCGGCGTCTGGAAACCGACGAGATCGTAGTCGAACAGCGCCTGCACGAGCTGGCGATGCCGCGGCAGGGTGACCATCAGCTGGTGAGCGGGCCAGGGGATGTGCAGGAAGAAGCCGATCCTGTTCTTCACCCCCAGGCGGCGCAGTTCGCGGGCCATGGGGATCAGGTGGTAGTCATGCACCCAGACCAGATCGTCCGGCTCGATCAGGGGGCGCAGCGTCTCGGCGAAGCGCCGGTTGACGCGATCGTAGCCCTCGCCGAACGCGCGGTCGTAGGCGGTGATGTCCAGGCGGTAGTGGAACAGCGGCCAGAGCGTCTTGTTGGCGTAGCCGTTGTAGTATTCGTCGAGGTCGGCCTCCTCCAGGTCGATGGTGGCCACCGTCACGCCCTGCACGCGGCTCATCGAGAGCTGTCCAGTGAACTCCGGCGTGGTGCGGCCGCTCCAGCCGAACCAGACGCCCGAGTACTCGCGCAGCGCCGCGGCCAGCGCCATGGCCAAGCCGCCGACGCTCTCCTCGCCGCTCGCCGCCGGCGGCGTCACCCGGTTCGAAACCACGATCAGACGGCTCATCCTGCTCCCCATCCTGCCGCGGGCGAGACGTCGTGCGCATCGCCCGCGCAAGTCGTCTCCTATCGGAACCCATGGGGTGCGCATCGGGTTGCAACCGGCTAAGTGGAGGCTCCGCCCCGATGACCACACCCCAATGACCACACCAAGGTGAAGCTCATGGCTGACGCGCCCCTCGCCGACGCGCTCGTTCTGTTCGGCGGAACCGGCGACCTGGCGCAAAGGATGCTGTTTCCCTCGCTCTATTTCCTGGAGACGGACGGCTTCCTGCCCGAGGGGTTCAGGATCGTCTCCACGGCCAGGGCGCCCCTGGAGCGCGACGCCTTCGTCGACCTGGTGCGCGAGTCCGTCGCCCACCGCGCCGGGCCGCTGGGCCTGGACGAGGAGGCCTGGGGGCGCTTCGCCGGCCGGCTCGACTATCGCGCCTGCGACGCCACGACGGTGGAGGGCGCCAGGATGCTGGCCGCCGCCTTGGGCGAGGCCTCCCGGCCGATGTTCTACCTGGCGCTCTCGCCCAGCCTCTATGGCCCTGTCTGCACGGCGCTGGCCGGGGCGGGGCTGGCCGGGCCCGAGACGCGCATCGTGCTGGAAAAGCCGGTCGGCCGGGACCTGGCGAGCTCCATGTCCACCAACGCCGCCGTCGGCGCGGTGTTCAGCGAGGACCGGATCTTCCGCATCGACCACTACCTGGGCAAGGAGACGGTCCAGAACCTGATGGCGCTGCGCTTCGCCAACACCCTGTTCGAGCCGCTCTGGAACAACCTGACCATCGACCACGTGCAGATCACGGTGGCCGAGACGGAGGGCGTCGGCGAGCGGTGGCCCTACTACGACGAGTACGGGGCGCTGCGCGACATGGTGCAGAACCACATGCTGCAGCTGCTCTGCCTGGTGGCCATGGAGCCGCCGGCCGACATGGAGCCGGCCTCGGTGCGCAACGAGAAGGTCAAGGTGCTGCGCTCCCTGCGCCGCTTCACCCGCGCCGACGCCGCGGCCAACAGCGTGCGCGGCCAGTACACCCAGGGCGTCGTCGAGGGAAAGTCGGTCGCCGGCTACGAGGCCGAGCGCGGCGCGCCGAGCGGCACGGAGACCTTCGTCGCCCTGCGGGTCGACATCGACAACTGGCGCTGGGCCGGCGTGCCCTTCTTCCTGCGCACGGGAAAGCGCCTGCCCGAGCGGCGCACCCAGATCGCCATCCAGTTCAAGGGGGTGCCGCACTCGGTGTTCGGCGGCTCTGCCAAGGCCGACCTGGTGGCCAACCGCCTGATCATCGACCTGCAGCCGGACGAGGACATCGAGCTCCTCCTGATGAATAAGGCGCCGGGCCTGTCGCGCGAGGGCATGCGTCTGCAGCCCCTGCCGCTCTCCCTGTCGCTGCTGAAGGCCTATTCCGGGCCGAATGCGCGCCGGCGTATCGCCTACGAGCGCCTCCTGCTCGACGTGATCCACGGCAACTCCACCCTGTTCGTCCGCCGCGACGAGGTGGAGCAGGCCTGGGCCTGGGTGGACGGCGTGGCCGACGCCTGGCGCGAGTCCGGCCACAGCCCCCGCGCCTACGCGGCCGGAAGCTGGGGCCCCTCCGGCGCCTTCGCCCTCACCGAGCGCTACGGCCGGGCCTGGTACGACGACTGAAGCGCGCGGAGCGCCCGAGGCCCCGCGCGGGCCCGGTCGTGCCTAGAGGAAGCTGTAGGGGTCCACGTCGATCGCCACGCGGATCGAGGCCGGCGGCTTCACCCGCGCCCGCCAGGCGGCCAGATAGGCCGACAGGTCCACCGTGCGCTCGGCCCTGACCAGGAAGCGCTTGCGCCGCCGGCCACGCACCAGCCCCAGCGGCGCGTCGGCGGGGCCGTAGACCTCCACCCCCTCCGTGTTGGGCGCGGCCTTGGCCATGGCCTGGACGAAGGCCTCTAGCCCAGGCGGGTCCTCGCCCGAGACGATCACCGCGCCCAGCCGGCCGAAGGGCGGCAGTCCGGCGAGCTCCCGCTCGGCCATCTCGGCCTGCAGGAAGGCGTCGCGGTCCTGGGCCTTCAGCGCCTGCATGACCGGATGCTCGGGCGCGTAGGTCTGCAGCAGCGCCCGGCCCGGCCGCTCGTGGCGTCCCGCCCGCCCGGTCGCCTGGGCCAGGAGCTGGTAGGTCCGCTCGCCCGCCCGCAGGTCGCCGCCGCGCAGGCCGAGGTCCGCGTCGACCACGCCCACCAGGGTGAGGTTGGGGAAGTTGTGGCCCTTGGCCGCCGCCTGGGTCGCCACCATGATGTCGATCTCGCCGCTCTCCATGGCCTCGATCAGCCGCCGCGCCTCGCGCGCGTCGAACAGGGTGTCGGACGAGAAGACCGCGATCCGCGCCTGCGGAAACAGGAGGCGCGCCTCCTCCTCGACACGCTCGACCCCCGGGCCGATGGAGGCCAGGCTGTCGTGCGCGCCGCAATGCGGGCACTTGTCGGGCTTGGCCATGGAGAAGCCCGTCAGGTGGCAGACGAGGCGGCCGGTGTAGCGGTGCTCCACCAGCCAGGACTCGGTGTCCGGCGCGCACATGCGCTCGCCGCAGGCCCGGCAGAGCACCAGCGGCGCATAGCCGCGGCGGTTGAGGAACAGCAGCGTCTGCTCGCCGCGCGCCAGGGTCTCGCCCATGGCCCTGACCAGCGGCGGCGAGAGCCAGCGGCCGGTGTCCGGCGGGCTCTCGCGCAGGTCGACCAGCTCCACGTCGGGCAGCTCGGCGGTCCCGTGCCGGGCCGACAGCCGCAGCCATCGGTAGCGCCCCGTCTCGGCGTTCCTGAGGGTCTCCAGCGAGGGCGTCGCCGAGGCGAGGATCACCGCGGCGTCCTCGATCTTGCCGCGCACGACGGCCAGGTCGCGGGCCTGGTAGATGAAGCCTTCCTCCTGCTTGTAGGAGCCGTCGTGCTCTTCATCGACGACGATCAGCTTCAGCTTGCGGAAGGGCAGGAACAGGGCCGAGCGCGCGCCCACCACGATGCGGCAGCGGCCGGATGCGACCCCCTCCCACACCTTGCGCCGTGCGGGCGGGGCGATGTCGGAATGCCATTCGCCGGGCGCCGCGCCGAAGCGCTCGGCGAACCGGGCGATCACCGCCTGTGTCAGGGCGATCTCGGGCAGCAGCGCCAGCACCTGGGCCTCGGGGTCGGCGGCGAGGGCCGCAGCCGCGGCCTCCAGGTAGACCTCGGTCTTGCCCGATCCGGTCACCCCGTCGAGCAGGGTCACGTTGAAGCCGCCCTCGCGCACGGCCGCGCGCAGCGCCTCTGCGGCGGCGGCCTGGCTCGCGTTCAGCGCCGAGCCCGTGCGCGACAGGTCTGGCGGATCGAAGCTGGCCTCGGTCTCGACAAGGCGCGCGGCCAGCACGCCTTCCTCGATCAGACCCTTGACCACGCCCGCGCCCACGCCCGCGGCGCGCGCGAGGTCGGCGGGGCTGAGCCGCGCCTCGGCCGCGGCGGCCAGCACCTTGGCGCGGGCCGGGGTGGGCCGCGCGGGCGCGGTTCCCGTCGTCTCGACGACCTTGTGGGGCTTGGGCTTGGGCGCGCGCGCGCCGCGAAGCGCGATGGCCAGCGGCGCGCCGGGCGCGTCGACGCTGTAGCGCGCCGCCCACTGGATGAACTCCAGGGTATGTTCCGGCAGGGCGGGCTCCTCGAGCCGCGCCTCCACGGGCTTCAGCGGCCGGTTGCCGCCGGCGGCCTCGCGCAGCCCCACGACGACGCCGCGCAGCGTGCGCGGACCGAGCGGGGCGGCCACCTGGTCGCCCAGCGCCAGGCCCATCCCCTCCGGCTCGGCGTAGTCGAACGCCTCCGGCAGCGGCATGGGCAACAGGACCGAGGCGATCCGGCTCATGGGCGCGGCGGGGCTTTCATCCCGTCATGCAGACCGGCTACAAGTCCGGCCAGATCAAACGCCGGGACCCCGACCATGCAGCTCTTCCTCGACACCACCGACACGGCCGTCCTCAAGGATCTGGCCGCGACGGGCCTCGTCGACGGCGTCACCACCAATCCTACGCTCATCGCCAAGTCCGGGCGTCCCATGCTGGAGGTCATCGCCGAGATTTGCGGCCTCGTCGAGGGCCCTGTCAGCGCCGAGGTCGCCGCGACCGACGCGCCGGGCATGCTGGCCGAAGGCCGCAAGCTCGCCGGCGTCGCCCCCAACGTCGTGGTCAAGGTGCCGCTCACCCGCGCCGGCCTCCTCGCCACCTCCGAATTCAGCCGCGAGGGGATCCAGACCAACGTCACGCTCTGCTTCTCCGCGGCCCAGGCGCTCCTGGCCGCCAAGGCCGGCGCGACCTACGTCTCGCCGTTCATCGGCCGGCTGGACGATCACGGGGCGGTGGGCATGGAGCTGATCGGCGAGATCCGCGCGATCTACGACAACTACGACTTCGACACCGAAATTCTCGCCGCCTCGATCCGCACCCCGGCCCACGTGACGGCCGCCGCGCTCGCCGGATCGGACTGTGCGACCATTCCGCCCGGCGTTTTCCTCGACCTTTTCAAGCACCCGTTAACCGAGAAGGGGCTTGAACAGTTCATGAGCGACTGGGCCAAGACCGGACAGTCGATCCTGTGACGGGCTGAGGGGCATCCATGGACGCGACGGCTTTAGCGAACGAGCCCACGCTGGAACCGGAAAGCGTCCGACGCTTCCTCGCCGACAATCCCGATTTCCTGCGCGGCGACGCCTCGCTCCTGGCCGAGCTCGGCCTCCGGCTCGACGCGGCCAATGTGGTCGATTTCGGCCCCGCGGCTCTCGCCCGGGTGCACGCCGCCCACAAGCGTGAATCCAGCGTCCGCCGCCAGCTGGAGGCCACGGCGCGCGCCAATTTCGCCGCCCAGGCCCAGACCCACGGCGCGGTGGTCGACCTGCTTGAGGCGCGCAACCACGCCGACCTCGCTCGCCGGGTGGACGACCTCGCCCAGCTTCGCTTCGGTCTCGCCGCCGGCGTCGTGGCGCTGGAGGACACCGGCCGCGTGCCGGCCGGCTGGCGCATGCTGGTCGAGGGCCAGGCCGACATGATCCTCGGCGACCACCAGCGCCTGGCGCGTATGGGCCTGGTCCCTGTCGCCCACGGTCTCTTCGGCGAGCGCGCCGAGCAGATCCGCTCGGTGGCCATCGTCCGCATGGCCATCTGGGAGCCGGCCCGCCAGGGCCTGATCGCCTTCGGCTCGGCCGACGAGCAGGGCTTCACCGAGGACATGGGCGCCGAGCTGGTCGCTTTCCTGGCCCGCGTGGTGGAGCGCACGGCGGAGCGATGGCCGGTCCTGTGACCGCCCGCGAGGCGCTCGCCGCCTGGCTCGAGCACCTGGAGAAGGAGCGCCGTGCCTCGCCGCGCACGCTGGAGGCCTACGGCTTCGCCGCCCGCCGCTACCTGGCCTTCCTGGAACTGCACCGGGGCGGCGCGCCCAGCCTCGTCGACATGGGACGCGTCACGCCCGCCGAGGTGCGCGCCTGGCTCGCCCATCTGCGGGGCGGGGATCATCCGCTGTCGCCGCGCTCGCTCTCCCAGGCCCTGTCGGCCATCCGCACCTTCCACCGCTTCCTCGACCGCAGGCTCGCAACGCCCAATGCGACCATCGCCCTGGTGCGCGGGCCCAAGGTGCGTCCCGGCGCGCCGCGCCCGGTCAGCGAGGACCAGGCCCGCGGCCTGCTCGCCGAGCCGATGCTCGACCCCGACCGCGAGGACTGGGAGGCGGCCCGCGACGAGGCGGTGCTGACCCTGCTCTACGGCTGCGGCCTACGGATTTCCGAGGCCCTGTCGCTGGTGCGCGCCGACGCGCCGCTGGGGCCGAGCCTGCGCATCACAGGCAAAGGCTCGAAGACCCGGCTCGTGCCGGTCCTGCCCGCCGTGCGCGCGGCGGTGGACGCCTATCTCGCCCTGGTCCCGTTCGTGCTGTCGCCGGGCGAACCGCTGTTCCGCGCCAAGCGGGGCGGGCCGCTCAGCCCCCGCCACGTCCAGGCCGCCGTCCAGCTGCTGCGCGGGCGCCTGGGCCTGCCCGACAGCGCCACGCCGCACGCCCTTCGCCACTCCTTCGCCACGCACCTGCTGGGCGCCGGCGCCGACCTGCGCTCGATCCAGGAGCTGCTCGGCCACGCCTCGCTCTCCACCACCCAGCGCTACACCCAGGTCGACGCCGCAGGCCTGCTGGCCGCCTACGAAAAGGCCCATCCGAGGGCCTGAAGGCCCCGCGTCAGCGGAACGCCAGGCCCTCGAAGTCGCCCTTGCTGCGCCAGGCGTCGATGTACTTGAAATAGGCCGTCGCGCCGGCCGGATAGCCGACGTTCAGCTTGGCCGCGGGGCCGGGGTCCTGGCCCTCGTTGTTGTAGTAGCCGGGGGTGCAGTCGGGCGAGCCGAGCATCATGCGGCCAGGGCCGGTGAGCAGCAGGGCGACCCAGGCGTCTTGGGCTTCCTGGGTCACCTCGACCTCCTTGGCGCCGCGGTCGAGCGCGCTCCGGATGATCATGGCGATGGTCTTGCCCGCCTCGGTCAGGTTGTGCGGCACGTTGGAGATCAGGTTCGCGCCTTGGGTGGGCTGCACGAAGAAGGCGTTGGGGAAGCCGTGCACATGGACGCCGTGCTTGGTCTTCATGCCCTCGGCCCAGGCCTGCGACAGCTTCAGCCCGCCGCGGCCGGTCAGATCGAAGCCGGCCCGCCGCGTGTACTCGGTGCCCACCTCGAAGCCCGAGGCGTAGATGATGCAGTCCACTTCGTACTCGACGCCGCCGACGACCACGCCCTTTTCGGTGATCTTCTCCACGCCCTTGCCGTCGGTGTCGACCAGGTGGACGCCCGGCGTGTTGAAGGCCTGCAGATAGGCGTCGTGGAAGCACGGCCGCTTGCAGAGCTGGCGGTACCAGGCCTTGAGCTTCTCCGCGGCTTCGCGGTTTTCGACGATGGCGTCCACGCGCGCGCGGATCTCCTCCATCTTCTCGAAGTCGGAGTCCTCGTAGGCCGCCAGCATGTTCTGCGGCGTCATCTGCTCGCGGGGCAGGTCCATGATCTTGGCGCGGATGCGCCGCGACAGGTCGGTCCAGCCGTCCTGGACGAGATCCTCCTCGGCCGTGCCGCCGGCCTGGTTGGCGGTGAAGTTCTCCAGCCAGCGCTGCTGCCAGCCCGGCGTGGCGATGGAGGCGAACCATTCCGGATCGATCGGCGCGTTGGCCCGCACGTCCACCGACGAGGGCGTACGCTGGAAGACGTAGAGCTCCTTGCAGGCCCGGGCCAGGTGAGGCACGGCCTGCACCGAGGTGGCGCCGGTGCCGATGATCGCCACCCGCTTGTCGGCGAGCTTCTCCATCAGCGCGCCCTTGGGATCGCCGCCGGTGTAGTCGTAGTCCCAGCGGCTGGTGTGGAACGAGTGGCCCTTGAAGGTCTCGATCCCCGGGATGCCCGGCAGCTTCGGCACGTGCAGCGGCCCGGTGCCCAGGCCGATGAAGTCGGCGGTGAAACGGTCGCCGCGGTTGGTCTCGATCACCCAGCGCGACTGGCCCTCGTCCCAGGTCAAAGCCTCGATCTCTGTGTGGAAGAGGGCGTTGTCGTAGAGGCCGTACTGGCGGCCGATCCGCTGGCATTGCTCCAGGATTTCCGGCGCATGCGCGTACTTCTCGCTCGGCATGTGGCCGGTTTCTTCGAGCAGCGGCATGTAGATCATCGAGGCGGTGTCGCACTGTGCGCCCGGATAGCGGTTCCAGTACCAGGTGCCGCCGAAGTCGCCGCCCTTCTCGACGATGCGCACGTCGGTGACGCCGGCCTCGACCAGCCGCGCGCCCGTCACCAGCCCCGCAAAGCCGCCGCCGACGAAGGCGAAGGTGACATGGTCGGTCTTCGGCGCGCGCTCGACGAAGGGCGTATAGGGGTCATCCAGGTAGTGGGAGAGCCGTCCCTTGAGCTCCAGGTACTGGGCGTTGCCGTCCGCGCGCAGGCGCTTGTCGCGTTCGGCGCGGTACTTGGCGAGCAGCGCCTCCTTGTCGACCGGCTTGCGCTCAATGCTCGGGACGTCGTTCGCCATCGGAAAAACCTCGATCAAAATCCACGCGCCGCCAGGCGCCAGGGCAATGGACGGACCATAGCGCGACGGGCGCCGCGCACGCCAGAGTTTCGAAAAAGGGGTTTGGTCGTGACGCTACGGCGCGCGCCTGTCGGAGGGTGGCGCGAAGCGACCGTTCCCCTCCACGGGCCCGGAGACGAAGGTCGGGAGGTTGCACCCGTCGATCCTGCGCATGACCGGCAGCATCAGCCGCGCCATCGGCAGCTCGTCAAGCTTCTGGACCTTCGGCGCGGTCTGCAGGCGGGTGAGCTCGCCGTCGGGAATGCAGGCCGCGGGCAGGGCCGCTCGGGGCGCTCCGGCGGGCGGCTGGACAGCGAGAACTGCGCCGGCGGCGAGGAGAGCGAGCGGGATCATGGCGGGCTCCAGCGAACAGGCCCCGAGCCTACCACTCAACCGGGGCGGGCGTAAGCTCAGCGCACCATCTTGATCCACGGCAGTCCCGGCGGCGGGTCCTCGCCGCGGGCCAGCACGCGGAACCCTTCGCGGCGGTAGAAGGCCTCGGCGCGCAGGTTGGCCGCCTGGACCTTCAGGGACACAGGCCCGTCGGCCTGAGCGCAGACGTGGTCCAGCAGCCGCTTGCCTACGCCCTGGCCGCGCTCGGCTACGAACAGCGAGTGCAGGAAGTTGCTCGGCGCGTGGAAGGCCGCGATGCCGCAGAGCCGCGTCTCGGTCGCGGCCAGATAGACGTCCTCCTCCAGGGCGTCGGCGATGAAGTCCTGCGCGGTGGGCAGGCGGTCGGGCCGCACCCAGGTGAAGGTCTCGGCCAGCACGCGCGCATAGAGCGCCGCGCAGGCGGCGATCTCGTCAGCCGCCGCCCGGCGGATGACGAGGCCCTTCATCAGGCCTGCATGGTCCACCCCTCGACGCCCATGGCGGCCTGCTTGCCGGCTTCGGAGCGCGTCGGGTGGGGATGGCAGATGCGGGCGATGTCCTCGCTGGCGGCGCGGAAGGCCATGGCCACGCAGTATTCGCCGATCATCTCGCCGGCCTGCGGGCCGATGATGTGCACGCCCAGGATCTCGTCGGTCTTGGCGTCGGCCAGCACCTTGGCGAAGCCCTCGGTCTCGTGGTTGATCTTGGCGCGGCTGTTGGCGCTGAAGGGGAACTTGCCGGCCTTGTAGGCCACGCCCGCCTCCTTCAGCTGCTCCTCGGTCTTGCCCACCCAGGCGACCTCGGGAGAGGTGTAGACCACGCTCGGCACCAGGTTGTAGTCCACGTGGCCCGCCTTGCCCGCGATGAGCTCGATGCAGGCCACCGCGTCCTCTTCGGCCTTGTGCGCCAGCATTGGCCCGTGGATCGCATCGCCGAGGGCCCAGACGCCCGGCGCGCTGGTCTTGAAGTGGTCGGTCTCGATGAAGCCGCGCTTGTCGGGGGTGATCCCGACGCTCTCGAGGCCCAGTCCTTCCGTATACGGACGACGTCCGATGGCCAGCAGCACGTAGTCGGCCTTGAGGGTCTCGGCCGGCCCGCCCGCGACCGGCTCGACGGTCAGCGTCACGTCGCTCTTGCCGGCCTTGGCGCCCGTCACCTTGGCGCCCAGCTTGAAGGTCATGCCCTGCTTGGTCAGCGACCGCTGGAAGGTCTTGGCGGTCTCGGCGTCCATGCCGGGGGTGATGCGGTCGAGGAACTCCACCACGGTCACTTCGGCCCCGAGGCGGCGCCACACCGAGCCCAGCTCCAGGCCGATGATGCCGGCGCCGATGACGACCAGGCTCTTGGGGACCTCAGGCAGGGAGAGCGCGCCGGTGGAATCGACGATGCGGAGGTTGTCGACCGCCACGCCGGGCAGGGGCGAGGGCTCCGAGCCCGTGGCGATGACGATGTCCTTGGCTTCCAGGGTCGTGACAGCGCCGTCCTCGGCCGTCACCTCGACCTTGCCGGGCCCGGCGATCCGGCCCGCGCCCTTCACCCAGTCGACCTTGTTCTTCTTGAAAAGGAACTCGATGCCCTTGGTCAGCGCCGTCACGCTTTCGGCCTTCTGAGCCATCATCTGCACCAGGTTCAGCTTGGGCTTCACCTCGATGCCGAGCTTGGCGAACTCGCCGCCGGCGGCCTCGTAGAGCTCCGAGGCGTGCAGCAGCGCCTTGGACGGCATGCAGCCGACGTTCAGGCAGGTGCCGCCGAGGGTCACGCGCTTCTCCACGCAGGCGACCTTGAGGCCCAGCTGGCCCGCGCGGATCGCGGCGTTGTAGCCGCCGGGGCCGCCCCCGATGATGACGACGTCGTACTGGGCCATGCTCGTAGTCCTTTACGGAAACGGCGAGGCTTTCGCCCCGCCGCCGGTTGCGTTCGACAGCGCGGAGCGGACCTAGAGGTCCAGCAGCAGCCGTTGCGGATCTTCCAGGGCGTCCTTCACCTTGACCAGGAAGGTCACCGCGCCCTGTCCGTCCACCACACGGTGGTCGTAGCTGAGCGCCAGGTACATCATCGGCCGGATCACGACCTGGCCGTTCACCACCATCGGCCGCTCCTGGATCTTGTGCATGCCCAGGATGCCCGACTGCGGCGCGTTCAGGATCGGCGTCGACATGAGCGAGCCGTAGACCCCGCCGTTGGAGATGGTGAAGGTCCCGCCCTGCAGGTCCTCCAGCGCCAGGTGGCCGTCGCGGGCCTTCTTGCCCAGGTCGCCGATGGCCTTTTCGATCTCGGCCAGGCTCATGGCGTCGGCGTCGCGCACCACCGGCACCACCAGGCCCTTCTCGGTGCCGACGGCCACGCCGATGTCGTAGTGGTTCTTGTAGATGATGTCCTGGCCGTCGATCTCCGCGTTCACGTCCGGGATCTGCTTGAGCGCGGCGACGCAGGCCTTCACGAAGAAGCTCATGAAGCCGAGCTTCACGCCGTGCTTCTTCTCGAACACGTCCTTGTACTGATTGCGCAGCGACATGACCGCGCTCATGTCGACCTCGTTGAAGGTCGTCAGCATGGCGGCGGCGTTCTGGGCTTCCTTCAGGCGGCGCGCGATGGTCTGGCGCAGGCGGGTCATGCGCACGCGCTCCTCGCGCGCGTGCACTTCGCGCGGGGCGGCCGGCGCGGGGGCGGGGGCCGGCGCGCTGGCCCGGGCCTCGAGGGCCGCGATCGCGTCGCCCTTGGTCACCCGTCCGTCCTTGCCGCTGCCGGCGATGGCGCCGGCGTCGAGCTTGTTCTCGGTCACGATGCGCTGGGCCGAGGGCGCCAGCACGGGGGCCTCGGTCTTCGCCGCGGGAGCCGAGGCGGGCTCCGGAGCCGGCTTGGCCTCGGCCTTGGGCGCGGGCGCGGCCTTTTCGGCGGCGGCCTTGGCGGGCGCGGCGGCGACCGCGCCTTCGGTCACCCGGCCCAGCACCGCGCCGGGCTCGACCGTCGCGCCTTCCTCGGCGGCGATCTCGGAGAGCACGCCGTCCGCCGGGGCGGCGACTTCCAGGCTCACCTTGTCGGTCTCCAGCTCGACCAGGATCTCGTCCTTCCTGACGGCCTCGCCGGCCTTCTTGGTCCAGCGCGCCACCGTCGCCTCGGTGACGGACTCGCCCAGGGCGGGCGTCATGATGTCGGCCATAGGAAGGGCTCCTTGAGTCTTTCTGTCGGGTCGCCTTAGGCGAAGGCGTCGTTGAGGAAGTTTTCGAGTTCGCGCATGTGCCGGCTCATCAGGCCAGCGGCGGTGGAAGCCGAGGCCGGGCGGCCGACGTAGCGGGCGCGCTTGGCCTTGATGTTCAACCGCTCAAGCGTCAGCTCGAGCCACGGGTCGACGAAGGTCCAGCCGCCCATGTTCTTGGGCTCTTCCTGGCACCAGACCAGCTCGGCGTTCTTGAAGCGCTTGAGCTCGTTGGACAGCGACTTCACCGGCCAGGGATAGAACTGCTCCAGGCGCAGGAGATAGACGTCGTCGCGGCCGAAGCGCGCCCGCGCCTCGACGAGGTCGAAGTAGACCTTGCCCGAGCACAGGACGACGCGCTTGATCTGGTCGTCCGGCTTCAGCTCGACCCCGCCCACGTCCTGGCCGGCCTCGGCGCCGTCGATCATCACCCTGTGGAAGGACGAGCCCTCGGCCATGTCGGCGAGGTTGGAGACCGCCCGCTTGTGGCGCAGCAGGCTCTTGGGCGCCATCACGATCAGCGGCTTGCGGAACTCGCGCAGCAGCTGGCGGCGCAGGGCGTGGAAGTAGTTCGCCGGCGTCGTGCAGTTGACGACCTGCATGTTGTCTTCGGCGCAGAGCTGCAGGAAGCGCTCCAGGCGGGCGGACGAGTGCTCGGGGCCCTGGCCCTCGTAGCCGTGCGGCAGCAGCATGACCAGGCCGCTCATCCGCAGCCACTTGCGCTCGCCCGACGAGATGAACTGGTCGATCACCACCTGGGCGCCGTTGGTGAAGTCGCCGAACTGGGCTTCCCAGAGCGTCAGGGTCTTGGGGTCGGTCAGCGAGAAGCCGTACTCGAAGCCCAGCACCGCTTCTTCCGAGAGCGCCGAGTCCAGAACCTCGAAGTGCGCCTGGTTCGGCGAGACGTGGCGCAGCGGGAAGTAGACGTCCTCGGTCTTCTGGTCGATCAGGCCCGCATGGCGCTGCACGAAGGTGCCGCGCACGCTGTCCTGGCCCGACAGGCGCACCGGATAGCCCTGGTCGAGCAGGGTGGCGAACGCCAGGTGCTCGGCGGTCGACCAGTCGAGGCCGGACCCGCTTTCGATCGCCTCGCGACGGTTGTGGATCACCCGCTCGACCGTCTTGTGCGGCGTCACGCTCTCGGGAATGGCCGTGAGCTTGAGGCCCAGGTCCCTCAGCTTCTGGAGCGGCACGGCGGTGTCGCCGCGGCGGTCGTCGCTGCCCGGCAGGGTCAGGCCCGACCACTTGCCGTCCAGCCAGTCGGCCTTGTTGGCCTTGTAGTTCTTGCCGGCCTCGAACTCCTGATCGAGGTACTCCTGGAACTCGGCGACCCAGCCGTCCACCTGCTCGGCGGTGACGACGCTCTCCTTGATCAGGCGCTGGGCGTAGAGCTCACGGGTGGTCGGGTGGCCCTTGATCTTGGCGTACATCAGGGGCTGGGTCATCGTCGGGTCGTCACCTTCGTTGTGACCGAACCGGCGATAGCAGAACATGTCGATGACCACGTCCTTGCCGAACAGCTGGCGGAACTCGGTGGCCACCTTGGCGGCGAAGGTGACGGCTTCGGGATCGTCGCCGTTCACGTGGAAGATCGGGGCCTCGACCATCAGCGCCACATCCGAGGGATAGGGCGAGGAGCGCGAGTTCTTCGGGCTGGTGGTGAAGCCGATCTGGTTGTTGACGATGAAGTGGATCGAGCCGCCCACGCCGTAGCCCTTCAGGCCCGACAGCGCGAAACACTCGGCCACCACGCCCTGGCCGGCGAAGGCCGCGTCGCCGTGCAGCAGGAGCGGCAGCACGTGGCCGCGGCCGGCGCCGGGGGTCTCGCGCAGGGTGAAGGCCTGCTTGGCGCGGGCCTTGCCGATCACCACCGGATTGACGATCTCCAGGTGCGAGGGGTTGGCCGTCAGCGACAGGTGCACGCTGTTGCCGTCGAAGCTGCGGTCCGACGAGGCGCCCAGGTGGTACTTCACGTCGCCCGAGCCCTCCACGTCCGAGGGCAGGCTCGAGCCGCCCTGGAACTCGTGGAAGATGATCTGGTAGGGCTTGCCCATCACGGCGGCCAGCACGTTCAGGCGGCCGCGGTGCGGCATGCCGATGACGATGTCCTTGACGCCCATGGCGCCGCCGCGCTTCACGATCTGCTCCAGCGCCGGAACCATCGCCTCGCCGCCGTCGAGGCCGAACCGCTTGGTGCCGGGGAAGCGCTTGTGCAGGAACTTCTCGAAGCCTTCGGCCTCGATCAGCTTCTTCAGGATGGCGATCTTGCCTTCCTTGGTGAAGTTGATCTCCTTGTCGCGGCCCTCGATGCGCTCCTGCAGCCAGGACTTCTGGGCCGGGTCGGAGATGTGCATGTACTGCACGCCGATGTCGCGGCAGTAGGTGCGGCGCAGGATCGCCAGGATCTCGCGGATCGTCGCGGTCTCCAGGCCCAGCACATAGTCCAGGAAGATCGGCCGGTCGTAGTCGGCCTCGGTGAAGCCGTAGGTCGCAGGGTCAAGCTCGCTGGCGTCGCCCGGAACCGTGGCGATGCCGAGCGGGTCCAGGTTGGCCCGCAGGTGGCCGCGCATCCGGTAGGCGCGGATCATCATGATGGCGCGCAGCGAATCCAGGGTGGCGGCGCGGACCTGGTCGGTGGAGGCGGCCGGCGCGCGCTCGGCGATGGCCTTGCCCACCTTGGCCTCGACCGCCGGCCACTGCCCGTCGATCGCCGACAGCCAGTCGGGGCGGGCTTCGGGGGCGGAGGGCCTGGTCCAGCCGGGCTTCTTCGCCGCGGCCTTCACCTCGTCCACGCGGTCCTGCAGCGAGGCGAAGAAGGCCCGCCACGAGGGCTCCACCGAGTCCGGGTTCGCCGCCCACCTCGCGTAGAGGTCCTCCACGAACGCGGCGTTGCCGCCGTAGAGGAACGAGGTCTCGGCGAGCACCTCGTTGATCAGACTCGCATCGTCCGCCATGTCATCCGCTTCCCGGCGATCGCCGCGCGGACATCTGGTGAGGTGCCGAGCGCGGACCGCCCATACGCTTCAATTTCGCCCTCAGGCGCCCTTCAGGACCTGCAGCAAGGTTTCGCCGAGCTTCGCGGGCGAGGGCGAGACGCGGATGCCCGCGGCTTCCATCGCAGCGATCTTGTCTTCGGCCCCGCCCTTACCGCCGGAAATGATGGCGCCAGCGTGACCCATCCGCCGCCCGGGGGGCGCGGTGCGTCCCGCGATGAAGCCGACCATAGGCTTCTTGATCGCTGAATTCTTGATGAACTCCGCCGCATCTTCTTCGGCCGAACCGCCGATTTCGCCGATCATGATGATCGATTCCGTCTCGGGGTCCTTCAGGAACATGTCGAGCACGTCGATGAACTCGGTGCCCTTCACCGGGTCGCCGCCGATCCCGACGGCCGTCGTCTGGCCCAAGCCCACGTTCGTCGTCTGGAACACGGCTTCGTAGGTAAGCGTCCCGGAGCGCGAGACAACACCCACCGAGCCCTTCTTGAAGATGTTTCCCGGCATGATGCCGATCTTGCAGGCTTCAGGCGTCAGCACGCCGGGGCAGTTGGGCCCGATCAGGCGCGACTTGGAGCCGGACAGCGAGCGCTTCACCTTGATCATGTCGGTCACCGGGATGCCCTCGGTGATGCAGATGATCAGCGGGATCTCCGCGTCGATGGCCTCCAGGATGGAGTCGGCTGCGAACGGCGGCGGCACGTAGATCACGCTGGCGTCGGCGCCGGTTTCCTTGACCGCCTCGGCGACGGTGTCGAACACCGGCAGGCCGATGTGCGTCGTCCCGCCTTTGCCCGGGGTCACGCCGCCCACCATCTTGGTGCCGTAGGCGATCGCCTGTTCGGAGTGGAAGGTGCCCTGGCTGCCGGTGATGCCCTGGCAGATGACACGCGTTTCTTTGCCGATGAGGATGGACATTAGGCGGCTCCCCGCACGGCCTTGACGATCTTTTCCGCGCCGTCGGAGAGATCGTTGGCCGCGATCACGTCGAGGCCGGAGTTGTTGATGATGTCCTTGCCCTGCTGGGCGTTGGTGCCTTCCAGGCGCACGACCAGCGGAACCTTCAGGCCGGTCTCCTTGACCGCCTCGACCACGCCTTGGGCGAGGATGTCGCAGCGGGCGATGCCGCCGAAGATGTTCACCAGGATCCCCTTCACATTGGGGTCGGCGGTGATGATCTTGAACGCCGCGGTGACCTTCTCCTTGGTCGCGCCGCCGCCCACGTCGAGGAAGTTGGCCGGCTCGGCGCCGTAGAGCTTGATGATGTCCATGGTCGCCATGGCCAGGCCCGCGCCGTTGACCATGCAGCCGATCTCGCCGTCCAGGGCGATGTAGGACAGGTCGTACTTGGAGGCCTCGATCTCCTTGGGGTCCTCCTCGGTCTCGTCGCGCAGGGCCACGATCTCGGGGTGGCGGAACAGCGCGTTGGAATCGAAGCTGACCTTGGCGTCCAGCACCCGCAGATGATCGTCCCCCGTGACGATCAGCGGGTTGATCTCCAGCATCGACATGTCCTTGGCCAGGAACGCCGTGTAGAGCTGGCCCAGCAGGGTCGCGGCTTCCTTGGCGAGGCCGCCGCTCAAGCCCAGCGCCTTGGCCAGGGTGCGGCCGTGGTGCGGGAAGATGCCCGTCGCCGGGTCGATGGAGAAGGTCACGATCTTCTCGGGCGTGGAGTGGGCAACGTCCTCGATGTCCATGCCGCCCTCGGTGGAGGCGACGACCGACACCCGGCTCGTCTCCCGGTCCACCAGCAGCGACAGGTAGAATTCCTTGGCGATCGCCGCGCCTTCTTCGATGTAGAGGCGGTTGACCTGCTTGCCGGCCGGCCCCGTCTGGTGGGTCACCAGCACGCGGCCGAGCATCTCGGCGGCGCTGTCCTTGACGTCGGCGACGGTCTTGAGGACCCGCACCCCGCCCTTGGCGTCGGGACCCAGGCCCTCGAAGCGGCCCTTGCCGCGCCCGCCGGCGTGGATCTGCGACTTCACGACGAACACCGGCCCGCCGAGCTTCTCGGCGGCGGCGACGGCTTCGTCGACGGTGAAGGCGGCGTAGCCGCGCGGAACCGCCACGCCGAACTCGGAGAGGACGGCCTTGGCTTGATGCTCGTGGATGTTCATGAGGTCGGGGATTCGCTGCGATCGTCTCGCCCGTCCGGCGAGTGGCCGGGGTTATAGGCGCCCCGCCGCAAGGTGGCAACCGCACGTAACGTCAAACTCGGGCGGTTGTGCGCGACTGTTCTCCACCAGGTTCCAGGCGCCCGCGGGATCAGCCGGAAAGCCCGGCCCAGGGCAGTCGCCCCGCTCGCGCCGTTTGCGAAAACCGCGACATTGGGTATCTCCAGGATCAGGTCCGTCCGATGCGGGATCGGCGCGGCGTCGATCGAGGTCTGGAGGTCGCGGCGTGGATGCGCAAAGCCCGATGCGCCGGCCGACGCCGGGGACGCGCCAGGCGCCGCGGGGCGTCGGTCGCGATGCGCTGCAGGCGCTCGTCCGCACCCTGCTCGTCGCCACGGCCATCGGCGTCTTCCTGAGCTATGTGCGCGCCTTCGGCACCGGGGACACGCCGTTCCTCCCGCGCACGCTCTACATGGTCGCGGTGGCCTGGGCCGGCTCGCTCCTCGGCGTGGCGAGCTTCCGTCTGGTCTCGCGGGCGTCCTGGGCCGGGGGACGGATCTGGCTTCAGGCGGCGCTCAGCGGCGTCCTCATGACGCCGGCCATGACGCTGGTGGTCTGGGGCGGGACCTGGCTCCTGCCGGGCCAGGGCGAGCCGGTCCGCCACCTGCCCGGCTACGCCTTCAATTCCCTCGTCATGTGCCTGGCGATGACGGCCGCGGCGGTCTGGTTCGTCCGCCGGGGCGAGGCCGCCGCGGCGGTCGCGGTCGCCGCCGCGCCGCCGAAGTTCCTGGAGCGCCTGCCGCTCAAGCTGCGCGGAGCCGAGATCTGGGCCGTGGAGGCCGAGGACCACTATCTGCGGCTCCACACCTCCGGCGGCCAGGACCTGATCCTCCTGCGCCTCGCCGACGCGGTGGCCGAGCTGGAGGGGATCGAGGGGGCCCAGGTGCACCGCTCCTGGTGGGTGGCGCGCGATGCGGTCGTCGAGGCCGAGCGCGGCGACGGCCGGGCGATCCTGACCCTGAAGGACGGCTCGAAGGTTCCCGTCAGCCGCACCTACGCCAAGGTCCTGCGCGAGCGCGGCTGGTTCTGAGGCGGTTCAGCGCCGGGCGCGCCACTGCTCGCGGGTCTGGCCCCACACGTCGCAGACGGTGGTCTCGAAGGGCGGCGGCATCTGAACCTGGCGCAGGACGGTCGAGCCCAGCCGCCGCGCCACGGCCTGGGAGCCCGCGTTCCCCGGCTCGATGGTGTGGATCACCTCGGTCCAGCCGAGCACGTCGAAAGCCCAGTCGATCGTCGCCGCCGCGCCTTCGGTGGCGTAGCCCTTGCCCCAGGCGTCGCGGCTGAGGCCCCAGCCGACCTCGGTCCCCGGCCACCCTTCCGGCCGCCACGGTCCCAGCCGGCCGACCCAGCGGCCGGTGGCCTTCTCGATCACCGAGAACATCGAATAGCCCCGGATCGTCCAGGCGCCCGTC
>Ga0209066_10002146_pt1 | contig 24683 bp, 12 predicted proteins | sample All_14_2_FD_187198 | JGI IMG/M metagenome (GOLD analysis project Ga0209066, IMG submission 187198) | Freshwater microbial communities in response to fracking from Pennsylvania, USA - Allegheny Zone_MetaG_DW_15 (SPAdes) (version 2) ... | reverse complement strand
CTATATCTCCGTTACTTCTTATGTAGCCCGCAGTCTGGTTATACCACCACACCCTACAACCTCGGGTCTACCGGCTCACTCTCCATGGCAAAGATACAGAATATGTAATGGGAATAATAAGAAATAGCAATTGAAGCAATATAACTGCCACTAAAAAGAATAAGTAACACCAGCCGTAGCAGGCATGGTTACTACATATACCCCGCGGGTAAAGGTCAGCTTTCGTGCAGCTATCCCGGCATTCAGCGCAAAATGTTTATCCAGATGCACCAATGCACCCGCCTGCAGCCCGGTAGCGCCGCCTATATTCAGGTCATTACCTGCACGTATCCCGGCTCTGTCTCCGGCGCCCCTTGTCAAGATTATGTTACCGCCTCCGGCTACCCCACTATATACCGTCACTCTACCTACATCTGCCTTTACATTTGCAAAGGCCAGTAAGGGTGCATAAATGAAATCATATACCTGCATTTTCACACCGGAAAATGCAAGCACATTTGTACCATTATGAATATCAGTAAACCCCAGCAGGTACACATAGCTTGCATCGCGGTACCTGCCCGACAAATAACCGAGTCCTGTCTCTATACCAAACTGCCAGCGGTGCGTGTTATATGATGCTCTTACCTGCATTGCAGGCGTAAACGGCACATGCTGCTTGTCCATAGACTTATAGTCTCCGTTCACAAGAGCCTTATTATAACTCATGCCCATTCCTGCGCTGATATCAAATTGTGCATACAAAGATGTTGCCAGAAACGTAAAGAGGATAGATAGTGAGTATTTCATGATAGTGATGCTTCATGCAATATATGAAAAAAACGCATAAAAAAAACGATGGCATAAGGTGAGGCTCAAAAACAGGCGAGTCTGAGGCGTTAGCCCCCGCGCCTGCCGACTCGTGCCTCACATAATTCCGTCAGTTTGCAACTGACACCCCCTTCTATGTTACTCAATAGCAGCTATCCACCCCACGGCATACCTCCGGGGCCACCTTGTCCACCAGATGGTGGCGGAGGCATACTACCCGGTGGCGGCATAGGATGGTCCGGCTTTTCTTCCTTAGGTGGTGCACCACTCTTAAAGTTGCGCAGTGTATAGGTAAGCTGCAGCATAAAGTACTGTTGCAGTACCTGTGTGTTGGCATTCTCTATGTAGGTCTCTGTTACGGTACGGGTTATGCTCTTATTCTGGTTCAGCAGGTCATACACACTCAAGCGGGCCTCCAGCGCATTCTTATAAAACCTGTAGCCTATGTAAGAGTTCCATAGTATAAAGTCCTGATTGCCCGTACTGCTGAATGCTGTGTAATAGTTATCTGTAATGCCGGTATTAAATACAAAGTGCTTCAGGAATATCCAGTTCAGCCGCAGTGATGCACTATGATTATAGAAGTTGTTGCTGGTCTGAGATTGTATCGTATTGGTAACCACATTATAGCTGCCGTTATAGGACAGCGTAAAGTCCAGCGACTCGCTTATGTTACTACTCAGCACCAGCCCTGCCGAAGGTATATAGTTGCCGGAGTAATTGGTCACATCATTGATAAGACCGGGTATACGGGAGTAGTTAAATCCCGCATTAAAGTTGAGGTTACTTTTCAGCTTCTTCACCGGTGTGCCCCACGTCACAAAGAAGCGGGAGGTAACATAGCCGTCCAGATTCACAGGCAGCGATAGCTGGCTACCCCGGTTCAGCGTTACCGATGTGCCTGATACAGGGTCAGTATAGAGCGAGTCGCGGGTGGGGATATAAGTAGCAGTACCTATATAGTCGGCAGTAGTATTGAAATAGAGGTTCATGAAAAAATTGCGCCCCGTCTTTGCATTCACCGCACCATAGTGGGTAATGAATGTATGACCATAGGTCTGCTTCAGCGATGCATTACCGGTAGTGAGCAGCAGTGGGTTGCTCATATCCACCGCATTCTGCATTTGCGATACAGATGGCAGGCTGGTAGCAGTACGGTACATAATGCGCAGGTTATGCCCATCCTTACCCCTTATATTCAGCCGTGCATTGGGTAGTATATTGTTGAAGGTGCGACTCACGCTGAAGGTGCGGGGATAGTCCTGTCCACTGGTCAGTAATGCCTGCTGCACATCCAGCCCTGCATGAAAGCTCAGTGGGCTGCGGCGCTCTCCTATCCTGTAGCTCACACCCGCCTTTTGTGTATTGTATGTATTCTCATACACACTGGAAAATACAGGATTCAGCAGCGTGTAGTCGCCCGTAGCAGTATCTATATCATTGGTACGTTTATCCGCATTGTTCTGCGTCAGTGATGGGTTGTAGGATATCATTATCTGCCCCTTCTTCCCCACCGGCTCGGTATAGGTCAGGTTCACACTGGCAGTGTAGCCATTGTTGTACAGATTATACTGCTGGTCGCGCAGGGTGCCTGAAATAACTGTATCCAGATACTGATTGAGCGCATAGATAGAGCCATTCCCGGTCTTCTCATTCAGGTTGCCATTAAGGCTCATGGATATAGTGCGGCGCGGCTTGCCAAATCTATGCTGATACAGCAGATTGCCCGAAGCATTATAGCCACTCAGCGATGCGCTGTTTCTGGACTGCGTAAGGCTCTGCAGCAGCTCCCGCATACTACTCCCCGCAGTAGTGGTAGCATCTGAGCTATTCTGCTGCAGGCTTACAGATGGGGTAAAAGTTATAGCATTGGCAGAGTCAATATTATACTCCAGGCGGGCATTCAGCCTATGGTTGGCATTGGAAGTAGTTGTATTGCTGGCCTCAGAGTACACAATGGTATCTTCCGGCGATGTAAAGTAGTTACGGGTAAGGCTGTCATTCTTTGTATTATTGGTACTGTTATAGAAGTAGCTGCCCGATATCTTTATCTTTTTACCCCAGTTATCAGAGTAGTTAAGCCCTATGGCATTGGTTGCAGCTATACCATTCTGCTGATTCACCATAAAGTTATTACCGCCACCTCCGGGCCCACCTCTGCGCCTGCCACTGCTTCCGGTAGCACCCACTATATCCTCCATGCTGAAGTTCTGCTGATTGATGTTGTTGGATAGTCCCAGAATGGAAATACGGCGGTCGCCATCAAAGTAATTAAAATTGCCACCTGCCACATATCTGTCGTCAGTGCCATAGCCTGCATACACCTTACCAAAGTAACCCTGATTCTTGTTGCGTCTGGTAATGATGTTCATGGTCTTCTGTGCATTGCCATCATCAAAGCCGGTAAAGAGAGACTGGTCGCTGAGCTTGTCAAATACCTGTATCTTATCCACTATCTCTGCCGGCAGGTTCTTCAGGGCTATGGTAGGGTCAGTGCCAAAGAAAGGCTTACCATCCACCAGCACCTGCTGCACCGTTTCGCCATTCACCTTCACCCCCGACGCATCAGATGTTACCCCCGGCATTTTAGTCACAAGGTCCTCTGCGCTCGCATCCGGATTGGTCTTGAATGCATCGGCACGAAACTGACTGGTATCCTCATGCTGTTCGGCCCGTATCTGTGTGCCTTTTACGTTCACAGCTTTCAGCTCACGGGCTATATCTTCCATAGAGAATGTACCCATGTCATTAGCCCCGGTGCCGATGGTAACATTACGGGTTTGCGTCTCATAGCCCAGGTAGCTTATCTGAGCCCTGTAGCTGCCAGGTACCGCTACCGTGAGGGAGAAATTACCATCCACATCAGTAGCAGTGCCGGTCTTCTGTGTAGTATCGGTGCGGTTTATAAGCTGTACTACGGCTCCGGCAAGCGGCGCACCACTTTTTTTATCTATTACCCGTCCTGTAGCTATCTGCGCCACTGCAGGCAGCACATATAATGCCCCCAATAACAAAAGCACACCGCTTTTTATCCAATTCATAAAACCTGTTATTTATACTATGTCCCTTATTCCTGTCCTGTCAGTTATCCACACACATGCTACAACGTGCAGACAACTATACCTGCGACTGCCGTAAACGCAACAAGTAAAGGACACTACTGTTAAGGTCTTCACATCTGCGTCTTACCATCATACTCACTGCTGCACGGGCGCAGCAGTGCCATGGCTACAGCACACTACTCTGTTACTACAACATACCGGTCATGAATCACCCCTGCTCAGAAAAGGACGGAGAATGGAAATACGAGCAGCGGATAACCCAGACTTATCAACCTTTATACTCACCCCACACGCCACGCAGCGTGTCAGATATTTCCCCCAGGGTACAGAGATGCTCTACTGCATTAATCACATACGGCATCAGATTCTCATCAGTCATTGCTTTTTCCCTTATGATATCCAGACACTGCATTGCCATGTCATTATCGCGCTCTGCACGCAGTTTTGCCAGCTTTTCCATCTGTACCAGACGTATAGAATCATCTATCTTCAGTACAGGTGGCTCACTGAGTTCTGCCGAGGTAAATTTGTTTACTCCTACTATTATCTTACTGCCATCTTCTATAGCAGTATTATATGCATATGCCGAGCGGGCTATCTCATCCTGCATGAAATGCTGCTCTATAGCTTTTACCGAGCCACCCATAGCATCTATCTTCTCTATGAGTTTCCATGCGGCTGCTTCTATTTCATTGGTAAGAGACTCCACATAGTAAGAGCCCGCCAATGGGTCTACCGTATCGGTAGCGCCACTCTCATAGGCCAGTATCTGCTGGGTACGCAGCGCTATGGATGCGGCCTCCTCAGTAGGCAGCGACAGCGCCTCATCATATCCGTTGGTATGCAGCGACTGTGTTCCACCCAACACTGCCGACAGCCCCTGCAGGGCTACACGTATCACGTTGTTCTTAGGCTGCTGAGCTGTAAGCGTACTGCCCCCTGTCTGGGTATGAAAGCGCAGCATCTGTGCACGCGGCTCAGTAGCACCCAGCTCTTTGGTTATCTGTGCCCACATACGGCGTGCCGCACGGAATTTTGCCACCTCTTCAAAGATGTTGTTGTGCGCATTGAAGAAGAAGGAAAGACGCTGTGCAAACACATTAATGTCCAGCCCCTTGCTGATGGCAGCCTGCAAATACGCCTTACCATTGGCAAGGGTAAACGCCAGTTCCTGCACCGCATTGGCGCCAGCCTCACGTATATGATAGCCCGATATGGAAATGGTATTCCACTTGGGCACTTCCTTACTACAGTATTCAAAGATGTCGGTAATGATACGCATAGACGGGCCTGGCGGATAGATATACGTACCACGTGCAGCATATTCCTTCAGTATATCGTTCTGTATCGTGCCCGATATCTTGCGTATATCAGCCCCCTGCTTCTTAGCCAGCGCTATATACAATGCCAGCAGAATAAAGCCTGTAGCATTGATGGTCATAGAAGTAGTAATGTCCGACAGTTTGATGCCGTCAAACAGTTCTTCCATATCCCGCAGTGAGTCTATGGCTACACCCACCTTTCCTACTTCACCCTCAGACATGGCATGGTCAGAGTCATAACCTATCTGCGTAGGCAGGTCGAACGCGACAGACAAACCACTCACTCCCTGACTCAGGAGGAAGTGATACCTTTTATTGGACTCCTGTGCCGTGCTGAACCCTGCATACTGGCGCATGGTCCACAGGCGGTCGCGATACATAGCAGCATGCACCCCTCTGGTAAAGGGAAACTTACCGGGGAGTTCGTCCATTTTTACAGGCTCACAGTAAACTTCTTTTATAACGATGCCTGCATCTGTCTTAATAACCTTATTACTATCCATGATATGAATTGAACTGTGGGGTAATCAGGGCGGAAAATTACACAATACACAGAACATTAAAGAACGTCATTGCCGCGAATATGACAACTGTAGTTGTCAATCGGTAACAACCGCAAGTTATACTTTCAGATATTCCTTAACTTTATATCAAATAAGGCGCCTATGAAACTGCATTACTTTACCATCGGCCTTTTACTTTCCGCTGGCTCGTCCATGGGCCAGAGCGTATTACGTAACGCCCCTGCAATAACACCCGATAGCAGGGTACAACAGGTACAACACATGCGGCAGGAAACCATAAACCCGGCAACAGAAAACCCGCAACAGCTTAATAGTTATAACAGCACATCTGTAACAGGCAGGGATGTATCTCCTGCACTACAGCCACTAAGAGCAGATGTGACCTCTGCTCCGGACCGTAAGGCAAATAATAAAACTCTTTTTGTTCAGGATAATGCACTGCGTGACCCTAAATATTTCAACTACAATGTACCAGGCAGGCCCACCTCCCGCAATGCATATGTAAATCCCGGTACAGGCATGGTACTGGCCCGTTATAACCACTCCTTTCGCCGGTACTTTTACTATTGTGCCCTTGCAGGCAATATGCCGGACAAAAACCGTATGGCAGATGCTGCTGCAAATGCAATAAACGTAAACAGGATAAAGGACCGGCTAAGGACAGACAATAAACGTCAGCCCCTTTGCAATTGTAGTCATACGAATTATAAGGGTATGCTCATCACCGGTATAGTTCCACTCTGTTCAGTACACCTTGTAAAAGACCTTCAGCTACTGCCCGACAATACTGCCCGGCATAGCAACTCTGCTACATACTTCTCATTCGATGGATATGTGGTTTATGAAAATGACACAATAGCAGGGGTGGTAACTATTGCAGCTAATGAAGTATCGCTGGAATACAGAAATATAAAGAACAACAGGCGCAGTATCAGCTATGACCTCCGCGATAGTAAGTTACAGGCAATAACCCTTTATAAAGGCCCCAGGGAGTTGAATCTGGTACGGCTCAACAGTACAGACAAACATCTGAACCGCGTTGTACACTGCGGCAGGCTTAGTGTCTATGACCGCTCATACAGTTTTCTCACTACCAGCAATATCAGCAGAAAGCTTACCCTCATTAAAGAAGATGGTACCAGACAAATAAAAAGTACCAGTGAGCTGGCGGAAGCAATTGCAGAGACCTATAACAGAACTGATGTGCAGAAGATGAACAGGGAAAAGCTGCTTACCACCCTTAACAGACTTAACTAGCCACACAATACCAGTGCACAGTACTACATTCTTTCGTATTCCATCACCATGGTTTTCACCTCTGTGGCGCCCAGTGGTGTCGTAAACATCTCCATCACCATATGGTTGTCATCTATTGTCCTTAATACCTGACGCATACCACAGGTGCCGTTATTGATAGGGTCCACAGCTGTTCCTTTAGTTTCCAGTGTGCGTGTAGCCGCATCATAACTGCCCTCCAGCACTATGATGCCCGTACCCATATTATCGGCCCAGGTATCTATAAATACCTTTTTTGAGTTATCGTATCCGGTAAGCCCCGTACTTTCAAATGGCTGCCCCATCATAGTGCCATTATACATGGCCTGCAGGTATCGCCCACCCAGCACCATTGTGTACTGTGCAGTAACTGTTCCAGTCTCCACCACTGCACCATCCGGTGAAGGTGATAGTATCTGCACCCGCCATTTACCCGCACGTGCGGCCAGCATTCTATGCATATCTCCAGGCACACCGTAGGCCATCCAGTTTGCAACCGCAGTAGCAGAGTCTGTAACAACAGGTGCTGCCACTTCCGGTTCACTGGCAGGTGTACTGACAGTCTCATTGCTGCTACAGGAAATACAGAACACAGATACCGGCAAAAGACAGTAAAGCAAAGACTTCATAATTGATGTTTTGTGCTAAGATAAAAAGCCTGCCCCAATAACGACGATGATTAAACACATCTCCGTAATGGGGCAGACAGAATAAAATACCAGTATCAGGCAGGTTCTTACCTGATAAGCGTCACATCACCTTTCTTAATCTTTTCATTACCAAACTCATCAGTAATGTAAATAGTATAGTAATAGGTTCCCATAGGGGCCGGACTACCATTATACGTACCATCCCAACCGTTACGGTCGTTAGTGGTATGATGAAACACCAGGTTACCCCAGCGGTCATAAACATCCATCTGCAGCAGTGTGAAGTTGCCACTACGTGCTATACGGAATATATCATTCAGACCATCGCCATTGGGTGTAAAGGCACTGGGTACGAAAATGTCATCACCACCTTCTACCGTAATGTGAACAGTGTCTATATTCTTACAACCAAGACTGTCATAGGCTATTACTACATAAGATGTATTGGCAGTAGGTGTAGCAAGTGGGTTATTCACATTATGATTATCCAGAGAGCCATCATTAGGCAGCCATGTATAAGACACACCACCATTTGCATTCAGACGAATAGAAGAACCATAAGGAATTTTCTGGTCTTCTGTAACATTATACAGCACCAGTGATGTACCACCTACTATTACATAGGTAGTATCTGTACCAAAGCAACCCGTAGTAGTATTGGTTACCACTACTGAGTATATACCCTGGTTAGAAAGTGTAGCACGACGTATATACGGATTCTGCAGTACTGAGTTAAAACCATCCGGTCCTGTCCAGCTGTAGGAATACTCACTTCCTATAGGTGACGCATACAAATTAGCTGGTTCATTGATACATACCGGCTTAGGAGTAGATGCTTCAGCAATAACGCGTGGCAAAATGGAAACTGATGCAACATCTGTAGCCACACAACCCAGTACGGGTACAGTAGCGGTAACAGTATAGGTTATCGGTTTTAATGAAGATGTTGTTGGCTCTATTATATCCGGATCATCCAGATCATCAGCCGGCTCCCAGTGATATGAATAGCTGGTGTACGATGCATCACCACTCATCATGAACTGTACAGATGTTCCGTAGCAGATAGAAGGTGCAGGATTAACAATATTGATAACCGGGTCCACAACCGTTATCGTAATCTGGTCAAAAGCCTGGCAACCATCAGATACTGATACCGCAGCCACACTATATGTGGTAGTGGTTACCGGTGTGGCCGTAGGCTCTTTTACGTATGCGGCATCCAGTGTTGTACCCGGGTTCCACGTATACACCAGACCCGGTATTCCATGCACACTTATAGCTACCGACTCCCCTTTACAGATAGTCGTATCCGGTGTTATGATATGCATGTCGGCCATATTTACATCTACAGCAATGTCATGCACTATAGGGGTACAACCGGATAGTGGCAATGTAGCAGTTACTGTGTATATAGTATTTACTACCGGAGAAGCAAAGGGTTCCTGTGCAGTGGCACTGCTCAGGGAAACGGCAGGGCTCCAGTTATATACAAGCCCCGGTGTGCCGGATACACGTATCTGAAACGACTGCCCAATGCATATTGCAGTATCAGGTGTAGTAATATTAGCCACAGGCGCATCCAGCAATGTCAGGGTCACAGTATCTATGATACCGCAGCTGTAAGGAGAAGACAGATATACAATGATGCTCTGAGGGCCGGTTACAGGGCCGGGATTTCCCGTGATAGAAATAACTACACTGGTGTCTCCGGGAGCTATGTTAGCGCTATCCGGTGCTGTAAAATCAGTGCCATGAATGGCTGTACCACCATAGGTAAAATACACTTTCTGTGGCGTACCTGTTACACGACTGTTAAGTACAGTAATAGTAGCTGGTGCACATCCGCGCACTATAGCATGAGGTATACCATTGATAGTATGCCCCATAGAGTCTGCGTCACGGAATACATAGGTATTCGTAGTAAGACTTCCTGCCTCTATGAATACACCAGAATCATATAGTGAGTTAGCTGCATCGGCAACACTCATCTTCAGATGATAAGTAGAGCATGGCGTCACAGAGTGATAAGCACGAAGTTTTGTTGTATAACCACGGTATGTAACTGCAGTACCACCCAGGTTATTCACATACAGCGTAGTAAAGGGCGAACCCGGCCCCATAGCTGTACAGTTGGCTATATTACAGAAACCCGGCCAGCCCGGAGGTCCGGGTACACCACTGTTAATACTGTTTACAGTAACAGGGATATTGGTAGTACCAGGTACAATGGCCATATTCTCTGCGCCAACAATGCCGGGGCCTGAAATGAAAAATGCAAACGCATCATTATACTGGCCACATGTAGAGTTTATGTACTCTTCAGAACCAAACTGATAATTAAAACTAACAGTGTCTCCTTTAGGTACGAAATCAAACTCAAGAATACATGCGTCATTTGTAGCTGTACCCGCAAGTGTTGTTAGCGCTGCATCGCCAGGCATACTATTATTGGTGCTGGCAAGAAATGTTTCAAGGCCTGCAGTATTGACCGCAAGACCTGACGAAAGTATTATACCACTATCAATGATAATAGGTGTTGCTACCGATGTAAAAGTTCCATTTCCACCGGGAGCACATGTAAGTACCGGTGACGAAATCGTGATACCAGGACCTGCCAGTTTGGAAGCAAGTACCGCTGCCGGATGGCTCGGTACCACTGTAAGCTGTGCCTGTGACAGGAAGGGTAATAGTAAGAATAAAAATGAAAAAATATTTTTATGTGTCATGACATCAAATTCCTTATACAAAGTACTTATTGCAACATTACCTCAACTTTAACACAATATGAATTCTAATTTCAACTAAGATGTACCTATTTGTTAACAACCACCCTTGAAACGAATACCACTTCACCAGCCACACATCTTAAAAAGTATATACCTGATGTAGCAATCGTTACCTGTATCTGTTCTCCCTGTTTTACTACTGCCGTTGGTTGCACCACTACTCCCCTGATATCACATACAGCAATATCAACAGAAGACCGTGCAAGTGCCGCCCCACGAATTACAAAGTTACCACTTGAAGGGTTAGGAAAAATCATCAGCTGTTCTTTCATTTCATCGGCTACCGCAGAAGGGCATCCCGTGATGGTGGACAAAGTACCACCAAGTGACTGAAAATCAGCATACAACGACTGATAATATACATTTGCAGTAACGGCATCGTGTATAATTAATGTATTTTCATCATTTTTCGTATCGGCGCTCACAGTCCAGTTATGTGAGCCTGTAAATACAAGAGGATCTGAGCAAACATCCGATGGATCTACAATAAGTGTTTTATGATGATATAACGGAGAGCCTGTATGTACTTTATACTGACTGCTGCCCAATCCTGATGACAATATCGTGTGCGGACTATATGAAACATTTGCCCCATCGCTGATACCTGCCACATAAACACCCGTATTATTTTTGGTCACCAGCATGTTAGCATCAGCAGCATAGGTAAAAGTTGAAATGGCAAAATACATATCAGCATTTGCAGTATTCATTGTGCTGATAAGCTTATCATTTACACCATCCGAAGGGCTGAAGTATAGCTCAATATGCTTGCCATCTACATAAAAGTTATGGTTGCCCAGATCTGTCTTATCCGGACCAAACTTTGCTGCCGGACGGTTAGGCTCCAGACCTGTGCTGCCCCACATCATGTTAAAATGGTCACGGTATGCTTTTGCCAGCGGTTGGTCCTGAATCACGATAGCATTATTGTAATCTGTGTTGAACTGCTGGCTGTTCCAGTTGGTAGATCCGGTCCATACAATAGCATCATCAGCATTTGAGGAATTGGCATCTATTATCATAAACTTGTTATGCATAATAGAATACGCTCCTGCATCAGGGGGGCTTGCCATACGCCTTACACCCGATACCAGTAAAGGTATCCCGGTATTGGAAGAACTGCTGTCATATATCCAGCGCACCTGCACACCTCTGTTGTAAGCATTGTTTACTGCTACAGAAATAGCCGGAAATGTAGAAGTATAATTATAAACAGCAATATCAAGAGTATACTTTGCCCTGTTTATGTAAGCGACAATAGTATCACCCATTCTGTCATTAAGGTATACTGCATTTTCACCGGTTGAAACGGTATTGTTTACCGGCTGTGTGAAATAATATTTAATTTTGCCACCTGCGAGGCTTGTAAAAGACAAAACAACCAACGAAAACAATAGAATAAATCTGATATTCATATAAACAAGCTAATGTGAAAAAGCGTGCAAGGTATTTTAAGAGGAGAGAGATATGACAAGTAGCAGAGTTATATTTTTATTAATCAATTATCAACACAATGCAAAGTAACAATTAATTTACCTACAAATAACACAGTACACCTACTCAGGTTACATACACATCATAATTTTGACACAAATATGCGTTATCTATTATATAACGTTTATTGTTAAAAACAATATAATATGTCAATCTATCCGCAAATGCGCAGATACTGCTTACGTTTGTTATGCGCCGCATTATTCCTTACCACCATTAGCGCGCATCTGCTTGCACAGACACCTATAAGTTCTATTAACTGGGATGGCAGTCCTGCATCGGCTGCAGGGCCCAGCGGATTCACCACCCTGCCAGCTACAGTAATACCAGGTGTAGCTACAGTAGCCGTATCCCAGTGGGACCGTGGTGCTGTAGCTATGAATGCTGCCGCAGGTTGTTATAACAGTAATAACTGGCAGGTAGGCGGCACTCTGGCCACAGCACAGGCTGCTAACAAATGTGTGTTTTTCACCATTACCAACAGTGCTACAACACAGTTACGTGTAACGAGGCTTTTTATTCGCTCACAGGTAAGTGCTACAGGCCCTCAAAGTGTACAGATGACCTGCACTATAGGTACAACTACAACTCTGTTTGGCACCACTTTTGCTACAATACATACTGCTACTCCTGAAAACTGGGACATGACTGGTGATGTTTGTATTGGTCCCGGTCAGACAGCCACCTTCAGACTATATGGCTGGGGTGCAACCGGTACTGCAGGCACACTACGCATCAACAACCTTACATCTATCAATGCTGAGTTTGCAGGCCCGGTTACGGCAACAGCCTCCAGCAACTCTCCTGTGTGCGCAGGTACTAATCTTTTCCTTACAGGAACAGCAGGTGGCGGCATACCCGGCTATACTTACAGCTGGGCAGGACCAGATGGCTTCACAAGCGCTATACTAAGCCCTACTGTAACAGCTATACCTGTTACAGGTGCCGGAGTATATACACTTACAGTTACTGATGCCATGAACTGTAACACAAGCTCGGTACCGGTTACAACTACTGTAGCTGTAAATACTTCACCATCACCTATTACAGGCACAGCCACAGTATGCCCATTGCTTACTACTACGCTGAACAGCGCATCTGCATCAGGCACATGGAGCAGCAGCAATACAGCAATTGCTACTGTAGGTGCGGCTACCGGAGTAGTAACAGGAGTAGCGCCGGGCACGGTTACTATCACATATCAGCTTAGCTCATCATGCTTTACAACCACTATAGTTACAGTAAACACACCCCCTACTGCTCTATCCGGTAGTCTCGCCACATGTGTAGGCACATCTACATTATTATCCAGCACTCCTACCGGGGGAACATGGATAAGCAGCAACACAACAGTTGCCACAGTATCAGGCGTAGGCTCAGTAACAGGGGTAACAGTAGGTACTACTGATATTACCTATACTGCACCATCTACAGGATGTATTACCATAAGTACGGTTACCGTATACCCATTACCTGCCGCTATTACAGGTACACCTACAGTTTGTATAGGCGCTACAACAACGCTTAGCAGTGCCTCTGCCGGGGGCAGCTGGAGTTCCGGAAATACCGGCATCGCTACAGTAGGTGCCAGTACCGGTGTTGTAACAGGGGTTTCGGCAGGTACAGCTCTTATAAGTTATATGCTGGGAGGTACGTGCGCGGTAACAGCTACAGTTACAGTGAATCCGCTACCTACTGCTATTACCGGCTCTCTTACAGTATGTGAAGGTTCTATCTCTGCGCTCAGCAGCAGTCCTTCGGGCGGCACATGGAGTAGCAGTACTCCGGCTACCGGCTCTGTTGGCAGCGCCACAGGTGTTTTTACCGGAGTATCGGCGGGTACTACCACTATCACCTACACCATACCCTCTACCTGCTACATAACTGCCGAAGCTACAGTTAATGCAATACCGGCTCCCATTACAGGTCCGTCAGGAGTATGTCTTGGTACCACAGTAACGCTCAACAATGTTACTGCCGGTGGCACATGGCAAAGTAATAACCCGACAACTGCATCCGTCACATCCGGAACCGGAGTTGTAACAGGCAATGCTATTGGCACAGCACGCATCAGCTACATACATACAGCCACAGGCTGCTTCGTAACAAGAATACAAACGGTATATCCATTACCTTCTGCTATAACAGGGCCAGTACGTGTATGCCCTGCGCAGACTATTACATTATCCAGTGCTCCCGGCGGCGGCAACTGGACCTCAAGTGCACCAGCCATAGCCACAGTAGGTGCCGGTACCGGTGTGGTTACAGGTGTATCGCCAGGCATTACTACTATTACCTACACCCTGTCCACAGGCTGTATTGCCACCCATATGGTTTCAGTAGACCCTGCACCGCCGGCCACAATTACGGCATTGGGAGATACTACTTTCTGTCCCGGCGATTTTGTTGTTCTGTCTGCCAATACCGGTACCGCCCTCACCTATCAGTGGTATAGCGGCGCTACTCCTATAGGAGGTGCCACATCGGCCACATACACCGCTACAGGAACAGCAAACTATTCTGTACGTGTTACTAACTCACTGGGATGCCCGTGGCGCTCTGTACCAATGGCAGTGCTTGTAAATACATTCACTGCTACAGTGAGTGTGCCGGGCGGCAGCACCAGTGCCTGCGCTTCTACACCCATTGTGCTGAATGCTTCACCTTCAGGAGCAGGATATTCGTGGCAGTGGTTACATAACGGCATCCCTGTACCAGGCGCAGCATCATCAACATATGCTACTAACATATCGGGAGATTATTCAGTACTGATGACCAATGTTACAGGATGCAGTGATGAATCCGGCATCGTTACGCTCACTATACTTCCTGCACCAGACCCTACAGTAACAGCATCTGGTCCTGTATCTTTCTGCGCAGGCGGCAGCGTCACACTTACAGCCGAAAGCGGTACTGGCTATACCTACCAGTGGTCAGACGGAGCAGGTCCTATACCCGGAGCTACCAATGTGAGCCATACCACGGGTGCTACCGGTACTTACTTCGCTACGGTCACTAATGCATCCGGCTGCAGCACTATTACGTCTGTAACAAATGTTACTTCCAATCCGCTACCCTATGCCGGCATATCGCCTGTTGGCCCCACAGCAGTATGTGCAGGAACAACAGTAACCCTTAATGCAATAACAGGCGGTACATACAGCTATCAGTGGTATAAAAACGGCACAATGATTTCAGGAGCCACCGGCTCATCATTATACGTAACCACAACCGGCGGATACCGTGTACGCGTAGTTAATACAACTACCGGCTGCACTAACATAACAGCAGCAGATACCATGGTTATAGTAGTATCATCACCATCGGTACTGGCATTGACACCCGTTAAATTCTGCTGGGGTGGCAGCTCCCTGTTATCTACCAATGTATCTGCAGCAGGGTCAGCTATCAGCTACCAGTGGTTCCGTGACGGTGCTGCAATACCCGGTGCCACATCTCCTACCTACAGCGCAAATGAGACCGGAAGCTATGCATGTAATATATCAGTTCCCGGTAGCTGTACTGCACTCACTACAGCAGTAAATGTGAGCGAAATGCCGCTACCAAACCCTGTAATAACACAATACGGCTCAATGCTGAAAACCGCTAACTACTATGTAGCATGGCAGTGGTACAAAAATCTCGCAGCAATACCCGGCGCTACAGGTGCAGAAACACCACATACCGGCACCGGCAACTACAAAGTACATGTTACTGATACCAATGGCTGTCAGAGTACTTCAGATGTATTTGCCGTATCCGGAGGTGCAACCACAGGTATTCAATCCAGCCTGAATGAAGCAGGTATAAATATATACCCCAATCCTGCACACGATCGTGTTTACATACAATGCAATACAGACGTTACCGTTATAGTTAATGGTATAGACGGACGTTACATCAGCACAGAGAAACATGCCAGGGAAGTAAATATTGCAGACGTCCCTGCTGGCATTTACTTAATCTCAGTATATAACAATGAAGGTGTATTATTGGGCGTAAGCAGAATAACAAAAGAATAAACGCATACACATACTTTAAAAAGAGAGAGGCCGGTTACATCATCGTAACCGGCCTCTCTCTTTCTTATAAACAACATGAACAGTATTGATAACCGCGCCAAAGAACGTGCACCGGCTATATATCAGCGACACACACTATACTCCGGCCTTCTCATTACTTACATATGTTCCGCATAGTTTACCGGAATTCCCCAAAACTGATACGGTAACAAGACTACTGAGCTTCTCTCAAAAAGCAGCACTTACAGCTGGCAGATCTATCACCATCGCGAAATACTATCACTCACCTGCATACACACCTACCCAACCAACTGCTGCATATCAGCTGTAACACAACAAACAGACAATGAAACTGAGAGCAGGCTTACAGGAAACATACAAGCTCATAGAAAAGGCTATAAAACTGCTATAGTATTGTAACATGAAGCACAGCGCGATCAGCAACATATACTCCGATGAAAAGAGCAGATCCAGTCATACAATACCAAAAACAAATATCCCGGCTGAATATTCAGCCGGGATATAAGAAAGTCCTTTTCGTTATACTATCGGAAGCAACTACTATTCAGCAGTAAATCGTGCTACTGCAGAGCTGATGCCATTTGTCATTTTAGCTACATAAAAACCAGGAGCTATATTAAGACCATTGACAGTAATCTTACCAGCAGATGTTGTTGCAACTTCTTCAGTGTGTACTACACGACCTGCAATGTCATAGATGGCAAGCATATACTTACCAGTTTCAGCAACATCATATGCAAAGTTTGCAGTACCATTTACAACGCTACCAAGAACTGTAAGAGATGCAGCAGGCAGTACATTTACATCAGCTACAGAAGCTGTACCTGTCCATGTAAGATTGAAATCATCAATAGCAGTGCTGGCACGGTTACCGCTACCAGACGATGCAGTAAGCGCAGCAATACGAATCCACACGTTAGATGAGATATTATCCAGTGCTGAACCAAAGTTTACATTGATTGTGTTATTGGTAAACTGCAGGTTACCGGTAGTCATTGTACCTACTGCAGTGGCAGGAGTGAAAGTAGAAGGACTAGCACCTGTTGCATAGTCTACAGTCCATGTAGTAGTACGTGGGCTGGTAGTATCCAGCGACTGCAGTTTGAAGCTAAGGTTAAAATTGGTAAGACCTGAAGTATTGGCAATTTTGAGTACAAATGCCGCACCTGGCTCCAGATTAGGATGGCTGCCATTTGTCTGGCTTACCTGACGGAAACCGATAGCGCGGTCAGTAAAGTTCTTCTGCTCAGCACATGTTGCAACTTTTACAGGATTTCCACCATTTGCAGAAGGATAGTTTTTGGTACCACCACCCCATATATCAGATTTGCAATCACCACTATTATAAACTGTGTCAGCAAAAACACCATAGTTTACACTGCCATTCCAGGTTTCTATTATACCCAGAGATGTGCTGGTTGCGCTGTTATATGCATACCAGCCGGTAGGCAGGCTGGATGAAATGCTGTTAAAATTCTGAGAGTAAGAAGAACCGCTGAGCGTAAGCTGAGCATTCACAGAAAGAGAGCTCACGGCCAGGGCTACAAGTAGAGTTGATTTTTTTATCATTTTTGGTTGTTTTAAAGTGCAAAGTTCAAAAGTCAATGTTTCTTTATTGTGACGTCTGTCTTAAGACAATATTATCACGGACATACTCTGTCCTCATTAAAGTTCACATCCAGCGTATCTCTCAATACAAACTGAGGAGTAGTATAATAGGTTGTGAAAATACCTGTAATACTGCCTTTACCGGTAGGTGTTATTGCTGCCTGAAAAGTAGAATAGCTACTGTTGTACATAGTTAACTTACCGGAAAAAGGACAATCATTGATAGTACGGTTGGTACTTGCATTGGCAAGTGAATACACAACACCTGATGACGCCTTATCAAATTGCATGTCTTTGAGTGTAATCAAAGTGTTCAGATATCTGGCAGGACTGGAATACAGGTCAGGTATCGTTACTACTTTTGGCTCCACTGTGTGCGGATAAGATGCTGCAATAACATATCTGCTTACCAGAGAGGAAGGAATACCAGTTGTACTGCCCGTAGTAGTGTCTACAGAATATACTATCTCAGGCAGTCCACGATAGTTTACCAGCGATAAGCCCTTAAGTTTTACATATACCTTTCTGCCTACAGGAAATTCACTATACAGACTGGATTTATCTATCATTACTATGATTCCGGACCCGGTAGTATCCTGTATGTACAGCTGCTTGTAAATATTACCACTGCGGTCATCACCTATTACAATACCTGCAAAAGTACTGTCTCCCAGCACCCTTGATTTGTTGGTGGTAATGTTTAGTGCACTTTCTACCAATGGAGCAATAGAGCAATTGACGGGTAGTTCCGGGTCATACTGGCTGGAATCAGGAGGGTTTACAAAGTCTTTTTTCAGACATGATGAGAATACTGAAGCGGCAAGCAACAATACTGATATACTCTTTGTATGATTCATATTAAATGATTAAAAACGGAATGAAATGTTAGCGGCAAAAGTTCTGCCGAATGCGTAATCGTAATAGTTCTGAAACTTGTCTGGCAGGCGGTTGGTAAAGTCATAGCGCAGCTGCTCATACCCGTTCATACGAATGTCTTTTTTATTAAGCAGGTTTGTGATACCGAGACTTACAAACAGGCTGGTATTACGATGAAGCTTTGCAGATAAATACCTTGTGCTGAATGAACGACTTATATACAGGTCTGTAGTAAATGCTCCCGGGAGACGCTCCTGATCTGTAATTGCATTCCATAATTTACTATCCTTCTCTATCAGTGCCACTGCTACCGGTGTTCTCCGTTCCGGATAGATATTAATGTAGTTGCGCTCCTGATAATTGAAGTTAAGATTCATGTTCCAGCGGCCGGGACGATAGTTAAGCCCCATCGTATATACGGATTGTGGACCCGCCCCCATGTAGAAGTTCTCTATGTAAACCCGGTGAGCCTTAGTGGATACTGTAGGGTCATTATCCAGATAAATATTAACCATAGGGTTCGAAGTATAAAAATATTGCCCTACAGCTGCCATGCCGGTTACACGCCATGTGCCGTTTATCTTATATGCAGCAGAGAACTCTATACCTGTAGACCTCGTACTTACCTTATTCATCACATAGCTTACAAAGGCCTGTGTTGCAAGGTCGTCATAGAAAAAGCGTTTTATAAGGGTATTGTCTTTTGTCTCAGACACATAACCAGTTACACGGGCGGTAATATGATTAGAGTGTAGCAGATAGCCTGCCTCTACTGTTCCTGTCTTTACCGTTGTAGGGTTATCAATCGTATAATCACGGGTACCAACTGAGATAAAGGTATTGGACATCAGAGGCGCTTCTGTTGTGTAGTCAGCATTTACATAAAGTGCATTATGGAGGTCCACCTTATACGTCACACCTCCTTTGCTTTTGTGCGTAAAGAAACCGTGTTCATCACTCTTCCCATAAGAGTGCTCCGGAAAAAGACCATTACGCATTTTACCCTCACGGGTAAAGGAAGTATACCCTGCACTTAGTGACGCAAAAAGGTCTACTTTATTAAACACAAACACACCCTGTCCCCATGCCTCAGCCTGATTGTTTCTGAGCACATAATGATACCCGTATTTATCCCCTTTACGAACAATCTGATTCGGATTATTAAGGTCATTCTGTGCATATGCCTGATTGCCGGCGTTCTCATTACTCAGAAACTGATACGTATTCAAAAAGAAGTCACCACCCAGCAAATCTTCTACCTGACGGTAATTGGTATTCTGCTGCGACACAGCTGTTAAACCTCCCATAAACGTGAGGTGCTCATTATGCGAATGCTCAATATTACTGTTGAAACTGTACTTTTTCAGTTCATCTACATAGTTACTCAACACATACAAAGATCTGCGGCCGGTTACATCATTACCGGCTATACCACCAACGTTTTTAATGGTTTCAATATTCTTGTAGTTGGCATTGTACAGCGCATCCCAGTCTACCTGCAGCCTTGCAGGATTAGCTGTCAGTTCTGCTTCCACTGCAGCTGCTACATCCGGCTGCGATGGTACGCGGCTGGTATAGTACGAAGGAAGATTTCTGTAATAGTCAGGGCGGGGGCTATATGCATTATAGAAATCTATAGTACTACTCTTATACTGTCCCGTCTCAAAGCCAAAAGCAGTATTCCACCTCGTTCTGTCATTAGGGCGCAGCGTGTAGTTCAGTATAGCAATAGGCTGGAAAGATTCCACCACACGGGAGTTTCTTTTTTCTCCGTTCTGGTAGCCCCATGCAGGATTGTATTGGTTATCACTGGTAATCCGGTATGCTTCTTCAAATGTATTAAGGGCGCGTCCTCTGCGTGTAGGCGCAGCTATTGCGGTAAGATTCAGCTGTCCTTTACCTATCACCTTACTCACAGCGGCATAGAACGAATAACCATCGTAAAAAGTACCGGGAGTATATCCTTCCTCGGCCCAGCGGCGCGAGCCTGATACTGACCATGCCCAGTTATTCTTCATCAGGCCGCTGTTATGTGTAAACATTACACGGTTGTTGTAATTACGGTTATACCGTGTATAGGTTACAGTATTCCCCTTACGCTGGTCGGCAGCTGTTGCATCAATATAGGTTGTACCATTAGGCCCACCATAATCATAGGGCGACGGCTGAAGACCATATGTAACACTACGGCCATGCATTACATCATTAAGGCTACCCAGATGAGACCATGTAGAAAATCCCCTTTCCAGGTCTTCTATATTTATACCATTTAGCTGCAGTACATAGTTAGACGTACCACGGGGCTTAAAGAAATACTGACCAAAGGAGTAAGTAGCTGCCTGCATGAATACATCCTGCCCGGCTATGAACATGGCGTTGGAACCTTGCGTAGAGGAACCATCATCATCCTGGTTGGTATTTACGTCATCTACAGTAATGGTGGGTATTTCTGTATTGTCAGACGGCTGCACTTTATCCGTCTGCTTTACCAGTATTTCACCCATGTCTGTTATATCGCCTGACACAGATACACTAATAGTATCAGATATTATACCTACTCCGTAAAACACAACCATGTAGGTGCCATATGGCACTTCACTTAAAGCAAACTCGCCTTCTCCGTCTGATGCCGTTGCAGCGTGCAGTGCAGGAATAGAAATGTGAACATCGTATACCGGAGTATGCGAAGATTTATTGTAAATCTTACCCTTTACTATAGATTTCTGGTCGCCTGCTGCTACAGACCTGAAACACACAAATAAAAAGAGAAAAAAAAGGAGCGGCTTCCTACCCATATCTGGTTGTCGTTAACTGAACAAAAAATGAGCGGCAAAGCTATGGACACTGTGTTTCAGCCCGGTTTCCGGAGCATTATGAAATAATTATGTACAGGTAAATATTGCGTTACTAAATAGTTATCCGGTATACTGAACCAAATGTCTTAAATTCCTTTGCAAAAATTTTTCAGTACACGCATGAAGCACTTCATAATACCATTCATTTCTCTTCTATCATTTACTGTAGCAGCACAAACCAAAGTACAGGTAGTAGCAATAGGTTCTTATAACTGTGAAAACCTGTTTGACACTACAGATGACCCTGACAAAAAAGACGAAGACTTTACTCCTGATGGGTCCTACGGGTATACCGGAGATGTATACAGAGCCAAGTTGCACAATACAGCCACCGTACTTTCCCGCTTAGGTACAGATGTTACGCCTGATGGGGCTGCTGTAATAGGACTGGTAGAGATAGAGAATAATACAGTATTGGAAGATCTGGTATCGCAGAAAGAAATTGCAGGAAGACACTATAAATACTGCTGGCACCCCACCCCCGATGAACGCGGCATCAGTACCGCCATGCTATATAACCCAAAGTATATGACTGTAATTGCTTCTGAGCCTATACCTGTACCATTGGAGTCATTGGGACAGCGCAGACCTACCAGAGCTATCCTGCATATATATGGTGTACTGGCTGGTGATACGGTGCATATACTGGTAAATCACTGGCCCTCAAAAAGCGGAGGAGAAGCTGCCAGTGCCCCCGGCAGAATGCTGGCCGCATCCGTAAACAAAAGATTTATAGACTCCCTGCTCAACAAAAATCCGGAAACCAAAGTAATGCTCATGGGCGACCTGAATGACGAGCCAACCAGTGAGCCGATAATAAGTGTTCTTAAGGCAAAAGCAGATAAAAGCAAAACCGGACAGACAGAGTTATATAATCCATGGATACGGATGTATAAAAAGGGAATGGGAACTGAAAATTACAGGGGAGAATGGGGGCTGTTAGACCAGATTATGCTTACAGGAAACATGGTGCATAAAAACAGCGGCTGGACTTTTCACAAGGCAGAGATTTTCAATCGTGACTTTCTTATAAATCATATTGGCTCTTATAAAGGGCTTCCTCACAGGTCATTTACCGTATCACATGTATGGGATAATGGTTACAGTGACCACTTCCCGGTACTTGTATATCTGGTAAGAGAGAAGAAGTAATATGCATCTGATTTTCTGCCCTATTAATGCGTAACAATTTGGTTATGTATAGTTAATGGCGATTTTTCTTCTGATAAAATTTATATAATGACTTTTGTACAGACCCAATTCAGGAGGTCTGTACGTATGATATAACAATATGTGTCAATGGCCGTTATGGCTCGCTGCCAGTAGTTAATACTTAAACATTCCGGTATCAACAAAATAACCAGTTAAGACAAACATTGACTTTATGACACCATAGGTCGCTACAGATATCACAGGTCATACCCCTCATATATGACTGTTATATTTATAAGACCAGCAGCAACATCTTCAGCTACTACAATCCGGTATTAAAAACACAGTAAGCAGATTCACTCCCTGCTGTATCACTTTGGTGCGTAATATTGCCAGAATATATCGAATTTATAATATTTGCAAAACGAAAAGTTCATATAAAATACTTGTACAATAAAAACCGGTTAAACATGAAAAGCGTTCTAAGAAAATTTGTCCCACTGCTCGTGTTGCTGCTGACTACAGCAGGGTACAATAGTATTGCGCAAACCATAGCCAACTGGACACCTGCTGGTTTATCGGGTTATGGTCCATCTCCCTGGGCTGCTACTACCACCGCTGCAAACGTCACCATAGGTGGGCTTACCAGAATAGGTGTATCCACAGGCGGTACTGCTGCCGGTAATGCATGGGGCGGCTCTAACTGGAGTGGATCTGGCACCTACTGGGCATTTACCATTCAGGCAAACGCAGGATATAAAGTAAGCCTCACATCTTTTAACCTGTTTTACAGACGTTCAGGCACAGGACCTCCTACAGGCACCATGCAATATTCTCTGGATGGCAGTACCTATACTACTATTACCACACTGAACTATACAAGCTCATCTTCATCCGGAGCCTCACATCCGGCCGTTTCACTGGCATCCATCCCAGACCTTCAGAACGTACCCTGCGATAAAACGATTTATTTCCGGGTACTCAACTCCGGCGGTGGAAGCGCAGGTACATGGTATGTATTCAGCTCCGGCCTTACTGTCACAGGTAGCGTATCTTCCTACCCTGCACCTATAGTAGGTACAGACCCCGCTTCGGTTACTATCCCGGCTACTTCAGGCACCAGCTTTACCGTAAGTGGCGTCAGTGGTGCCGCAAGCTATCAGTGGCAGCGTAATACCTCCGGCATTTCAGGCGGTACATGGGTCAACATCACCAGTGCAGGCATGGACGGCGGCGGTGGCACCTATGCCGGATTTACCTCCACTTCTTCTGCTACTTCCAATACACTTACCCTCAGCAATGTACCCGCCAGCTGGAATGGTTATGGATACCGCTGTGTGGTTACCAACTGCAGTGGCAGCACAAACTCCGGCGGCGCGCTCCTCAATGTCAGCTCAGGTGCCTGCAGCGGCACCCCGGCTACTGGCACAGCTGTACCAGCTACGCCTCACTTCTGCGCCAGCGGCAGCACTACTATCAATATCACAGGAGGCAGTACCGGTACCGGCCTCACCTATCAGTGGTATGAATCACCCGATAATACTTTGCCCGGCACTGCTATTACTGGTGCTACTAATGCTTCCTATACTACCGGCATCATTACAGATACCATGTATTACTGGTGTGAAACCACCTGCGGGGCATCCGGCCTTTCCAGTCTCTCTTCATCAGCAATGGTAGCAGTAAGTCCGCTGCCCGCAGTCACAGCTACAGGAGCTGACATATGCTCCGGTGGTTCCGGTGGCGTACTCTCTGCCAGCGGTGCCATCACCTACAGCTGGGCTCCCGCTACAGGGCTCTCTGCTACCACAGGTGCTTCCGTAACTGCCAATGTCACTTCCGATATTATATACACAGTAACCGGTACTGATGCCGCAGGCTGTTCCAACACAGATACTACTATCGCTGCCTATGTAGTCACACCATCGGCAGTTACCATCACACCCGCCTCTGTCAATGCCTGCGCCGGTACGGCTCCCGTACTCATACATACTAACGGCGGCACTGCAGGACCTACCACTGTAATGTCCGGCTCTGTAACCATACCTTCCGGCATTGGCGCCATGGGTACCATCTCTAATGCACTCAATGTAGCAGGCATACCCGCAGGAGCGGTGATTACAGGCGCTTCGGTTAACATCATCAGCTTCGGCTCTCAGTATCAGGACGACTATGTATTCAACATCACTGCACCTAACGGCAACATCCTGAACCTGATCAATCAGA
>Ga0209066_10002145_pt1 | contig 24683 bp, 22 predicted proteins | sample All_14_2_FD_187198 | JGI IMG/M metagenome (GOLD analysis project Ga0209066, IMG submission 187198) | Freshwater microbial communities in response to fracking from Pennsylvania, USA - Allegheny Zone_MetaG_DW_15 (SPAdes) (version 2) ... | reverse complement strand
CGCGCGCCGGCCGTGGTCTGGGAAGGCGTCGGCAAGCGCGTCCTGACTCTGGAATGGGCGAGCGGCCTGCCGCTGTCGGATCCGGCGACGCTGGAGGCGCCGGGCCTGGACCGCCGGGCGCTGGCCGACAGCGTCATCCGCGGCTTCCTGGCCCAGGCGGTGGACCACGGGGTGTTCCACGCCGACCTGCACGAGGGAAACCTGTTCGTCTCGGCCCCCTCGACAATCACCGCCGTCGACTTCGGCATCATCGGCCGGCTCGGGCCGGGCGAGCGGCGCTTTCTGGCCGAGATCCTCTACGGTTTCCTGATGCGCGACTATCGCCGGGTGGCCCAGGTGCATTTCGACGCCGGCTATGTGCCGCGCCACCACGACATCGACGCCTTCGCCCAGGCGCTGCGCGCGGTCGGCGAGCCGGTGTTCGGCCGGGCCGCTAGCCAGGTCTCCATGAGCCGGCTGCTGGCCCAGCTGTTCGAGATCACCGCCCTGTTCGAGATGCGGCTGCGGCCCGAGCTGGTGCTGCTGCAGAAGACCATGGTCACCGTCGAGGGCGTCGCCCGCCGGCTCTATCCCGACCACGACATCTGGCAGGCCGCCGACCCGGTGGTCCGCCGCTGGATCAGCCGCGAGCTGTCGCCGATCGCCCGGGCGAAGGAGCTGGCCGACGACGCCGTCCGCGCCCTGCGCGCCATCGCCCGCATGGCCGAGGCCCAGGAGACCGGCGTGACCACCGTGACGGTCGTAGAGCCACGCCCGTCGCGCCTGGCCTGGTTCGCCTTCGGCGCGGCCGTGGCCGGACTGGCGGGCGTGCTGGGGTATCTGCTGGGGTAGGGGGCTCCTACCCCCCATCCCCCCGCTGCCGCCGTCGCGCGGCGCGGTCGGCCTCGTCGACCTTGACCTGTTCCCAGTAGGCCATGCCCGTGTCCGGCTTGAACATCGTGCGCGGCGCGCCGTCGGCCGAGGCGATGGCGAAGACGTTGCCGGCCGGGTCGTAGATCAGCCGGTCGCCGTTCTCCCGCGTCAGAAACAGCGCGCCCTTCGGCGGTTTGGCCGTGAAGGCGTGGGCCTTGCGCACGAAGGCGTCGACCGTGTCGGCGCCGAAGGCCGCGCCGTTGCGCTCGAAGGCGCGGCGGGCGTTCTGCTCGGCGGTGTAGCGCCGCGTGGCCGACCACATCGGCCGGCCGTCGACCTTGGGAACCGGCGCCCGATCGGCGTCCGAGGCCCCGGGGCGGTCGGAGGAGGACGCCTGTGACGAAGCCGGCGTCGCCCGCGCGACATCCCCGGCCTTCTGCACCGGCACGGCCGAGGCGCCGCCGTCGCAGCCACTGATGAGCAGGCACAGGCCCGCGATGACGGCAGGGCCGCCTGTCAATCTATTCATGAAAACCCTCGTTTCACCACCTGGACGAGAATAACGAACGAACTAGGAACACAGGTCGAGCCGGTTGTCCAGCGCCCGCCCGCGCCGTAAGGAGCGGGAAGGCTTTGAAGGCGAGGACGCGGTTTGGGTGAGCGGCGGGTTCTTCTGATCGTCGGCGGCGGCATCGCGGCCTACAAGGCGCTGGAGCTGACACGGCTGCTGCGCAAGGCCGGCGTGGCCGTGCGGCCGATCCTGACCGCCGCGGGCGCGCAGTTCGTCACGCCGCTGTCCCTGTCGGCCCTGGCCGAGGACAAGGTCTACAGCGAGCTGTTCTCCCTCACCGACGAGGCGGAGATGGGCCATATCGAGCTCAGCCGCTCGGCCGACCTGGTGGTCGTGGCCCCGGCGACGGCCGACCTGATGGCCAAGGCGGCCCACGGCCTGGCCGGCGACCTGGCCTCAACAACTCTCTTGGCCACAGACAAGCCGGTGCTGATGGCCCCGGCCATGAATGTGCGGATGTGGGAGCACGCCGCCACGCAGCGGAATCTCGCCACCCTGCAGTCCGACGGCGTCAGCTTCGTCGGTCCCGACGAGGGCGCCATGGCCTGCGGCGAGTTCGGCGCCGGCCGGATGGCCGAGCCCCAGGCGATCTTCGACGCCGTGATGGCCATGCTCGAAGGGCCGCGCGGCCGTCCGCTGGCCGGAAAACACGTGCTGGTCACCGCCGGACCGACGGCGGAGGCGCTGGATCCCGTGCGGCTGCTGACCAACCGCTCCAGCGGCCGTCAGGGTTTCGCCATCGCCGCCGGCCTCGCCGCGCTGGGCGCGCGGGTGACCTTGGTCGCCGGGCCGGTCAGCCTGCCGACGCCATCCGGCGTGAAGCGTGTGGACGTGGAGTCGGCCCGCGAGATGCTGGCCGCCTGCGAGGCCGCGCTGCCGGCCGACGCCGCCGTCTGTGTCGCCGCCGTGGCTGACTGGCGGCCCGACGAGGCGTTCGGGATCAAGCTCAAGAAGGGCAAGGACGGCCCCCCGGAGCTTCGCCTGGTCGAGAACCCCGACATCCTCGCCACCCTCGCCGCCGGCGGCCCGCGCCGTCCGAAACTGGTCGTCGGGTTCGCGGCCGAGACCAATGACGTGGAGGCGCACGCCAGGGCCAAGCTGGCGCGCAAGAACTGCGACTGGATCATCGCCAACGACGTCACCGAGCCGGGCGTCATGGGCGGCGGGGAGAATGCCGTGCTGCTGATCAGCAAGGCCGGCGTCGAGCGCTGGGATCGAGACGTGAAGGAAGCCGTGGGCGCCAGGCTGGCGGCCCGTATCGCCGAGGCGCTGGCATGACCCCGACCATCCCCGTCACCCGTCTGCCCCACGCCGAGGGCATCCCGCTGCCGGCGTACGAGACCGCTCTGGCCGCCGGCATGGACCTGCGCGCGGCGGTTCCGGACCATGAGCCGCTGATCCTCAAGCCGATGGCGCGGGCCATGGTCCCCACCGGCCTGTCGTTCGCCGTGCCGGCGGGGTTCGAGGCCCAGGTGCGGCCGCGCTCGGGCCTGGCCGCCAAGGCCGGGATCACCTGCCTCAACACGCCGGGCACCATCGACGCCGACTACCGCGGCGAGGTGAAGGTGATCCTGATCAATCTGGGGGAGGAAGACTTCGTCATCCGCAGGGGCGATCGCATCGCCCAGCTGGTCATCGCGCCGGTGGCGTCGGCGTCGTGGCTGGAAGTCGAAAGCCTGGAAACGACAGAGCGGGGCGCGGGCGGCTTCGGCTCGACCGGCGCGGCGTGACCCTAGAAGGGCGTCCCGAACAGGGCCATGTAGCCGAGAAAGCCCGTCGCGAAGAAGACCGCCGCGATCCACAGGAACGGCCGCGCGATGTCGTAGGGATGGTCTATCGAAGCTTTCATGACGCGGTCTGGTCCTTCCGAGGGCCGGGCATTCAACAGACTGAACACATCGGCGCCGCATACGGTTGCAGGCGTCGTCTGAACCGAGAATGACGTGATTCGCCTCCCGATTGACAAGCTCGCCGAAAAGCTCGCCTCGCGATTGAACGGGACGGCTGGCCGTCTGTTCACGCCCGGTGGTCCGGGCGAGCCCCTGGGCCTGCTCGACGCCTTCCGGGCTGCGCCTGATCTGGCGGCGCGGATCACCTTCGTCGGCGCTCATGTGCCCGGGATCAACCGGACAGACTGGGCCGGCCTGCACGAGACGGCGCGCGCCGAAGGGACCTTCCTGTCGGGCGACTGGCGGGCGAGTTTCGAGGCCGGCGCCTTCGCGCTGCGGCCGATGACCTGGTTCCAGGCCTGGGGCTGGCTGGGGATGACGCCCCTGGACGCCGCCGTTGCGGTGGTCAGCCCGCCGGACGCCGACGGGCGGGTGTCGCTGGGCGTGGCGTCCGACCTCGCGCCGGCGGTGCTAGCGCGCGGCGTGTTCAAGGCGGCGATCGTCAATCCGCACATGCCGCGCGTGGCGGGACCGCTCTACGACCTGTCGACCTTCGATCTGGTCGCCGAGGACGAGTCGCCGCTGCTGACCTACGAGGCGGGCGCCCTCGATCCGGCCTTCGACCGCATCAAGGGGCATCTGCAGACCTTGCTGACGCCCGGGTCCAGCCTGCAATTCGGGCTCGGCAAGGCCGGGGTGGCGGCGGTGCAGGCGATGGAGGGTCTCAAGGGCCTGCGCATCCATTCGGGCATGGTCGCGGGGCCGCTGCAGGCCGTGCTGGACTCCGGGGCCCTGACCGAGGTGGTCACGGGCCTCGCCGCCGGGGACGCCGACCTCTACGCCCTCTGCGGCCGGGACCCGCGCATCCGGTTCGAGCCCTCGGGCTTCACCCACGACATCCGCACCCTGGCGGCGATCCCCAAGCTGGTCGCGGTCAACTCGGCGCTGGAGGTCGACCTGTTCGGCCAGGCCAACGCCGAGTTCCAGGGCGGTCGCCAGATCTCCGGAACCGGCGGCCTGACGGACTTCCTTCGCGGGGCCCGGCTGTCGGAGGGCGGCCTGCCGATCCTGGCCCTGCCGTCCTCGGCCAAGGGCGGATCGATCAGCCGGATCATCCCGCGTCTGCCGCAGACCGCGGTGTCCGTCCCCCGCGCCGACGTCGGGCTGGTCATCACCGAGCACGGCATCGCCGACCTGCGCGGCCTGACGCTCGACGGCCGGGCCGAGGCCCTGATCGCCGTCGCCGACCCCGGCCACCGCGACGCCCTGGCCAACGCCTGGGCCGAAATCCGCAAGACCCTCTAGGTCGCCTTGCCGACGCCCCGGCGAATAAAGCCGCGCGCTGACGCCACCAACCCGCACGCCTGACGTTAGTCCTGCCGAGACCGCCCGGTCCGCAGGAGGATTGCCCATGGCCACGCCCAAGAACCCCGCCCCGACCACGACGGTCCGCGCCGGCGGTGAGACTCATCAGACCGCGTCCGCGCCCGACGCCCGCATCACCACCAATCACGGCGTGCCGGTCAGCGACAACCAGAACAGCCTGAAGGGGGGTCCGCGCGGCCCGACCCTGCTTGAGGACTTCGTCCTGCGGGAGAAGATCCAGCACTTCGACCACGAGCGCATTCCCGAGCGCATCGTCCACGCCCGCGGCTCGGCCGCGCACGGCTTCTTCGAACTGACCGAGTCCCTGGCCGATGTGACCCGCGCGAAGGTGCTCACGGAAGTCGGCGAGAAGACCGAGGTCTTCGTGCGCTTCTCCACCGTTGCCGGCGGCGCCGGCTCGATCGACACCCCTCGCGACGTGCGCGGCTTCGCGGTGAAGCTCTATACGAAGGAAGGCAACTGGGACCTGGTCGGCAACAACATCCCGGTCTTCTTCATCCAGGACGCCATCAAGTTCCCCGACCTGGTCCACGCCGTGAAGATGGAAGCCGATCGCGGCTATCCCCAGGCCGCCAGCGCCCACGACACCTTCTGGGACTTCGTCGGCCTGATGCCGGAGACCACCCACATGGTCATGTGGCAGATGTCGGACCGGACGATCCCTCGCTCGCTGCGGATGATGGAAGGCTTCGGGGTCAACACCTTCCGGCTGCTGGACGAGGACGACAACGCCACCTTCGTGAAGTTCCACTGGCGGCCGAAGCTGGGGACCCAGTCGACCTGCTGGGACGAGGCGGTGAAGATCGCCGGCGCCGATCCCGACTACCATCGTCGCGACCTGTTCGAGGCCATCGACAGCGGGAACTTCCCGGAGTGGGAGTTCGGCGTGCAGCTGCTGTCCCAGGCCGAAGCCGACGCCCTGCCGTTCGACATCCTCGACGCCACCAAGTTGATCCCCGAGGAGCTGGTTCCGATCCGCGTGGTCGGCCGGCTGGTGCTCAACCGTAACCCGGACAACTTCTTCGCCGAGACCGAGCAGGTCGCCTTCCTGCCGACCAACATCCCGCCGGGCGTCGACTTCTCGGAGGATCCCTTGCTGCAGGGCCGGCTGTTCTCCTACCAGGACACCCAGCTCTCGCGGCTGGGCACGGTGAATTTCCACCAGCTGCCGATCAACCAGGCCAAGGGCTGTCCGTTCCAGAACTTCCAGCGTGACGGCCATATGCAGACCATGGTCCCCAAGGGCCGGGCCAACTACGAGCCCAACAGCCTGGCCGAGCACGGCGAGCCCGGCGGCCCGCGCGAAGACCCGGACGGCGGCTTCCGAAGCTTCCGCCAGCCGGTGGAGGAGACCAAGGTCCGGCTGCGCGCCGAGACCTTCGCCGACCACTACAGCCACGCGCGGCTGTTCTACCGTTCGCTGACGGAGATCGAGCAGGCCCACCTGGCCAGCGCCCTGGTCTTCGAACTGTCTAAGGTGGTCCTCGAGCCGGTGCGGCTGCGCGTGCTGGCCAACGTCCAGAACGTCGACGCCGGCCTGGCGAAGCGGGTCGCCGACGGCCTGAACATGGACCTGCCTCCGAAGTCGAAGGCCGCCGCGGCGCCGCAGGACATGGAGCCGTCGCCGGCTCTGCGCCTCATCGGCAAGTATCCCGACAGCCTGGTTGGACGGGCGGTGGCCATCCTCGTCACTGACGGCGCCGACGGCGCGGTTGTCGAGGCGGTTCGCGGCGCGGTCGAAGGTGCGGGCGCGACGGTCAAGATCGTCGCCCCGAAGATCGGCGGCGTCACCCTGAAGGGCGGCAAGAAACTCGCCGCCGACGGTCAGCTGGCCGGCACGCCCTCGGTGCTGTTCGACGCGGTGGCGCTGGTGGTGTCGGAGGAGGGCTGCGCCGAACTGCTCGGCGAGAACGCGGCCACCGACTTCGTGGCCAACGCCTTCGTCCACCTCAAGGCCATCGGTCACACGGCGGAAGCTCAGCCCTTGCTCGACAAGGCCGGAGTTCAGCCGGACGCCGGGATCGTCGATCTGGCGGGCGGCGCCGACGGCTTCATCGCCCCGGCCAGCACCCGCCAGTGGGATCGCGAGCCCAAGGTGCGGATCCTCGCCTGACAGAAGGGGGTGGATCGCTGGAGGATTGACCTTCGCCGGAGCCCGCAGCATGTGCAGCGCTTGAAGACCATAGAGCGCGATCATGGACCTGCTGACCCGAAGCGATCTGCCCCTTGAACTTCTTGGCCGGGGCAAGGTGCGCGACATCTATGTCGTCGACGCCGAGCGGCTGCTGCTGGTCGCCACCGACCGGGTCAGCGCCTTTGACGTGGTCATGGCCGAGCCGGTGCCGTTCAAGGGCGCGGTGCTGACCCAGCTGAGCGCCTGGTGGTTTAGGCGGCTGGAGGGGGCGGTCGACCATCACCTGCTCTCGGTCGATGCGGACGAGATCATCACCGAGGTCCCCGCGCTCGCAGGCCACCGCGACCAGATCGCCGGCCGCGCCACCCTGTGCCGCCGGGTCGAGGTGGTTCCGATCGAATGCGTGGTGCGCGGCTACCTCTCCGGCTCGGCCTGGAAGGAATACGCGGCGACCGGAACGCTGGCGGGCGAGGCGCTGCCGCCCGGCCTGCGGCAGAGCGAGCGGCTCGACCCACCGGTGTTCAGCCCGGCGACCAAGGCCGAGACCGGCCATGACGAGAACATTCCCGTCTCGCGGATGGTCGAGCTGATCGGCGCGGACCTCGCCGCCGAGCTGGAGCGCCTCAGCCGCACGGTCTACGCCGCCGGCCGCGACGCCGCCGCCGAACGCGGTCTGGTGCTGGCCGACACCAAGTTCGAGTTCGGGCGCGACGCCGCCGGCAAGGTCGTGCTGATCGACGAGGTCATGACTCCCGACAGCTCCCGCTACTGGCCGTCGCAGGGCTGGTCGGTCGGCGAGGTCCCGCCCAGCTTTGACAAGCAGCCCTTGCGCGACCACCTCGACGCCGAGCGCGCGGCCGGGCGCTGGAACGGCGAGGCGCCGCCCCCGCCGCTGCCGCAGGCGGTCATCGACGCCATGTCGGCGCGCTACCTGGACCTCTACCGGCGGATGACGGGCGAGGAGCTGGGAGTTTGAGCCGCTCCGCTTTGTGCAGATAAATTCCTCCGTCATCGTCGGACTTGTTCCGACGATGACGACAGTGGGAGATGCGCGGCTCCCCGGGGCGCTAGCCCAGCAGCTCCTCGGTATGCTCCCCCAGCTTCGGGGACCGCATGCCGGGCATCCGCTCGTTGTCGATCCTGAGCGGCGCGGCCAGCATCCGGAGGCCTTGCGGCGCGTCCGGATGCTCGACGACGTCCCGCATGCCGACTTCGGCCACGAACGGATTGTCCAGAGCCTCCATCAGATCGTTGACCGGTCCGAACGGCACGCGGCCGCCGAGCAGGGCGGTCCACTCGGCGTTGGTGCGGGTGGCGAACAGGGCGTCGACCGCCTCGGTCAGCGCCGGCAGGTTGGCGCGGCGGGCGGCGAGGTCGGCAAAGCGCGGATCGGCGGCCAGGTCCGGTCGGGCAGCCAGCGCGCAGAGCTCGACCCAGAACTTCTGGGTCATGCACATCAGCTGGCCGTAGCCGTCGGCGGTCTTCACCCGCTGGACCGGCGCCAGCGAGGGGTGGGCGCCGTTGGGCAGGCGTTCGGTCACATGCCCGGCGTTCATCGCCCAGATGGCCGGATAGCTCAGCTGGTGCAGCGCGACGTCGAACAGGGAAACGTCGACATCGCAGCCTTCGCCCGTCGCCCGGGCCGACAGGATCCCGGAGACCACGCCGAACGCGAAGGTGGCGCCGCTCATGAAGTCGATGATCGAGACGCCCATCCGGGTCGGCGGCCCGTCCGGCTCGCCGGTCAGGCTCATCAGGCCGCATTCGGCCTGCATCGGATAGTCGTAGCCGGGCCAACCCTCGCGGCTGTTGCCCCGACCATAGGCCGACAGGTGGCCACAGACGATGGCCGGGTTGATGCCCTTCAGCGCGTCGAAGGTGAGGCCCAGCTTCGCCGGCTGGTCGCCCCGCAGGTTGTTGACCACCGCCTCGGCCGAGGCGACCAGCCGCTCGAAGTCGGCTCGCCCCTCGTGGGTCTTGAGTTCCACGGCGGCGCTCTTCTTGCCGCGCGAAAAGGTCTGGAAGTACTGGCTGTCGTGCTCGCCCAGCAGGAAGGGTCCGGTCGGCCGCGAGGCGTCGCCGCCCAGCGACGGGCTCTCGATCTTGATCACCTCCGCGCCCAGCTCGGCCATCAGCAGGGTGGCGTAGGGGCCGGCGCCGAAATGTTCGATGGTCAGGACGCGAACGCCCTCGAGCGGTCGTTTCACCAGTAGCCTTCCATGATCTCGGCCGCCCAGGCGGGCTCGCGCACCTCGCCGCGCGGGATGAAGCCCTTCAGCACCGGCTTGATGTCCAGCACCGGCGTGCCGTCGATGGCGTCCAGGCCCTCGACCTCGATGGTCAGGCCGTCGACGGCGATGACCTTGCAGACCGAGACGCCGAGGCGATTGGGCCGGTTGCGGCCGCGCTGGGCGAAGATGCCGACCAGCGGCCAGTCCTCCCGACCCCGCGGTCGGCGGGCGCCGGTGGTGATCTGGTCGTCGGTGATCTGGTCGAACACGAAGACAATCTCGGCATGGGAGAAGTCGGCGAGGCCGAACAGGGCCTCGGGCCCGAACCGGGCGGCGTCCAGCTCGATGCGGGCGCGGCTGGGTCCCCAATCGTCGTCGATGGCCTCGGTGCGTCCGCCGCGCACGTGACCGACCGGTTCAAGCCTGAAGCTCATGGGCGCCTCCCTGCATCGCCAGTCCGGCTAGGCCCGTCGCCGCCGGGGGTCAAGGCGGCGAAGATGCGCTTGATTATAAGAAGCGTTCGCATTAGGCGGTGAGACTATCGCTGTTCCGGAGCTTTCCTTGACCCAGTCCGTCCTCGGCCGCCTGCGCCGCTTTTGGCTCGACGTGCACCTGTGGCTCGGCGTGGGCCTGTTCGTGCTCCTGGTGCCGCTCGGCGTCTCCGGGGCCCTGCTGGTCTGGCACGACCCGCTGGAAGAGCTCCTGCACCCGGGACGGTTCGCGGTCAGCGAGGGCCGGGCGGTGCTGCCCCCGTCGGCCTATCTGGCCTCTTCCCGCGCGGCGTTCGGCGACCGGGCGACCGTGTCGCAGATCCGCCTGCCCGAAGCCGCCGGCGATCCGGTGGTCGTGTCGGCCCGGATCAACGGCCAGACCCTGGCGCCCGGCGCCCGGCCGCAGTCCCTGACCGCCTGGCTCGATCCGTCCACCGCCAAGGTCCTCGATACCGCCAACACCCGCGACGAACTGATCAATGTCATGCACCGCCTGCACGGCAGCCTGCTGATCACCACGCCGGGCCTGGGTCGCAAGATCGTCGGCTGGATGGGCTGGGCCATGACCCTCTCCTGCCTGACCGGCCTGTGGCTGTGGTGGCCGCGCAACGGCAAGGTCGCCCGGGGCCTGCGCTGGCGGCGGTCGCCCTCGACGATGAACAACCTGCACCACATGTTCGGCTTCTGGGTGCTGGTTCCGCTGCTCGTCGTCTCCCTGACCGGCGTCTACATCTCCTTCCCCGCCACCAGCCGCGCGCTGTTCGGCGTCGCCGAATGGCAGACGGGGCCCCGGCCGCCGCGTCCGGTTCCGCCGCCGCCGCTGGCCGCGCCCTCGACGCCGATCGACGCTGTCGTGGCCGCCGCGAGCGCCGAGAAGCCCGGACTGACGCTGACCTCGGTCAACCTGCCGACCGAAGGCCGCCGCGCAGCCTGGCGCGTCCAGTTCGCGCCGCAGGGCGACGGCGATCCGGTGACGGTCCAGATCGGCGACAAGGACGGCAAGCCGCAGAAGGCCCGCGAGCCGGCGGCCGGCGGCGGAGCGCCCGCGCGTTCCGACGACCTTTCGCCGCTGATGCGCAAGATTCACGACGGCCAGGACACGCCCTTCATCTGGCAGCTTCTGGTCTTCCTGACCGGCGTCGCGCCGCCGCTGCTCGGCGTGACCGGCACAGTGATGTGGCTGCGTCGACGGGCCCGTCGCGCGCACCTCAAGGCGCCGCCGCCTCAATAGTCGCTTGATGCGAATAATTCTCATTGCAAGCTGGAAACGCGAACGCTAAGAACGCGTCGCAATCGCAGGCACCGGTGCGGCCGCCGACAGAACGGGGACAGTAACTTCCATGCGTACAACCATCCGGCCAGGCGTCACCGCCCGCGCCAAACATGCCCTGGGACTCGCCGCCGTGGCCGGCGCCGCCGGCCTGAGCCTGGCCCCGGGCCTGGCGACGGCCGCCGAGGATATCAGCGCCGCCGAGGCTGACGCCGGCACGGAAGTGTCCAGCGTCGACATCTACGGCCAGCGCGCCGCCAGACCCTCGTCGCCGAAGATCACCTCCGAGCCGCTCGACACCCCGCAGACGATCACCGTCGTGTCCGACAGGACCATCCGCGACCAGAACCTGCTGACCCTGCGCGACATCCTGACGACCGTGCCGGGCATCACCTTCGGCGCAGGCGAGGGCGGCGGCGGCTACGGCGACAGCATCAATCTGCGCGGCTATTCGGCCAACAACGACATCACCACCGACGGCCTGCGCGACAGCGCGCAATACAGTCGGACAGACCCCTTCAATCTGCAGCAGATCGAAGTCATCAACGGCAGCAACTCGGTCTATGCCGGCGCCGGCTCGGTCGGCGGCTCGATCAATCTGGTCAGCAAGCAGCCGCGCCCGGGCGACAGCGTGGTCGTCAGCGGCGCGGTCGGCACCGAAGGCTATGGCCGGTTCACGGTCGACGCCAACCGGCGGCTGGCCGAGGGCGTCGCCGGGCGGTTGAACCTGATGGTCCACGGCAATGACGCGCCGGGCCGCGACGTGGAGACCTACGAGCGCTGGGGGATCGCCCCCTCAGTCACCTTCGGCATCGACGGCCCGACCCGCATCACCCTCGCGGCCTACCACCAGGAGGACGAGAACACGCCCCAGTACGGCGTGCCCTACGCCTCCAACGCCTTTCTCAACGGCCCGCTGCCCGGCGTCGACCCGTCGACCTACTATGGCTTCCGCAACATCGACCGGCAGGAGACGCAGGTCAGCTCCCTGACCGGCCGTTTCGAGCATGACTTCAGCGACCGCCTGACGATCAGCAACATCACCCGCTGGCAGCGCGTCACCCAGCTGACGGTGGTCAACCCGCCGCAGGGAACCTGGTGCCTGGCCAGCGGCCTCAACGCCAACGGCGGCGCCGCCTGCGCCACGCCGGGCCTCTATGCCCTCAGCGGACCCCGTGGGAACCTGCGCGACACCGAGAACAACCAGATCGTCAGCCAGACCGACTTCAACATGAAGTTCACTACCGGCGGCTGGTCGCACAACCTGGTGCTCGGCTTCTCGTTCTCGAACGAGACGTATGACCTCTCCACCGGCAACGTGCAGCGGAACGCCAACTCGACGACGCCGGCCTATCCGGCCATGAGCCTTTCCAACCCGGTTAATGTCTACACAGGGCCGGTCAACTTCTTCGAAACGACGGTCAGTGAAGGCGAACTGGCCAACCAGGCGATCTATGCCTTCGACACCATCGAGCTGAGCGAGCGCTGGCAGCTGAACGGCGGCCTGCGCCTGGAACGCAACGAAGGCGAGTTCATCTCGACGCCGTCCGCCTACGCCGTCGGAACGCCGCCGGTCCGCGTTCCCGGCGTCACCACGCGCGGCGAGAGCGAGGAGACCCTGCTGTCCTACCGGATGGGCCTGGTCTTCAAACCCGCGCCGAACGCCAGTCTCTACATCGCCTACGGCAACACCCGGACGCCCTCGCAGGCGACCGTGAACGGCGGCTGTTCCGTGGCGGCGGCGAACGGCAACTGCGACGTCGATCCGGAAGAGGGCGAAGTCCTCGAGGTCGGCGCCAAGTGGGACGTGCTCGACGGTCGGGTGTCGCTGACGGCGGCCCTGTTCCAGAACGAACGCAGCAAGTACCGCGTCAACTCGCTCGATCCGGCCGAGCCGGAGCAGCAGCTGGACGGCGCCTCCCGCGTGCGGGGCCTGGCTCTCGGTCTGGCGGGCCAGATCAACGACCGCTGGACCATCATCGCCAACTACACCTGGCTGGACAGCGAGATCCTGCAGAGCATCGCCGGCAACGCCACTGTCCCGACCCTCGACGCCCAGAAGGGCGACCCGATCGCCCTGACGCCGGAGCACGCCTTCAACGTCTGGACCAGCTACATGGTCGCCGACACGCTCATGGTCGGCTACGGGGCCACCTACTCGGGCGAGTACGCCTTCAACCGTCCGACTGGTTCGGCGACGCTGTTCCACGCGCCAGACTACTGGGTGCACAACGCCGCCGTCACCTGGACGGCGACGGATGCGGTCCAGGTGCAGTTCAACCTCAAGAACCTGACAGACGAGGAATACTACACGCGTATCCGTTCCTCGAACGGCTTTGGCTGGGCGACGCCGGGCGACGCCCGGTCGGCCCAGGTGGCCCTGACCTACCGGTTCTGATCCTCCTCCCCCTCGATCCGGTCACACTGGCGCCTCGCCCCTGATGGGCGAGGCGTCTCCTTTCGCGGTAGATTTCGACCATGATGCTGCAAATCCCCGGGGTTCTGGACAAGGAGGAGGTTGCTCGCCTGCGCGCGGCGATCGACCCGGCCGACTGGGTGGACGGCAATGTTACGTCCGGCTTCCAGTCCGGCCTCGCCAAGCGCAACCGGCAACTGCCCGAGGACTCCGCCGCCGCCCGCGACGCCGGCGCGGTGATCATGGCGGCCCTGAACCGGCATCCGCTGTTCGTGGCCGGCGCGCTGCCGGCGACGATCTTCCCGCCGCTGTTCAATCGCTACGGTGTCGGTGAGTCGTTCGGCGACCACATCGACAATTCCATCCGCCAGACCCGCGACGGCGCCCTGCGAATCCGCACCGACCTGTCGATGACCGTGTTCCTGAGCGAGCCCGACGACTACGACGGCGGCGAACTGACCGTCGACGACACCTACGGCGTCCACCAGGTGAAGCTGCCGGCCGGCGACGCGATCCTCTACCCGGCCTCGAGTCTGCACCGGGTCGAGGACATCACCCGCGGCGAGCGGGTGTCGTCCTTCTTCTGGATCCAGAGCCTGATCCGGGACGACGCACGGCGGGCGCTGCTGCTGGACATGGACCTGGCCATCCAGCGCGCCGCCCAGGGCCTGGGGCAGGGCGACGCCGCCGTCGTCTCGCTGACGGGGACCTACCACAACCTGCTCAGGATGTGGGCCGAGGTTTGAAAACCTGACGTTTACATGTCGCCTTGCATGGTCCGTCTGGGTAAACGGGCGGAAATCGCGCATGGCCGGCGGCAAGACCGGAAATCGAGCTTCCAGAGCGCGGCGGACGGAGTCCGCCGCGGCGCGGTGGTTCTTCGACAACTCCCTGGACATGTTCGCGGTGGTCAACCGCGAGGGTATCTTCACCGAGGTGAACGACGCCTGGGAGCGGAACACCGGCTGGACCCGCGAAGACCTCATTGGCAAGCCGATCTTCGAGTTCCTGCACGAGGACTGCTACGAGGAAGCGATCGACTCCCGCCGGCGCATGAAGCGCGACGGCCACACCGTCAATCAGCTCAGGATCCGGCGCAAGGATGGCCGGTGGATGTGGATCCAGGGCCGCTCCCGGCTGGATCCCGACGACCAGATGGTCGGCACCCTGCACGACATCACCGAATCGGTCCTCCAGCGGGAGGAGCTCGAGGCGGCCCGGCAGACGCGGTCGATGCTGTCCGAGGCCGCCGGGATCGGCACGTGGAGTTTCGAGCCGCGCACCCAGACCATCGAATGGTCGCCCGACATCCACGCCATGTCCGGCTGGAGTCCCGAGGAGATCGCCGACCCGGAGGACTTCTACGCGCATCTTGACCCGACCCAGATCGACGCCGTGCGCGAGACCTTCTCGACCGGGGTGCTCACCGGCAAGGGCGCCACGATCGAGCACCGCATGCGCACCCGTGACGGCCGCTGGCTGTCGATGCGGGCCACCTTCCAGACGGAACCCCGCGGCCGGGTGTTCGCGCTGCGCGGCATTTCACAGGACGTCACCGCCCTGGTCGCCGCCCGCGACGCGGCCCGGGAGGGCCAGGCTCGGGTCGAGGCGCTCATGGAGCAGACCCGGATGGACGCCTGGCGCCAGGAGCTGGCGCTCAGCGCCGCCGAGGCGGGCGCCTTCGAGATCGACCATGTCCACAGGACCTTCTGGGCCAGCGAGCAGTTCACCCGCCTGATCGGCCAACCGATGGACTACGCGGCCATCGCCGTCCCGGTCTGGCCGTTCGTGCATCCCGATGACCGCGACCTCGTGGAATCGGTGAACACGCGGTGGGCGGAGGGCGAAGAGAACGTCACCATGGAGTTCCGCATCGTCGGTCCCGCCGGCGACGCGCGATGGGTGCGGGTCTTCTACCGACTGCACAGGCCTACCCGCAAAGGCGTCGGCCTGGTGCTGGACATCGATGCGCGCAAGCGTCAGGAGCTGGCCCTGGTCGAGGCGCAGCGCGCCGCCGAGGCCGCCGCGGAGGCCAAGGCCCGTTTCCTGGCCAACATGAGCCATGAGATCCGCACGCCGATGAACGGCGTGCTCGGCGTGCTGCATCTGCTCAAGGGCGAGACGATGAGCCCGGACGGCCACCGGCTGCTCGATGAGGCGCTCGGTTGCGGCGAGATGCTGTCGACCCTGCTGGACGACGTCATCGACTTCGAGCGCATCGAGGCCGGGCGGCTGGACCTCACGGCGCGGCCGGTCGACGCCGGCGACCTCGCCGCCAGCGTGGCGCGGCTGCTCCAGCCGCAGGCCCGCGACAAGGGGCTGACCCTGACCATCGAGGGGCAGGCTGCGCTGGGCTGGGTGTCCGCCGATCCGGTGCGCCTGCGCCAATGCCTGTTCAACCTGGTCGGCAATGCGGTGAAGTTTACGCTCAAGGGCGGCGTTCGGATCGTCTGCGAACAGGCCGCGCCGGGCCGGATCGCCTTCATCGTGCATGACACCGGCGTCGGCATCCCCGTGGAGGCCCAGGGCCAGCTGTTCGAACGCTTTCACCAGGCCGACGCCTCCACCACCCGCCGGTTCGGCGGCTCGGGCCTTGGCCTTTCCATCGCGCGCACGCTGGCGCGGCTGATGGGCGGCGATGTCAGCTTCAGCTCCGTGCCCGGCGAGGGCTCGGTGTTCCGCCTGGAAATCGCCGCCGAGCCGGCGATTCCGGCGACAGCCGCGATCGACGACGATTCCCCGCTGCTGGAGGGGCTGCGCGTGCTGGTGGTCGAGGACAACGCCACCAACCGGACCATCGTCGTGAAGCTGCTCGACAGCCTGGGCGCCCGGGTGTCGACCGCCGCCGACGGCCTGGCCGGGGTGCAGGCCGCGACCATCGGCCATTTCGACCTGATCCTGATGGACATCCAGATGCCCGGCATCGACGGGATGGAGGCGGCCCGTCGCATCCGCGCCCTGGGCGGCCATGCCGCGGCGACGCCGATCATCGCCCTGACGGCCAATGTCCTGGCCCACCAGCGCCAGCTCTACCTGGCGGGCGGCATGGACGGCGTGGTCGGCAAGCCGATTTCGCCGGCCGCCCTGATCTCGGAAATCGCACGTCTTGCGCAGGCGAACGAACCGTCGCCGGATATCCGCGTCGCCTGACCGTCTTCCGTCGCGCCGCGCCGCGATGCTAGAGGACTCCTGTAACCTCGGGGGAGACGGCAATGGCGGACACCACGGCGACACAGCCGGGCGCTGAACCGAAGGCGTCGATGACGACGGTGGTGGCGGCTTCGTCGGCGGGAACCGCGTTCGAATGGTACGACTTCTTCGTCTTCGGCGCCCTGACCACCATCATCGGCAAGAACTTCTTCTCCGAGCTGGGCGAGACCGCCGGGGTGCTGGCGGCGCTGGCCCTGTTCGGCGCGGGCTTCTTCTTCCGGCCGCTGGGCGCGCTGATCTTCGGCCGCATCGGCGACAAGAACGGCCGCAAGGGCGCCTTCCTGATCACCGTCATCATGATGGGCGCGGCGACCTTCGCCATCGGCCTGCTGCCGACCTTTGAACAGGCCGGGATTCTCGCCCCGATCCTGCTGATCATCATGCGCATCATCCAGGGCACGGCGCTGGGCGGCGAGTATGGCGGCGCGGCGATCTACGTCGCCGAGCATGCGCCCGACCACAAGCGCGGCTTCATGACCGGCTGGATCCAGACCTCTGCAGCGTTCGGCCTGTTCGGGGCCCTGATCGTCATCCTGGTGACCCGCACACTGCTGGGCGAGGACGCCTTTACCGCCTGGGGCTGGCGCATTCCGTTCCTGGTCTCGGTCGGCCTGCTGGGCGTCTCGGTCTTCATGCGCATGAAGCTGTCGGAAAGCCCGTCGTTCCAGAAGCTGAAGGAGAGCGGCGAGGAGACCAAGGCGCCGTTCAAGGAAGCCTTCGGCCAGTGGAAGAACCTCAAGACCGTCCTGCTGGCCCTGACCGCCGTGATGTTCGCCCAGGGCGCCGTCTGGTACTGCGCCTTCTTCTATGCGCCGATCTTCCTGGAGCGGTTCCTGAAGGTCGACCCGAAGACCGTGAACCTGTTGATCATGGCGGCCACCGCCGCCAGCGCCCCGCTCTACGTCTTCTTCGGATGGCTGTCGGACAAGATCGGCCGCAAGTGGGTGCTGTGGTTCGGCATGACCCTGGCGCTGGTCGCCTTCTTCCCGGGCTTCCACATGATGTCGACCTTCGCCAACCCGGCCCTGGCCGAGGCGGAGGCGAAGACGCCGGTGATCGTCATCGCCGATCCGGCGACCTGCAATCTCCAGTTCGACCCTGTCGGCAAGGCGAAGTTCGTCAGCTCCTGCGACATCGCCAAGAGCAGCCTGGCCAACGCCGGCATCTCCTACCAGAACCGCGAGGCGCTGCCCGGCGCCATGGCTTCCGTGACCGTCGGCGCGGCCACCGTGGTCTCGGTCGAGGGCGAAGGGCTGGACGGTCCCGCGATGAAGGCCGCCAAGGCCGATTTCGAGACCCGTCTGAAGGCGGCCCTGGTCGAGGCCGGCTACCCGGCCAAGGCCGAGGCTGAGCGGATGAACCTGCCCGGACTGTTCGGGGTGTTGATGATCTTCGTGGTCGCCGCCACGGCCCTCTACGGTCCCCAGGCCTCGGCGCTGGTCGAGCTGTTCCCGACGAAAATCCGCTACACCGCCCTGTCGCTGCCCTACCATGTGGGCACCGGCTGGGTCGGTGGGTTCGTCCCGTTCACCGCCTTCGCCATCGTGGCCGCGACCGGCGATATCTACGCCGGCCTCTGGTACCCGTTCGTCTTCACCCTGATCAGCGTGGTCTGCACGCTGCTCCTGCTGCCCGAGACAAAGGGCCGGTCACTCGATTTCTAGGGCGCATCCAGGCGCAAGGCGCTCAGGCCGGCGCCGCCAGCAGGACCTCGATCCCGACGCCGGCCTCGGCAAGCGCCTTGAGGTCGTGCGGATCGATCGGCCCGGTGATCAGCTGCACCACCTGCCGCCCGGCCAGGGCCAGGGCGGCCAGGGACTCGGGCGAGGCTTCCTCGGGCGTCAGCCGGCCGGCGTCACGCCGCGCCATGGCCAGGATGCCGGGCTCCACCCCTGACGGGATGACCAGAACGTCCGCTTCTGCCAGGGCGCGGCTGGCGCGCAGGGTCAGCAGGTCGGCGGCGCCCCGTCCCGCGACGAACCGCACACGTCCGGCGGCCTTGCCGCCATTGGCCAGGGACTCGCCGAACAGGCGGTCGGCGGTCGCCATGTCGCCGGCCATCGCCGCCGCCGCTGCCGGGCCCGAGAGCATGTCGCGCAGGAAGGCGCGGCGCTGGGTCAGGTCGGGGATCGCCTCCCGGACAGCCGCCTGGTTTCGCCGCAACAGCGCCGCGACCTTGCCGGCCCCCTCGGGGATGCGGGTCTCGATGGCGTTGCGGATCAGCGCGGCGAGCAGCGGGGCCGAGCCGGCGGTGCCGACGGCGGCGACAACCTCGCCCCGGTCGACCAGGGCCGGGGTGTGGAAGTCCGACAGGGTCGGATGATCAACGACATTGACCAGCGCCCGCGCCGCCCGCGCCGCGCCCGCGGCGGCCTGCACGAACAGTTCGTCGCCGGCGATGAAGGCCAGGGTCGCGCCGCTGTAGGAGCCCGGCAGGAAGGCCGCTGTGCCTTCGACCCGCACCAGGGTGGCCGGAGAGCCGTCGAACAGCCGCGCCTTGGCGTCCGCCGCCTCACCCGCGCCGGCGACGACGACCTTGCGCCCGGTCAGGGGGAAATAGGCGGGAAATACGTCCACTTTTGCTCCGTCAGCCCGCCCGGCAGTTGCTGTAGGGACCGCCGGGAAAGCCCGACAGCGTGGCGTTGTCGCCCTTGCCCCAGATCTCGAAGTCGCCCGCGGCATAGCGCGCGCCCGAAGCCGACTGGGCGCCGGGCAGTGACTTCGTCACCCCGCCGGCCGAGACCTTCACCCGGTCGCCCGGCTGGTTCCAGGCGGCGGTGAAACCCTTGCCGCCCGAGCAGCTGTAGCGCAGCGCGTCGCTGGTCGAACCCGGGGCGGCCTCGATGCTGGCGCAGCCGGTCGCGACCAGGGTGGTGACGGTCAGGGCGATGGTGAGGCTCAGGCGCATGGCGCGCTCCGCTACTTGCCGGTCTTCAGATAGGCGATAATGGCGGCGCGCGCCTGCGGACTCGCCACGCGATTGAACATCTTGGTGCCGGGGGCGTAGCCGGTCGGGTTGGTCAGGTAGGCGTCCAGGGCCGCGTCGGTCCAGGTTCCCCCCTTCTTCGTCAGGCCCGGCGAGTAGCTGTAGCCGGGCGCGGAGGCCAGCTTGCGGCCGGCCACGCCCTTCAGGGTCGGGCCCGCCGGCGTGCTGGGCCCGGTCACGCTGTGACAGGATTTGCACTGGACGTTGTAGAGGGCGGCCCCGTCCCGGGCGGCGGCCGGGACGGCCAGGCAGGAGAGGGCGAGGGCGGCGGCGAGGATCAGGCGCATAAGGGGGCTCCGGCTTGGAACGGTGAACCTACCTCGCCTTGGCGCCGGGTGGAAACGCCGGAGAGTCCGTCCTGGCCCCCAGAAAAATTCGCTGGCCAGCTCCCGGCTTAACAACGTTAAGATAGCTCTGGTCGTGGAACTCGCCGTTTCGCGAAAGATCAGATGAGGGGCGCCGCGAATGGCTATCGCGTTCGAACTTAACGGCAAGTCCGTGACCGTCACGGCCGAGGATGACACCCCGCTGCTGTGGGTGATCCGGGACGAGCTGGGGCTCACCGGCACCAAATACGGCTGCGGCATCGCCCAGTGCGGCGCCTGCACCGTGCATGTGAACGGCCAACCCGCGCGGTCCTGCTCCACGCCGGTCAGCGCGATGGCGGGCATGAAGATCACCACCATCGAGGGCCTGGGCGGGCATCATCCGGTCCAGCAGGCGTGGGTGAAGGCGGACGTGCCGCAGTGCGGCTACTGCCAGTCCGGCCAGATCATGAGCGCTGCCGCCCTGTTGACCGAAAACAAGGCCCCCAGCGACGCCGATATCGACGCGGCCATGGCCGGGAATATCTGCCGCTGCGGGACCTACCCGCGCATCCGCGCGGCCATCAAGGACGCGGCCGGCATCGCCGCCGCCCTGCCGGCCAAGGCGTGAGGGAAGCCATCATGAACGCGCACACGCCTGTCGCCAAAGCCGATCCGTCCCGCCGCGAGGTGCTGGTGGTCGGCGCCGTGGTCGCCGGCAGCAGCCTGCTGGTGGGTTGCTCGCTCGGCGACCTGATGAGCATCGGCTCGGAAGCCGAGTTCGGGGCCTTCGGACCCTTCATCAAGATCACGGACGACGGCCAGGTGACTGTCGTCTCCAAACACATCGAGTTTGGGCAGGGCAGCCATGCGGGCCTGGCGGCCATCGTCGCCGAGGAACTGGACGCCGACTGGAACCGTGTGCGCGTCGAGCAGGCTCCGGCGGTCGCCAAGGCCTACGCCAACTCGGCGATGGGCGTTCAGGGCACCGGCGGCAGCACGGCCATCGCCAACAGCTGGACGCAGCTGCGCACCGCCGGCGCCGCCGCGCGGGCGATGTTCGTTGAGGCCGCGGCCAAGAAGTTCGACGTCCCCGCCGGCAAGATCACCGTCAAGGACAGCATCGTCAGCGGCGGCGGCCAGAGCGCGACCTTCGCCGAACTTCTGTTCGACGCCAGCAAAGTCAAGCCGCCCAAGGAACCGGTGCTGAAGGACCCCAGGACCTTCACCCTGATCGGCTCCGACCGGGTTCGCCGCAAGGACAGCCAGGTCAAGAGCGACGGCTCAGCCCGCTTCACCCTCGACGTTAAGGAAGACGGCCTGTTGACCGCCGTGGTCGCCCACGCGCCGCGCTTCGGCGGCAAGGTGAAGAGCTTCGACGACACGGCGGCCCGCAAGGTCAAGGGCGTGGTCGACGTCGTCGAGATTCCCAGCGGCGTGGCCGTGGTGGCGACCGGAACCTGGGCGGCGCTGAAGGGCCGGGAGGCCCTGAAGGTCGAGTGGGACGAGTCGAAGGCCGAGAAACGGTCGTCGGACCAGATCCTGGCCGAGTTCCGCGCCATCGCGGGCGGCAAGGGGCCCGCCGACCTGAAATGGGCGGCGTTCGATTCCAAGGGCGACGCCGCGAGCGCCAAGGGCGAGGCGTTCGAGGCGACCTACGACTTCCCTTACCTGGCCCATGCGTCGATGGAGCCGATGAACTGCGTGGCCCTGGTCAAGGGCAACAACGCGACCCTGACCTTTGGATCGCAGTCGCCCACGCTCGACCAGCTCAATACGGCCAAGATCGTCGGCAACCTGCCCGGCGCGATCAAGATCGAGACCCTGTTCGCCGGCGGCTCGTTCGGCCGCCGTGCCAACTTCCAGTCCGACTATGTCGTCGAGTGCGTCCACATCGCCAAGAAGGCGGGCAAGGGCAAGCCGGTGAAGCTGGTCTGGACGCGCGAGGACGACATGCGCGCCGGCTACTTCCGACCGATCGTCCATCATGCGGTGAAGATCACCGTCGACAAGGACGGCTATCCGGCGACCTGGACCCATCGCATCGTGACCCAGTCGCTGATGAAGGGCTCGCCGACCGGCGTGCCGGAACTCGACGAGACCGCCGTCGAGGGAACCAAGGGCTCGCCCTATCTCAAGGCTACCCCGATCGTGGACGCCCAGGTCGCGCTGCCCGACGTCGGCGTTCCGGTGCTCTGGTGGCGGTCGGTGGGCGCGACCCACACCGCCCATGTCATGGAGCACACCATCGACCAGCTGGCCCGCAAGGCCGGCAAGGACCCGGTCGAGTACCGTCGCGTCCTGTTCACCCGCGCCGGCGCCAAGCGGCACCTGGCGGTGCTGGACCTGGCCGTGTCCAAGGCCGGGCCGGTTCCGGCCGGTCAGTTCCGCGGCGTGGCGGTGCATGAGAGCTTCGGCTCGGTGGTTGCCCAGGTCGCCGACGTCAGCCTGGTCGCCGGCGCCGATCCCAAGGTCAACCGCGTGGTCACCGCCATCGACTGCGGCACGGCCATCTCGCCTGACCAGATCGCGGCGCAGATGGAGGGCGGCACCTGCTACGGCCTGTCGGCGGGCCTGTACGGCGAGGTCACGCTCAAGGACGGGGCGGTCGAGCAGACCAACTTCGACACCTACCGGGTGCTGAGGCTGCCCGAGGCGCCGGTTGTCGAGACCCATATCGTGCCGTCGGGCAATGCGCCCAGCGGCGTGGGCGAGCCCGGCACCCCGGTGATCACCGCCGCCTTGGCCAACGCCATGCTCGCGGCCGGCCAGGCGCCGGTGACGCGGCTGCCGATCGTGCGGTCGGTGGTCTGACCTTCCTCTCCCACCTGGGAGAGGGGGACCATGCGGAGCATGGTGGAGCGGGAAGCGCCGCCGTGGGAGGGCTGTCCGGAGTTTCGGCGTAGTGGCGGCGCATAGCCTCGAACGCCCGCGTCTCCCTCTCCACCACCCTTCAGGTGGTCCCCCTCGCCCAACAGGGCGAGGACCAGCTACTTCACGTCCACGTCGAACAGCACGCCCGGATCATCGACCGGGACAAGGGCCAGGTCCTCGCCCAGGGCGTCGAGCAGCTTGCTGGCGCCCCGGTCGCCGGTCTGGGTCTTGAGCACGGCGAACAGTTTCGCGCCGAACAGCACCGGATGACCGCGCCGCTCGCCATGAACCGGCGCCGCCGCCCAGGCGCCGCCGGCCAGGGCCTGCGCCAGCCTGGCGGGCACGTCGTGGGGAACCTTCGGCATGTCGCCCAGGAAGAGGAAGGCCCCGGCGCAGTCGCGGGGCAGGCCCGCGACCCCGGTCCGGATCGAGGCGGCCATGCCCTCCTCGTGCTCCCGGGCGTGGATCATCCTCAGGCGCGGCGCCTGCCCGTTGCGGCTCGCCCACCGGCTGGCCGCCTCTAGAACCCGCCCGTCGGCGCCCCAGACCACGCTGACCGACCGGGCCGGCGAGGCGAAGGCCGTGGCCAGCGCCGCGTCCAGCAGCAGGCCGTCGCCCCAGGCCGAGGTCAGCTTGCCGCCGCCGAAGCGTTTTCCGGCGCCGGCGGCCAATACGATGGCGTCGAGTGCATCTACCCCTGTCGCCATGTCGCCCCCCGGCTTATCTTGGCCATCAGATGACCCCGTATGACTCCAGCACCGCGCCGACGCCAGCCGCCAGACAACCTCTGGTCGACGGCTTTGGGCGCACTGTCACCTATCTGAGGGTGTCGGTGACTGACCGTTGCGATCTGCGCTGCGTCTACTGCATGGCCGAGCACATGACCTTCCTGCCCAAGGCGGAGGTGCTGAGCCTCGAGGAACTGGACCGCGTGTCCAGCGCCTTCATCGGCCTGGGCGTCCGCAAGCTGCGGCTGACCGGCGGCGAGCCGCTGGTCCGCAAGGGCTTCATGAGCCTGGTCGAAGGCCTGTCGCGGCATCTGCGGTCGGGTGCGCTCGACGAGTTGACCCTGACGACCAACGGCACCCAGCTGGCCCGGTTCGCCGACGACCTTGCCCGGCACGGGATCAGGCGGATCAATGTCTCGCTCGACACTCTAAAACCCGACCTGTTCCGCACCCTGACCCGCGGCGGCGACGTGGCGGCGGTGATCGCCGGCATCGACGCGGCGCAGGCAGCGGGCATCGCGGTGAAGATCAACGCCGTGGCGCTGAAGCACGACAACGCCGAGGAGATCCCGGCGCTGATCCAGTGGGCCCATGCGCGGGGCCTGGACATGACGCTGATCGAGACCATGCCGCTGGGCGAGGTCGAGGCCGACCGCACCGACCAGTTCCTGTCGCTGGAGCAGGTGCGGCGCGAGCTGGCCAGCTACTGGACCCTGACAGACCTGCCGCTGAACACCGGCGGTCCGGCGCGCTATGTGCGGGTCGAGGAGACCGGCGGGCGGCTGGGCTTCATCACCCCGCTCAGCCACAATTTCTGCGAGGCCTGCAACCGCGTGCGGCTGACCTGCACCGGAACGCTGCACACCTGCCTTGGTCGCGAGGACGCCAGCGACCTGCGGGCCGTGCTGCGCGCCGGTGCTGATGACGCCGAGCTGGTGGACGCGATCCGGCTGGCCGTCGACGCAAAACCGCAGGGCCACGACTTCCAGATCGCCCGGGGCGAGGCGCCGGCCACCCGGCGCCACATGTCGACGACGGGCGGCTGAGATGGCGCGGGTGCTGCTGTTTGGACGACTCGCCGACATCGCCGGCTGGCGCGAACGGGAGGTCGAGGGCGCCAGCCTGGCCGACATCCGCGCGGCGCTGGGCGCGGATGCGATGCTGGCCGAGGCCTTGATCGGCAAAGGCGTGCAGGTCGCCGTCGACAAGGTCATTGTCCGGGGCGACGGGCCTGTCGCCGCGGGCTCGGAAGTCGCCTTCATGCCCCCGATGAGCGGCGGATGAGCGTCATCCTCCAGACTGCTCCCTTCGAGCCGGGCGCTGAAGGCGGTCAGCAGCGC
>Ga0209066_10002142_pt1 | contig 24692 bp, 18 predicted proteins | sample All_14_2_FD_187198 | JGI IMG/M metagenome (GOLD analysis project Ga0209066, IMG submission 187198) | Freshwater microbial communities in response to fracking from Pennsylvania, USA - Allegheny Zone_MetaG_DW_15 (SPAdes) (version 2) ... | reverse complement strand
TGACCATCACCAACGACACGGTCTATGAAGGCTCAGAAGCCTTCCAGGTCAAGCTGAGCAACCCCACAGGCGCGGTCATCACGGCCGACACCGTCACCACGACCATCAAGGACGACGGCACGGGCACGACGCCCCCAGGCATCACACCCGACGACGACCGCTTCGTCCTGTCTGTCACCAGCCCCAACGTCACGGAGGGTAACAAGGCCGTCTTCACGGTCAACCTGGGCCATGCAGCCAGCGCCGCGCAGTCCCTCCAGCTCGCCGTCACCGATGGCAGTGCCAAGGTCACCACCGACTACACCGCCACGTTTGAGGTCTCCTTTGACAATGGCCTGACCTGGCAGAACGCGGCCGGCGGTGTGGTCGTGGTGCCTGCAGGCGCAAGCAGCTTGCAGGTCCGCGTCCCGACAGTCAACGACACGGTGGCAGAGCCTTCAGAGAACTTCTCGCTGCGCGTCTCCAGCACGGTTGCGGCCAATGCCTCGGCAACCGGCGTGGCCACCATCCTCGACAACGACGCACCGGCCGTCATCGATCTGGACCCCAACAACTCCAGCGGCGCCACCGGTTCAGCTTATGCCACGACCTATGTCGAGAATGGCGCCAGTGTGCGCGTCACCGACAGCGACGTCCAAATCACCGATGCCGACAGCACGCAACTGACCAGTGCGACGGTCACGCTGACCAATGCCCAGCCTGGCGATGTGCTGAGCGTGGTGGGCACCTTGCCGACCGGCGTCACCGCCACCATCAACGGCAATGTGGTCACCCTCAACGGTACAGCCACCCTGGCCGACTACCAGGCCGCCTTGAACGCCATCGGCTTCAGCAGCACCTCTGAAAACCCGTCCACGCTCAACCGCATCATCGAGATCAAGGTGTCCGATGGTGTGCAGACCAGCAACGTGGCCATCGCCACCATCGCTGTCACGGCCGTCAACGACGCGCCAGTTGTTGGCAACGCCACGGGCAGCGTGTCCGAAGAAGGCCTGGTCGGCGGTATCAAGGATGCCAACGGTAACCCTGACACCACGGACAGCGCGACGGTCAGCGGCCGGGTTGCCATCAGCGACCCGGATTCGGCCAACCTCACCGTCAGTGTGGTCGCACCGACGACCCCGGTGTTCACAACCGGCGGTACGCAAATCGTCTGGGGCAGCGACGGGCAGGGCGGTCTCATTGGCAGAGCTGGTGCGGGTGACAACGCGCCCATCAAGGCCACCCTCACCATCAACAACAACGGTGAATACACCTTTACCTTGTTGACTGCGCTCAAGCACAGCGCCCAAGGCGAAGACAGCCTGAGTCTGAACTTCGGCGTCAAGGTCAGCGATGGTGCGACCAGCACCACCGGTAGCCTGAGCATCCAGGTTGAAGACGACTCGCCCACGGCGCCTGTCTTGCAGACCAAGACCCTGGTTGTGCAGGACACCAACCTCATGTTTGTGCTGGACGTGTCAGGCAGCATGGACGACCCCAGTGGCATCAGTGGCCTGACCCGCCTGGAAGCGGCCGTGCAGGCCATGCAAAAGCTGTTGGACAAGTATGACGACTTTGGCACGGTGGCGGTTCGCCTGGTTACCTTCTCGGGTACAGCCCAGACCCTGGGCGACACCTGGTTGACCGTGGCACAGGCCAAGACGCAACTGGCCGCCATCAGCGCCAACGGCGGCACCAACTACGACTATGCGTTGAGCACAGCTCAAACGGCGTTTGCCACCACGGCAGGCAAGATCAGCGGTGCGCAGAACGTGTCCTACTTCTTCTCGGACGGCAACCCCACCCTGTCGAGCACCAACCCCAACGCGGGTGGCAACCAGGACGGCTCCACCACCCAGACCAATCTGGGTGATGGCATCGATGGCACCGAAGAAGCCGCCTGGGTCAAGTTCCTCAACGACAACCAGATCAACGCCTTTGCCATTGGCCTGGGTTCCGGGGTGGCACAGACCTACCTCAACCCAATTGCCCACAACGGGCAATTCACGCTGGGCAAGGACGGCATCGTGGTCAGCGACCTGGCGCAACTGGACAGCACTTTGTCCGGTACCGTGCCTGGCTCTATCGTCGGCCAACTGTTCACCTCGGGCAGCGTGGGTGGCGCCGCGGTCGGCGCTGATGGCGGCCTGCTGGTTGCCGTCAAGATCGACAGCATCGAATACGTCTTTGACCCCGCCAAGCAGATTCTGGTGACCAAGACCTCATCGGGCGCTGACTTCACGCTGAACTGGCTCACAGGCGAGTACACCTACAAGGCGCCGGATGGCTTGCAGGGCAGTCGCCAGGACACCATCAGCTACACCGTCATGGATGGCGATGGCGATACCGTTTCGTCGACCTTGGTTCTCAACCTGGTGCGCGATGCGACGGTCGAAGGTGCACCGACGGTCACGGCCACTGAAGTGACGGTGTCGGAAGAAGGCCTGGTCGGTGGCATCAAGGACACCCAAGGCAGTTCCGACGTGACAGACAGCGCCAGCGGGAATGGCCAGATCACCTTCCAGACCAGCGCTGGTGCGACCGTGACAGGTTTCATCCTGACGGCGCCGCAGGCTGCATTGATCACCAGCAGCGGCAAGACAGTGGTGTGGCGCAGTGACAGCGCGGGTGGCCTGATCGGCAAGGATGGCAGCACCGACGCGGCCCAAACCGTGGCGACCATCAGCATCACGCAGTCGGGCGGATACAGCTTCAAGCTGCTGCAGCCTGTTCAGCACGCAGCCAGTGGCGAAGATGTCAAGGACGTCACTTTTGGCGTCAAGGTGCTGGACAGCGCCAACAAGACTGGCACGGGTAGTGTGGTCGTGCACATTGAAGACGACGCGCCCACTGCGGCTGCGCCGGCCACAGCGAGCCTCACCACGCTCGACACCAACCTGCTGATCGTGCTGGACACCTCCAGCAGCATGAGCGGTGCCAGCGGCATCACGGGGCTGACCCGCTTGCAGGCGGCCGTGCAGTCCATCGGCAAGCTGCTGGACAGCTATGACGATGTCGGGGGCGTGGCCGTGAGGTTAGTCACCTTCTCCACCTTGGCCCAGATCCCGCGCCCTACCTGGTTGAGCGTGGCCGATGCGAAGGCCCTGCTTGCTACGGTCGTGGCCGATACCTCTACCAACTATGCCAACTACGACCTTGCCTTGAGCCAGGCCCGAGCGGCGTTTGCCACCCCCGAAGGCAAGCTGGCCGGTGCGCAAAACCTGTCGTATTTCTTCTCCGACAGCGATCCGACTTTGTCCAACACCAACCCGACACACAACGTCGGTGGGCAAAACGGCACGACCACGCAGGCCAACCTGGGCGATGGTATCGACAGTACCGAGCAGGCACAGTGGGTCAAATTCCTCAATGACAACCAGATCACCAGCCACGCCATCGGCCTGGGCAACAACGTGACGGCAGCCAACCTGAACCCGATCGCCTACGACGGTCAGGCCAGCGAGAACCTCAACGCCAAGGTGGTGACCAACCTGAGCCAGCTCGATAACACCTTGAACAGCATCGTGGGCAGCACTGTGCCAGCCAACCTGCTGGTCAGCAGCCAGATCAGTGCCGCCGCGGGTGCTGATGGTTTCGGGCGCGTTGCCAGCATCACCGTGGATGGCGTGACCCATCTGTATGACGCTGCCCAGCCCACCTTGACGGTTCACACCAACCTGGGTGGCGAGCTGACCGTGAACATGCTCACCGGTGCCTACACCTATGGCGGCGCGGACGCTTTCACTGGTTCGGCCACGGAGAACATCACCTTTGCGCTGGCAGACAAGGATGGTGACACCGCCTCGTCTACCCTTGCCATCGCGCTCAACAAGGCGCAGGTGCTGGTTGGCACAGCAAGCGCCGATGCGCCGGGTGCCTTGACGGCAACGGCCATCGTCATGGGCGAGGATGGCAATGACGTGCTGACCGGCAGTGACGCGGCCGACCGCCTGAATGGCAACAACGGCAATGACACCCTCACCGGTGGCAAGGGCAGTGACACCCTCAACGGTGGCGAAGGCAATGACACGCTCAATGGTGGTGATGGCGATGACCTGCTCATCGGTGGGCCAGGCAGCGACCTGCTCAACGGTGGAGCGGGTGCCGACGTGTTTGCCTGGCACTTCGCCGACCCGGGGACGTCCTCATCGAACGGCCCGACGGACACCATCCAGCAATTTGATGTGGCAGCGCGTTCGGCCGGTGGCGATGTGCTGGACTTGCGCGACCTGTTGACAGGCGAGAACGCGGGCAATCTGCAAAACTACCTGGAGTTCGACACCTCGACTGGCAGCACCCTCATCAAGATCAGCCCGACAGGCGAGTTCCCGATTGGGATCGCGTTTAACTCGCTCGTGACCCAGAGCATCGTGCTGGAGGGTGTCAACATCCGATCGGGCCTGGGCTTGAGCGGTTTTGCCTCGGATGGTCAGGTCATCAACAAGCTGTTCGAGCAAGGCAAGCTGCTGGTGGACACGGTCTGATATCTGGTGCACCCAATAAAAAGCCCGCTTGTTCAAGGCGGGCTTTTTTCATGAGGTAGCGACCTTCTGGTCGGCGTTCAGCGGAACTTGGGCTGTGGCACGGTCTTCAGATCGCTGGTCAAGCCGCCCATGTAGTTGGCCAGCAACTTGAGTTCAGGCTGGGTGAACATCTTGGCCTGCGCACCCATGATCGGGTTGTTGCGCCCGATCTGCGGGTTCTTGTCCGTCTGGTATGACTTCAGCGCGACATACAGGTAGTCGGCATGTTGCCCGGCCAGCTTGGGGTAGGACGGGTCGATGGGCTTGTTCAGGTCTGCGCCATGACAGGCCACGCAGTTGCCCTTGGTCAACAAGGCCTGGACCTCGGCACTGGGCGCGCTGCCCTTGCCTGGCTTGGCCTGCATGCCATGACCACTGGCCTCGTAGAAGGCAGCCAGGTCTGCAATGTCTTGGTCAGACAAGGGCGCGGCAACGCCCTTCATCGTAGGGTGCTTGCGGTCGCCCTTGCGGTAGGCCAGCAGCGCCGCCTCGATGTACTTGGCGTTCTGCCCCGAAATCATCGGCACCTTGTGAACTTCGGGGAAGCTGGCCTGGTAACCGATGATCCCGTGACAGCCAATGCACATGGCCACCTTGGACTGGGCTGCCTTGGCGTCGCCAGGCTTGGCGCTCTGGGCGATAGCCCCGGAGGCGATCAAGCTCGCCAATGCCAGGAGGCTGAGATTTTTGAGCAAATATGGCTGTGTTTTCATGGGTCTGGCAGGGGAGAATATCCGGCAGTGGAAAAACACGGAACTGCACACCATTATTGGGGTGCAGCCTATACTCGAACACAGTAACAACCCGGTTGAGTCAGCGCATGAAATTTCAAGGTACCGATCAATATGTGGCCACCGACGACCTGAAACTGGCCGTCAATGCAGCGTTGAAGCTACAACGCCCCTTGCTAGTCAAGGGCGAACCGGGTACGGGCAAGACCATGCTCGCCGAACAGGTGTCTGAAGCGCTGGGTATGCCCCTGATGCAGTGGCACATCAAATCGACCACCAAGGCGCAACAAGGCCTGTACGAATACGACGCTGTCAGCCGCCTGCGTGACAGCCAGTTGGGCGACGAAAAAGTCAAGGACATCCACAACTACATCGTCAAGGGTGTGCTGTGGCAGGCCTTTGACGCTGACCAGCAAGTGGCCCTGCTGATCGACGAAATCGACAAGGCCGACATCGAGTTTCCCAACGACCTCCTGCGCGAAATCGACCGCATGGAGTTTTACGTGTACGAGACGCGGCAACTGGTCAAGGCCAAGCACCGTCCGTTGGTCATCATCACCTCGAACAACGAAAAAGACCTGCCCGACGCCTTCCTGCGCCGCTGCTTCTTCCACTACATCCGCTTCCCGGATGCGGCCGTGATGCAGCAGATCGTGGCCGTGCACTTCCCGCACATCAAGAAGGACCTGCTGGCCGCCGCCATGCGCCACTTCTATGAAGTGCGCAACCTGCCTGGTCTCAAGAAGAAGCCCAGCACATCCGAGCTGATCGACTGGCTCAAGCTGCTGGTGGCCGAAGACATCCCGGTTGAAGCCCTGCAAAGCAAGGACGACAAGGTCAGCGTGCCGCCACTGGTGGGTGCCTTACTCAAGAACGAGCAGGATCTCAGCCTGTTCGAAAAACTGGTCTACATGGCCCGCCACAACCGCTGAGCCTGCCTACAGGCCGGCAATCGGTTCAGGCCGACTTGCTCCGCACCGGGAGGTCCGGGGCGCTGACCACGCGGTTGCGCCCCTCGGCCTTGGCCTGATAGAGCGCCTCGTCGGCGCGTTTCAGCAGCGATTGCAGCGCCTCGCCCGGCTCATGGGCGCAGGCCAGTCCCGTGCTGATGCTGACTGTGATGCTTTCGTCACCCCAGGGGATGTTGATCTGGCTGATCGCCTCGCGCAGCCGCTCGGCCGCTTGCAAGGCGCCTTCGTGCAAGGTGTGCGGCAACAGGATGCAGAACTCTTCGCCACCGTAACGCGCCACGCGGTCGACTTCCCGCGCTTGCGCCTGCAGGGTGCGCGAGACCATGCACAGCACCGAGTCGCCCGCAGCATGGCCGAGCCTGTCGTTGATGCGCTTGAAGTGGTCGATGTCAACCAGCAGCACCGAGAAGGGGTCATTGAAGCGTTGCAGGCGCTGGTCTTCCCGGTCGAGCAGGTACTCGATGGCGCGCCGGTTGAGCAGGCCCGTCAGGGCATCGTGGTGAGACAGGTGTTCCAGCCTGCGAACCAGCCGCATCACCACGATATAGCCCAGTACGAAGCTGGACAGGATGGACAGGGCCACGCTGGAAAACACCACGGCAAACTGGGTGTTTTCCAAGGCCCAGTATTGCCAGGGCCAAGGCCATTGCGGCGCGACATAGGTGAGGGCGGCCATGGCGAAGACCAGCATGGCGCTGCCCAGCATGCCGGACTGACTCCAGGCCGTGGCGGTGTTGAATTCGGTGCGCAGGGGCGTGAAGGTTTCCCAGGCTGTGCGGCCCAGCACCCAGCACATGGTCAGACCACTCAGCACGATGCCCAGGTCGTGCCAACCTGCCGGCAAGCAAACGAACAGGTTGAACACGGCCACGCCAGCCCCCAGCGCCACGTGCATGCCATCGGTGTGCCGCAGCTTCAGGAAAAACTGCAGACCGCGGCGCAGCGAGACGGCGCCCAGCACCACCAGGGTGCCTGCCACGGTCACGCGCGCAGGTTCGGGGATGTTGGCCGGCACCATGGTCAGCAGCAGTGCCAGGCCATTGGCCATGCTGGCCAGCATCCAGTGCCGAGCAGCCCGGCGAGACAGGCCCAGCCATGAGCCAGCCACCCACCACATGCCTGATGTCAGGCTATGTGTTAGCAGGATGAAAGCCAACAACAAATGGCGTGCGTCCATGGGTACTGCTCAGTTTTTCACCAGTTAGAGACGTAAAAGACCTGAGGTGAAACAGGCCCGGTTCTCACGTTTTCGGCTCCCAGGGGCCAAAATACAGTTTGATTCGCGGGACTGCTTATGCTCATCAACTTCTTCTTCGCTTTGCGCTCTGCCCGACTGCCGGTCACCATTCCGGAGTACCTCAGCTTGCTGGAGGCCATCAAGAGCGAGGTGATCGAACCGTCGGTGGACGAGTTCTACCATCTGGCCAAGATGACGTTGGTAAAGAATGAGGCCCATTTCGATAAATTTGACCGGGCGTTTTCCGCCTATTTCAGGGGGGTGACGGACGCGATCGACCTCACCCGTGACATTCCTCTCGAATGGCTGCGCAAACATTTTGAGCGCGAACTGAGCCCCGAAGACAAGGCCAAGATCGAAGCGATGGGCTGGGACAAGCTCATGGACCGGCTCAAGGCGCTGCTGGAAGAACAAAAAGAACGTCACGAAGGTGGCAACAAATGGATCGGAACGGGGGGCACGTCGCCGTTTGGTGCCCACGGCTACAACCCCGAGGGCATCCGCATCGGTCAGGACAAGTCCCGCAACCGCAGTGCGGTCAAGGTGTGGGACAAGCGCGAGTTCAAAGATTACGACGACACGGTCGAGTTGGGTACCCGTAATATCAAGGTGGCCCTGCGCCGTTTGCGTAAATTCGCCCGTCAGGGTGCCGCCGAAGAACTGGATCTGGATAACACGATTCATGCAACGGCTGCCAATGCGGGCATGCTGGACATCAAGATGGTGCCCGAGCGGCACAACACCGTGAAGGTGTTGCTGTTGATGGACGTGGGCGGCACCATGGACGAACACATCCACCGGGTGGAGGAGATGTTCTCGGCAGCCAAATCCGAGTTCAAGCACCTGGATTTCTATTATTTCCACAACTGCGTGTACGACTTCATGTGGCGCAACAACCACCGGCGTTACACGGAGAAGATCCCGACGTTCGACATCATCCGCAAGTACAACAAGGACTACAAGCTGATCTTTGTGGGCGATGCCACCATGAGCCCCTACGAGATCCTGCAGCCCGGCGGCAGCGTCGAATACAACAACGAAGAGCCTGGCGCCGAGTGGGTCAGCCGCTTGCTGCAGGCCTTTCCCAACCATGTGTGGATCAACCCCGAGCCACAAGGCGTCTGGGCCTACCGCCAGAGCGTGTCGATCATGCAGCAACTGGTGGGTGGGCGCATGTTCCCCATGACCTTGCAAGGCCTGGAAGGTGCGATGCGTCTGCTCAGCAAGTAAATGAGCTTGATCCGTCGTTTGGGCTTGTGGGTGCACAGGGGGTGGCTGCTTGGCGCAGTCGGCCTGCTGGTGGCCGGCGAGGTGTTGGCCCAGGTGGGTGCGCAGGGGCCTGCGCCAGCCGCAGCGGCATCTTCGGCATCGGCATCGGCATCGTCGCCCGGCGATTCGCCAGATGCCGTCGCGCCCGCAGCCCTGGCCGTGGACCGCGCTCAGCCCGTCGTCTGGCAATTGAACATCGAGGCGCCATCGCCGCTGGACAGGCTTTTGCGCACCTATCTGGATCTGGCGCGCTTTCAACAGGAGGCCGAGCGGGACAGCAGCCTGGGCATTCGCCGCAGCGAGCTGAGGCGGCTGGTGGCCTCCGCGCCGGAACAGGCTCGCGGGCTGATCGAGGCCGAGGGCTATTTCAATGCCGTGATCAGCACGCGAGTGAAAGACGAACAGCGCGACCAGCCGGTGGTGGTGACCATCAAGGTGGAGCCTGGCCCGCAGACGGTGGTCAGCAAGGTGCAGTTCGTGTACGAAGGCGATCTGGACACCCGACTCGCAGCCAGCGACCCTTTGGCGCAGGCCCTGGTGGACAAGGTCGAGGGCGACTGGGCGCTGCCAGAGGGGCAAGTCTTCAGGCAGGCTGAGTGGTCGTCCGCCAAGAACGTGGCGCTGGCGCGCTTGCGTGCCGACGGCTTCCCTGCATCGACCTGGAGCGGTACCTCGGTGACGGTGGACGCGCAGACGCAAACCGCCAAGCTGTTTCTGGTGGCCGATACGGGGCCGGCATTCGCGTTTGGTGACATCCGTGTGGAAGGGCTGGTGCGTCAGCCGGCATCAGCGGTGACCAATCTCGCGCCTTTCCACAAGGGCAGTGCCTACAGCGAAAAGCAATTGCTCGACTGGCAGGAGCGCATCCAGAAGCTCAATCTGTTTGACAACGTGTTCGTCACCACCGAACTGGACCCGACCCAGGCTGGCGCAACGCCCGTGCTGGTGCAGCTGCACGAGTTGCCCATGCAGACGGCCACGTCGGGCATTGGCGTCAGCAGTGACACGGGGCCGCGTGTGTCCGGTGAGTACCTGCATCGCAACCCATTTGGTCTGGATTGGCAGGCCAAGGCAAAGGTGCAACTGGGGCGCAAGGCGTCGTCGGGCCAACTGGACCTGACGTCCCACCCCTGGCCGGGCAGGAAGCGTGGCTTGATATCTGCCCAAGGCAGCTACCTGGTCGAAAACGATGATTCGGTGTCGACCAGCCAGCAAGTGCGCGTGGGCCAGTTGCGCGAAGGTGATCGGCTGGAGCGCACCGACTACATCGAGTTTCAGCGCGCCGAGGTGCGTTCGGCCGAGGACACGATTGTCTCCAACGCCAGAGCCGTCAGCGCGACCTCGCAATGGATCTTTCGCGATGTGGACAGCCAGACCTTGCCGACCAACGGCTCGACCAGCATGGCCCAGTTGACTGGTGGCCGCACCTACTCTGCGCTGGATGAGGCAGGCTACTTCGGGCGCGCCTACGCCCGGGTCACTTTGTACAAGCCTTTGTGGGCCAACTGGAAAGGCATTGCACGCGGCGAGCTCGGGCAGGTCTTTGCGCGTGACAACGTGAGCGTGCCCGATACGCAGTTGTTCAGGGCAGGGGGCGACGATTCGGTGAGAGGCTACGCTTACCGCTCACTGGGTGTGGTCAGCGAGGGCGTGGTGCTTGGCGGGCGATCCATTGCCACGGCCAGCCTGGAGGCGGCGCACCCCTTGCTCAAACGCATGCCCAATCTGCTGGGCGCCGTGTTTGTGGATGCGGGTGACGCGGCCGAGCGCTTTGGCAAGCTGCGGCCCCACGTGGGGTATGGCGTCGGTTTGCGCTGGCTCAGCCCGGTGGGCCCCTTGCGGCTGGACGTGGCCTTTGGCGACGGTCTGGATCGCTGGCGGCTTCACTTCAGTGTGGGGGTCAGCCTGTGAGCTTGTTTGGCCGATGCCTGAGCGCCTTGCTGGCCCTGGTCCTGATCGTGTTGCTGGGCGTTGGCGGGGTGTGGGCGCTGGCGCACAACGAGGCTGCGACGGCCTATGTGCTGCCCAGGTTGCCGGGCATCCAGGTGGTGGGCGCGCAGGGCGCCTTGCTGGGTGATTTCAAGGCCACCCGGGTCGACATCAGTTTGCCCAGAGGCGGTCGATTGAGCTTGCTTGAGCCGGCCTGGCAAGGCATGACGCTCAAGCTTGATGGGGCGGCGCCGTGGTATCTGGGTGTGCACGCGAGCACACTGTCGGTGCGGCTGCTGGATCTGGCCTGGGTGCCCAACCCTGTGGTGGAGCCCTCAACGGTGCCCGTTGACCTGGGCTTGCCGGTGTCGGTTCACGTCGGGCGCTTGCAAATCAATGAGGCCCACAGCAGCTTGTGGGGGGCAGCGCCCCTTCTCATGCTGGATGCGCAGTTGGCACTGCAATCGACGCAAGGGGCTGGCGCCGAACACCGTCTGGTGTTGGCGAACCTGGGCTGGCAGGGTTGGGCGGCTTCTGGCAAGGCGCAGATTGGTGTCAGTGGGCAACTGCCCTTGACGGCCAGCGTGCAGGCCAAAGGGCGCCCGTTGGCCTCGCAGGATGCGCTCGGCCTGATTGATGTGTCGGTGCAGGGGCCTTTGCGCCAACTGCAGTTCAAGGCCGATGCCAACTGGCAGCGGCCAGGCGCGGCCTCGCAGGGGCTGACGATGCAGGCCGAGCTGGTGCCGTTTGCCGCCTGGCCCGTGGCGCGGCTGCAGGCGAAGGTCGCTTCATTGAATCTGGCCAGCGTTCACGCGGACTTGCCCCAGACCGCCTGGCGTGGTGATATCACCTTGGCACCCGTAGGCCAGCAGGACTTGCGCGCCCAACTGGACATCCGCAATGACCTGGCCGGGGCATGGGATGCACAGCGCCTGCCCTTGCAGAGCTTGCGTGGTCAGGTGAGGCTGCTGGGCGTGCGCGCGGCACCAGACCTGGCGACTGCCTTGCGCGAGGGCACGCTGGATGTGGTCGCGCAACTGCCCACACTCAGCGCCGGCACGTTGGCCTCCTTGGACGTGCAAGGTGGTTGGGGTGGCCAGCGCACCTTGAACGCCCAATGGACAGGGCTGGCGCCACGTGCCTTGCACGGGCTGGCGCCGCCCTTGCACTTGCAGGGCCGCTTGCAGATCACACCGCAGTGGCAGGGTGGCTTGCTGGCCTTTGACAAGGTTCAGGCGTCCGTGACGGTGCAGTCGCAAGGGGTCTACACGCAGGCCGCCGTGCCCGCGGCGAAGGGCAGGGCAGGCCGCCCTCAGGTCAGTTTGCCTGTGAGCATGAATGTGATCGCGCGGTATGGGCCCGGGCAACTGGCTGTCTCTGCCTTGAGTCTGCGGGCCCAGGCGGCCACGGCCGAAATGAAGGACGCCCTGGTGCGCTGGGGCGGTCAGCCTGCCTGGCAGGTCAAGGGCGTGATGCGGGTGCAGGACTTCGACCCTCAGGTCTGGGTGCCGTGGCCGCAGGAGATGGGTGGGCGCAACCAGTTGTCGGGTCAGTTTGACGTGGCCCTGGACGCCAACTGGCGAGGCCAGGTGCTGGCCACCATTTCCCCCAGTTTCCTGGCTGGCATGCCGATCAAGGGACAGGTAGAGTGGCGCTCGCCTTTGAGCAAGCCCCGCATGGCCTTGTCGCTGGACCTTGATGTCGGCGGCAACCAGGTTCAGGCACAGGCAGATCTGCCGTGGCGTGCCGATGCACAAGGCCAGGTCTTGTGGGGTGCCGATGCCCGCTGGCAAGGGCGTATCCATGCCCCTTCTCTGCAGACCTTGCAGGCGGTAGCGCCCTTGCTGGGTGGGCGCGAGATAGCGGGTGTGGTGGATGCACAGGGTCAGGCTCATGGCATGTGGCCGGCCTTGACCACGCAGGGTGAGTTGTCGGTCAGCAAGCTGCAGTGGGTCAATGCCCGGGGTTCGCTTTTCAAGCTGGACTCGGCCAAGGCCGATTGGCAGTTTGACACCCGGTCGATGGACGCGCCGGCGCATGCCAGGCTGGATGTGAGCCAGGGTCAGGCCGACAAGGTCACGCTGGAGCGTGCCCAGCTCACCATCGAGGGCAGCGCGAGGTCGCACCGTGCCCGCGCGACGGTGGATGTCAGCCAGAAGCAGCGCCCGCAAGTCCGGGCTACGCCGTTCCACCTCGATGTGGCCGCGCAAGGCGGATGGCTGGTGCTGGGCAAGCACTGGCAAGGGCAGTTCACCGAAGTGCTGTTCAAGGAGGCCGGTGCACAGCCTCGCACCCTGCTGGCCGCACAGCCCGTTGCCATCGATTGGCGCGATGAGCTCGTTGCGGGCGTACGCCAGTTGCATGTGGGTGCCACCAGCCTGAATGTGATGGGCGCGAACTGGCGCTTGCAGACCCTGGACTGGCAAGGCGGGAAGCAGGCCGGCGATGCCATGGGCGAGCTGGCCTTGCGCATGCAACTGGAGCCGCTCAACCTGCCGGCGTTGATGGCCACCTGGCAGCCTCAGGCGGGTTGGCAGGGCGATCTCATGCTGGCTGGGCAGGTCTCCCTGAAGCACAGCCTGCGTGAGCCCTGGGTAGTAGATGCGGAGGTGTCGCGCCAGTCAGGTGACATCAGTTTGATCGAGCCGACCATCGAGGGCAGCAGCGCCCAGCGCCTGGGCATACGCAGCGCGCGGGTGGCCTTGCAGGCGCGCGATGGCGTCTGGACGCTGACCGAAAACTTCGAGGGCCGCATCATGGGCACGCTGAGCGGGCGCCAGGTGGTGCAGGCACGCAGCCCTGACCAGTTGCCTTCCGCTTCAGATGCCTTGTCAGGCGAGCTGAACATGCAGATTGGCAACCTGCGGCCATGGGGTGCCTGGGCACCGGCCGGCTGGCGTCTCACGGGGCAGTTGCAGGCCCAGGCCAAGGTGGCAGGCACCCTGGGCGCACCGGAGTACCGCGGCCAGGTCAACGGGCAGAACCTGGGCTTGGGCCAGGCCCTGATGGGCATCAACCTGACCGAGGGCCAGTTGCAGATGGCGCTGGAAGGCGACCACGTGCAACTGATACAGCTCACGGCCAGATCGGGTTCACAAGGGGGCAGCCTGAGCGCGCAAGGCCAGGTCTTGCTGGGCGAAAGCCCCGAGGCCCAGCTGTCCGTCAAGGCCGATCGCTTTGCGCTGCTGCAGCGCGTGGACCGCCGCATCGTCATCAGTGGTGAGGCCCAGGCCACCTTGAACGAGACCGATATCAAGGTCGATGGCAAGGCCAGGGTGGATGAAGGGCTGATCGACATCACGCGCTCGGACGCGCCCACTGTCGGTGAAGACGTGAACGTCTTGAACCGACCAGGTCAGCCGCCCCCGGACGAGCAGGAGGCGGTCGCCCCGCCCAATGGGGTCAAACGCAAGCTGCAGGCCAACCTGGAGGTGGACCTGGGCCAAAAATTGCGCCTGAAAGGGAGTGGGCTGGACGCGATCCTCAGGGGCGCGCTGCGCGTGAGCACGCCCGCTAACAAGCCGGCCATCCACGGCACGGTGCGGGTCGAGAACGGCACCTACGCCGCCTATGGGCAAAAGCTGGTGATCGAGCGCGGGTCGATTGCCTTCACCGGTCCGATCGAGAATCCCCGGCTGGACATCCTGGCCATGCGGGTGCAGTCGCCCAGCGCTTCGGCCAGTGACGTGAAGGTGGGCGTCAACATCACCGGCACGGCGCAAGACCCGCGTGTGCGCCTGTATTCCGACCCGAGCTTGTCCGAGACGGAAAAGCTCTCCTGGCTGGTGCTGGGGCGTGCGCCCACGGGCCTGGGTGGCGCGGACATCGGCCTGCTGCAAAGTGCGGCCGCCGCCTTGCTGTCCAGCGATGGCAGCTCGCCGACTGACAACCTCATCGGGGTGCTCGGCCTGGACGAGCTGTCCGTGCGCCAGACCGATGGCGCAGTGCGCGACACCGTTGTCAACGTGGGCAAGCAGATTTCACGGCGCTGGTACGTGGGCTACGAGCGCAACCTTAATGCCACCAGCGGCAACTGGCAGTTGATCTACCGCCTGGCGCAGCGCTTCACGGTCCGGGCTCAGGCTGGCGATGACAATGCGGTCGACTTCATCTGGTCCTGGCGCTGGGATTGAGTCAAGGGTGACGATGGGGCGTCAGTGCGCGTCGTCAGCCCGCAGCTTCTTGTGGATCTGGCGGGTGCCCCACCACACGCCGCCCAGCACCAGTGGGATCAACAAGCCGGCCACGACCTCTGGGTTGACGGGCGCTCCCGCGGCCTTGGCAGCCTTGCCGGCATACAGCACCAGGCTGACCACGTAGTAGGCGATGGCGGCGATCGACAGGCCTTCCACCGTGCTTTGCAGGCGCAGTTGCAGCTCTTGTCCCTTGGTCAGCTTTTCAAGCAGCATCTGGTTTTGCGACTCGGTGGCGATGTCGACCCGGGTGCGCAGCAAGGCGCTGGCGCGCTCGATACGTTGGGACAGCGAGGTCAGGCGTTGCGCCGTGGCCTGCACGGTCGCCATGGCCGGTGACAGGCGGCGTTGCAGAAAGTCGCCGATGGTCTGTGTGCCGGGGAAGGGCGTTTCACGCAGCTGGCTGATGCGCTGCTCGACCAGGCCATGGTAGGCCTGCGTGGCCGAGAACCTGTACATGTGCGTGGCAGTGGCCCGCTCGATGCGCGCGGCCAGACTGATCAGGGTGGCCAGCAGGTCTTGATCGGAGGCCTCGGTGTTTTCCATGCGCGCGGTGATTTCGGCCAGGCGCGTTTCTGATTCGGTGAGCACGGGGCTGAGCTCTTTGGCCACAGGCAGGCCGCGCAGGGCCATCAGGCGGTAGGTCTCCAGTTCCAGCACGCGCTGGGACAGTCGGCCGGCGCGCATCTCGGAGGTGTTGGCGGGCGAAACCACCAGCAGGCGCTCGAAGCCGCTGTCACGCAGCCTGAAGTCGGTCATGACGCAGGAGCGGCGTATGCCCATCAGCGAGGCGAGTGTGTCGCGGCCTTCGAACCAGGGGCCGGCCAGCGCTTTCATGGCGGGCAGGTCGTCCACATCGCCATTGACCATGACCATCATGATGGCGGCCACCGTGCGCCCGGGTATGGCGGCCAGCCAGGCCGGGTCGACCACCAGCGCCTGCAGCAGTTCGGCTTCGCTGCCGCCTGCCAGGGCCGCATCGGGCAAGGACTGCACGATGGAGTAGCGCGTGAACTCGGTATGCCGCTCCCACTTGATGGTGTGGTTGGCAAAACGCAGCCGCAGGAAGTGGCCCGAGAGCCTGTCCAGGTCCAGATCGACCTGACCGGGCAGCTTGCGCAAGTGTGCCCACTCTTCGTCTCGGCTGATGCCTTCGTTGAGCACGGCCACGTACACCACAAAGGCCGGCAGGCGGATGCGTGCGGGCGGGCGGGCATGCACTTCGTTGTGCAGCGTGGTACGCAGGCTGTCGTCGGGGGGCAGGGCGCTGGAGGTGTGGGCAGTCATGTAGAGCGTGCAAAACGTGGTGACAGCCGCAGGATCGTACATGGCCTTGAGGGCTGCGACGCAGCAGGGTAGGCCCGGTGTGGTCGGGTGCGGCCGGCGACGCACGCCTTGTCTTTGGTGCGTTTGACCCAGATGAGCGCACCGGTGGCATCGCCACGCACCGTGCTTGCGCAAAGCGGCGCCGGCAAGGCGTCAGACGGCCGTGGCGCTGCACGGAACTGCACCAGCGCGGTGAAATCGAGTTGGCACGCTAGCTGCTATCTCAGTTCTGGTATTACCAATCGTTCAACCCGTAATAACCGAGATGGGGCCAAATCATGAGTTCAACGGCAGTAGCAAAGCGTTTGTTTGGTGGCGTCAAGGCCTTGATGGTCGCGGCTGTGGTGGTGAGTGCCCCCGCAGGCTGGGCCGCCGAGCCCCTGAAGGTGGGCTACAGCGACTGGCCGGGCTGGGTGGCCTGGCAGGTGGCCATCGACAAGGGCTGGTTCAAGCAAGCCGGGGTGGACGTCAAGTTCGAATGGTTTGACTACTCGGCTTCGATGGAGGCCTTTGCCGCAGGCAAGATCGACGGCGTGACCGTGACCAATGGCGATGCCCTGGTGACGGGCGCTGGCGGCGCCAAGAGCGTGATGATCTTGCTGACCGACTACTCCAACGGCAACGACATGATCATCGGCAAGCCCGGTATCAAGTCGCTCAAGGATCTGAAGGGCAAGAAGGTTGCCGTGGAAGTGGGCCTGGTCGAGCACCTGCTGCTGCTCAACGGCTTGAAGAAGGCTGGCCTGAAGGAGTCCGACGTCACGCTGGTGAACGCCAAAACCAACGAGATGCCGCAGGTGCTGGCTTCGGGTGACGTGGCAGCCGTGGGCGCATGGCAGCCCATCGCGGGCCAGGCCATCAAGGGTGCACCGGGCGCCAAGCCGCTGCTGACCTCGGCCGACGAACCCGGCCTCATCTACGACGTGCTGACCGTGAGCCCGGCCAGCCTGGCCAGCCGCAAGGCCGATTGGCAAAAGGTGGTCAAGGTCTGGGACAAGGTGGTCAGCTACATCGAAGACCCCAAGACCCAGCCTGACGCCGTGAAGATCATGGCAGCCCGTGTGGGCGTGCCGGCCGATGCCTATGTGCAGTTCCTCAAGGGCACCAAGCTCTTGTCGCTGAGTGCGGGCAAGCAGGTCATGGTCAAGGCCGATGGCTTCAAGTCGCTGTATGGCTCCTCCAAGATTGCGGATGACTTCAACGTCAAGAACGCGGTCTACAAGGATGCCCAGAAGATCGACAGCTACATCGACCCCAGCCTGACGATCAACGCACTGAAGTAAGCACGCCGCACCCGGCATCAGGTCAGCATCAACGGGATACGAGTCATGAGTCAGACCGGATGGTTCGCCGTGCGCGCAACCTTGTCGCCGCGCCGCAAGCTGGTGCTGGGCGTGGGGGCCTTTTTGCTGCCCCTGCTGCTGTGGTGCGCGGTGAGTTACCTGCCTTTCTTGTGGCACCCGCAGGTGATGGTGACGCAGCCCGGTGATGTCGACTACTTTCAGGTCGGCATGCGGCTGGACAAGGCGGTGTTCCAAGATGAGGTGCAGGCCATGCGGCAGGAGGGCAAGGCGCTGCCTGCAGGCGAACCGGCCAACCCCGTCTACCTGCCTGCGCCGCACGAGGTGGGCAGGGCGTTTTACACGGCCTTCACCACCGCGCCCGAGCAGCGTGATGCACCCTGGCTGCACGAGAGCCTGTGGCACAGCATGCAGATCATCTTCTGGGGCTTCTTGATCTCTTCGGTGATCGGGGTGCCGCTGGGCATCGTCTGCGGCACCTACAGCAGCATCGCGCGGCTGAACGAGCCCTTCATCGAGTTCTTCCGTTACCTGCCGGCGCCAGCCTTTGGGGCACTGGCCGTGGCCATCCTGGGCATCCATGACGGGCCCAAGATCGCCATCATCGTGATCGGCACCTTCTTTCAGCAGGTGCTGGTGGTGTCCAACACGACACGCAAGCTCGACTTCGCCCTGCTGGAAGCCGCCATGACCCTGGGCACCAAGCGCTGGCGCCTGATCACCCGCGTGGTGGTGCCGGGCATCCTGCCCGACCTGTACCGCGACCAGCGCGTGCTGCTGGGCTGGGCCTGGACTTACCTGATCGTGGCCGAGCTGATCGGCACCAGTTCGGGCATCACCTTCTTCATCACGCAGCAGGCGCGCTACCAGCACTTCGAGAACGTGTATGCCGCCATCGCCATGATCGGGATCATCGGTCTGGGCATTGACCTGCTGTTGGCCTGGCTGGGCCGCCACCTCTTCCCGTGGGACCGCTCACAGGACAAGCACTGAAAGGCGCTCACATGACCATGTCATATCTGGACCAGTCCGACGCTGTACGGGCGCGCTTTGACAAGCTCAAGCAGCGCGAGGTCATCCTGGAGGTCAAAGGACTGGGCAAGACCTATGCCTCGCACCAGGGTGAGGTCACCGCGCTGAAAGGCATCGACTTCAAGACCCACCGCCGCGAGTTCGTGTGTGTGATCGGGCCATCAGGTTGCGGCAAGTCCACGCTGATCCGCATCCTGGCGGGGCTCGAGTCCTACACCTCGGGTGAGGTGCTGCTCGATGGTGCGCCCGTGCAGGGCCCGGGTCGCGACCGGGGCATGGTGTTCCAGGGCTACACCTTGTTCCCCTGGCTGACCGTCAAAAAGAACGTGATGTTCGGCCTGGAGATGAACAACGCCGGCCGCAACGAGGCCGAGTCCGAAGCGCGGCAGTGGCTTGAACTGGTGGGCTTGAGCAAGTTTGCCGATGCCTACCCGCACCAGCTGTCAGGCGGCATGAAGCAGCGTGTGGCCATTGCGCGCGCGCTGGCCAACCAGCCGCGCATCCTGCTGATGGACGAGCCTTTTGGCGCGCTGGATGCGCAGACCCGCGCCAAGATGCAGAGCCACCTGCTGGAGATCTGGAAGAACATCGACATCACCATCCTGTTCATCACGCATGACCTGGACGAGGCGATTTTTCTGGCTGACCGCATTCTGGTGCTCAAGGCCCACCCAGGCGAGGTGCAAGAGTTGATCGAGGTGCCCGTGCCCCGTCCGCGCTCGGCCATGCAGGTCAACAGCCCCGAGTTTCAGGCGACCAAGGCGCGGCTGGAGGCCCTGATCCATCCGCCCAAGCCAGAGTCCGAACACAGTGAAGACGACGAGATCATGCCCAAGGTGATCCGCTTCACGGACGTTGCCGACAACGTCGAATGAAAGGGCGCACCCATGTCTTCATCATCATCAAGCTCACGCACCTGGTCTGAACTGACCTGGGCTGAGCTGCCCGACAGGCTGCAGGCCAGCGCGCAAGCGGCCATCCTGCCTGTTGGTGCCACCGAGCAGCACGGCCCGCACATGGGCTGCGGCATGGACGCGGTGATCGCCGATGTGCTGTGCCGTGCGGTGTCGCAGCGCACCGGCGTGCCCATGCTGCCCACCTTGCCTTACGGTTGCTCGCTGGGCCACAGTCGCCGCTGGCCTGGCACGATTGCCGTACAGCCCATCACCCTGATCGAACTGGTCAAGCAGATCGGCGACGGGGCCTACCACAGCGGGGTGCGCAGGCTGTTCATCGTCAACACACATGTCACCAATGCGGCGCCGCTGCGTTGTGCGCTGGAGATGCTGCGCGCCGAACACGACGACCTGATGGTGGCCGTGATCAACTCGCCCAGCATCAGCGAGCGGGTGCGGCGCTTTCACTTTGCCGATGCCGAAGACTGGCATGCCAACGATGCCGAGACCTCGTTGATGCTGGCCCTGGCGCCCGAGATGGTGCGCCCCGAACTGCTCGCGCAGGCCGATGACCCTGATCGCACCGAAGGGCAGGTGTTCGCCCACCCCGTCAACCGCACCAGCCTCAATGGGGTCACCGGCACACCGAGCCTGGCCACCGCTGCCAAAGGCCAGCAGGGCTTTGACTGGATGGTGGAAGACCTCTCGGCCCTCATCGAGCGCGGCATGACCCAGACGCCGCCCCTGGCCCATTCCTACTTTGACCGCGTGGCCTGAGCGCCGCGCCTTTGTTGTCGTACCACGGAGCCTCCTATGCATTCCCCTGACGAAGTGAAAGCCATCCAGCAGTCTCTCAAGGACAAGGGTGTGAAGTACTGCATCGGTGCCTATGTTGACATCCATGGCATCCAGAAAGCCAAGGTGGTGCCCATCGACCACTTGCCGCAGATGGCGGCGGGCTCGGAGCGCTACACCGGTTATGCGCTCGACGGCCTGGGCCAGGCGCCCAACGAAGACGAGCTGACGTCGGTGCCCGACCTGCGCCACATCGTGCAGTTGCCTTGGGAGCCCAAGATCGCCTGGATGCCGGCTGACAACCACTTCCAGGGCGAGCCCTACCCGTTGAGCACGCGTGTGGCCCTGCAAAGCGTGATGGCCGAGGCAGCCAAAATGGGCTTTGGCATGAACCTGGGCATCGAGTGTGAGGTTTTCCTGCTGCGCAAGGGCGAAGACGGCAAGCTGTCCGTGCCGCACGCCGGCGACAACCTGGTCAAGCCTTGTTATGACGTCAAGGGTTTTGTCGACAACTTCAGCTGGCTGGACAAGGTGGCCACCTGCATCAACGACCTGGGCTGGGACCTTTACTCGTTTGACCACGAGGATGCCAATGGCCAGTTCGAATTCGACTTCAACTACGCCGACGTGCTCACCACCTGCGACCGCCTGACCTTCTTTCGCATGATGGCCAAGCACTACGCCGAAGAAGAGGGCCTGCTGGCCACCATGATGCCCAAGCCCTTTGCCAACAAGACGGGCAACGGTGCGCACTTCAACATGTCGCTGTACGACATCAAGACAGGCAAGAACCTGTTTGCCTGCGACCCCAAGGACGATCCGCGCGGCATTGGCCTGACGCCCCTGGGTTACCAGTTTGTCGGCGGCATCCTCAAGCATGGCCGGGCCTTGTGTGCGGTCTTCGCGCCCACGGTCAACAGCTACAAGCGCCTGGTGCGCCGAGGTGCCATGAGCTACTTCTCGTGGGCGCCGGTGTTCAACTCATTTGGCTCGAACAACCGGACCAACTCGGTGCGCATCCCGGCGGGCGGTGGCCGCTGCGAGTCGCGCAACGCGGACGGCGCCGTCAACCCCTACCTGGCGGCGACGCTGGCGCTGGCGGCGGGGCTGGAGGGCATCCGCGAAGGCATCGACCCAGGCGTAGCCAATGAGGACAACCTGTACGACCTGAGCGACGCGCAGCGCCGTGACCGCGGCATCGAGTTCCTGCCGCAGACCTTGCAGGAAGCGGTGCAGGCCTTTGCGGCAGACCCCCTGGTCGAACGCACGCTGGGCAAGGCCTTGCGCGATGAGTTCATCAAGTACAAGACCGAGGAGTGGGAGGCCTACCACCTGTCGGTCAGCCAGTGGGAAGTAGACCGTTACAGCGCCATGTTCTGAGGCCCGCCATGGACGACACCCTTGAGAACCGCGCCAGCCAGGTCACCCGCATCAGCATTTCGATGCCAGAGGACCTGCTGACCGAACTGGACCACATGGTGGAGCGGCGCGGCTTTGACAGCCGATCCCAGGCCATTGGTGCCATGATCAACGAGCAGTTGCTGGAGCACAAACGGCAGCTTGGCGAGCAGATCATGGTGGGCACCATCACCTTGTTGTATGACCGCTCGGTCAAGGGTGTGCAAAAGCAGCTGTCAGACTTGCAGTGCCATCACATTGATGAGGTCATCAGCTCACTGCATGTGCATTTGATGGACAAGCAGATGCTGGAGGTGGTGCTGGTGCAAGGCCCGGCCAGCAAGCTGCAGGACATTGCCGACGCCATGAGCACCCTGAGAGGGGTGATCACCGGGCGCCTGCAGTTGATGGCAGCCACGATACCGCCGGTGCACCCTTTGTCTCCCGAGCCTGTCAGGCTCGCCAAGGGTGCCTGAGTTCAGGTGCCGAGCTCAGGGGCTTGACATCTTGTCCCCGTGGTGCCGATGCCCGTGATGCGGCTTGTGGTGCCGGTCGTGTTGCCCGTTCTTCTCATGATGCCGGCATGCGCCACCGGCGGGGTGGTTCTGCATCTGCATGGGGCAGGCGGGCGCTGACGCGCTACAAGCGGCCATGCCCTTCATGCCCGGCATGGTCACGCCCTTGTCCTGGGCACGCTTTGTCATGGCCTCGTGTTGCTCGGCCCGAATGCGCTCGCGTTCGGCATCGGTTTGTGCCGCCCACAAGCGCGCACGCAACAGGGTGTGTTCCTTGTCAGTCATGAGCGGGCAGGCGCCGGCATGCATGTCTGCCATCGGCATCGCTTGCGCCTTGGCTGGCGGCGATGCGGGTGTGGCCGCCTGTGCCAGGGTGGCGGAAAGCCACAACGCGGCAGACAGGCTGCCGATGATCAGCGAGGTCAGGGTTTGACGGTGTCGTGCCATGGGCTGCTCCTTATGGTTTCAGGCCATTGTGCGCGCGACAAGCTCCTCTTGCTTGATCTGAGTCAAGTGCCAGGGCGTGGCAAGCGGCCGGTGCGTCCTCAGCGAATCTTGCCGAGTAGAGTTTCGATTTCTTCGAACATCTCGCCCATGCCGGCATCGGTGTCCTGGTCGGTGCCCAGCCTGGCCTGCAACCGCTGTTCCATGAAGCACATCGTCATGCGCACATAGGTGCTGTCCAATGCCTTGCGCACGGCGGCCATCTGCGTGGCAATGGGCAGGCAGCCTTCGCCTTCTTCGATCATGCGCTGGATGCCCCGCAATTGCCCCTCTGCCCGCTTGAGTCGGTTGAGGATGTCGGTACGGCTTTTGTCGTTGTCCAGGGCGGCCATGGTGCAGTCGTCCGGTGAAGGAGCGGGAGGTTGACGGCGGGCTCTCATTTTGCCCCGTCCGGCAAGCCCATCTTGCGCAAGGCGATGGCCATGGGGCAAAAATTGGTGAAGCCGAACTGAAACAGGTTGGCGCCCACAAAGGCCGTGAAGGCCAGCGCCCACTTTGAAACGAAGAGCGGGCTGCCTTCCACGCCCAGCGCCAGCGAGATCATGATGAAGGGGCCGGCGATGATGCGGATCATGCGTTCGATGGTCATGGTGGATGCCTTTCGGTTGGAGCGGATGACAAGGCTCATGCGGCCTCACGTTGGCGCCGGTACGCGGCGTAGTACGGCACCGGGATGACCACCAGCGTCAGCAAGGTAGACACGAGGATGCCGAAAATAAGGGACACGGCCAGACCGCTATGCCGATCATTGAGGTGGTCGTGAACTGCGCACCCAGCAGGGCATGACCCGGCATCACGCCAATGATGGTCAGCGGGATGGGCGCCATGATGATCAGGGGCGTGCGGTAGGACTTGAACTGCACGACCACCAGCAGGTAGATCAGGATCAGGCAAGGCGGCGTCCGCCAGCTTGTTGCGGATGGCAAACAGACCATACAGGGACGAATCGAGTTGGCCAGCCATGTCGCCGAACACATAGCTCAGGGGCATCAGGTCCTTGCTGAACAGGGGCTTGTCGATCACGCCTTGTTCCACCCGCACCAGCTCGGACAGGGGCACCAGTTGGCCATTGGCGGCGCGCAGTGGCAAACGCAGCAGGGTGTCCAGGCCCACCTGAGAGGCGCGTGGCAACTGGATGCCCAGCGACTCGGCGCGCTGGCGCTGCACGCGCAGAAACGCGCGCGGGGCGTCGGCCTTGAGGCTGGTATCGATGCCGACAATATCGGGCGTACCGCCAAAAAATCCAGGCGCCATTCCACGGTCTGTGAGACGGGGTCCGCACCTGGCAAAGACAACACCCGTGTGGGCTGCACCCACTGAGGCGCCATGCCCGACGTGTCGCCAGGCAGCCCCACCTCGACGTGTTTGGCCGATCGAAGTTGCGCTGCCTGCGAGGCTGGTACCTGCACCACGGCGAGCAAAGGGCGCGGCGCGTACAGCGTCAAGATGGGGCGGCCCGGCCTGGCGCGCGTTGCTCAACTGCGCGTCTGCCTGGGCCACGTCAGCCTGACTGTCGCGGTGCCTTGCAACTGAGTCTGCAAGCACAGCGTGGGCGCCGCGACACCATTGTTTGGGCCAGCATGTGCGGGGGCAAACTGGATCTGTTCGGGCATGACGCCATCTCCTTGCGATACCCTATGGAGTATATATACCCTTCAGGGTATGCAAGATGGCGTTGTGACACCCGAAACGGGTTGGCGCTCAGCCTGGAATCAACACGCTGGACCCAGGCTTGGCCGGGTCGTAATACACCCGCACCCGCTGGCCTGCCTGAAACGGCGCCAGCTCCTGCATGGCGGCTTCTTGCGTGAAGTGGTTCAGGCCGAAGGCCCTCAGTCGTTTGCCAACGTAGTCCACGCCGTTGACGGTGTATCTGTAGCGCACCTCGGTGAGCCACTCGTGCGTGGGCGTGCCACGCTGGTCGCCGGTTTCATTGCGTGCAAAGGCCCGCGATTGCAGCATTTCGCCTTCTACGTAAGGCCATTGGGGGCTGCCTTGCTTGATATGCCAGGCGCGCCAGGCCAGCAGCCCGAAGACCGTGATGAAGGCGATGAGCAGGTATTTACCGATGTCGTCAGGCATGAGGCTTC
>Ga0209066_10002141_pt1 | contig 24702 bp, 17 predicted proteins | sample All_14_2_FD_187198 | JGI IMG/M metagenome (GOLD analysis project Ga0209066, IMG submission 187198) | Freshwater microbial communities in response to fracking from Pennsylvania, USA - Allegheny Zone_MetaG_DW_15 (SPAdes) (version 2) ... | reverse complement strand
GCTTGGGGGCGGTGGGCTCGGCGGGCTGGGCCACCATCACGGCAGCGTCTTCGCGGTTCAGCACCCGCAGGGCTTGCGAACCGAACACCCTGAACTTGGCCGCCGTGTAGTGCGCCATGTCGCCGTGCCAGTCGAGGTGGTCTTGGGTGATGTTGAGCACCGTGGCCGCCGTGGGCTCGAAACCGTTGGGGCCGGTGCGCACACCGTCGAGCTGGAAGCTGGACAACTCCAGCACCCACACCTGAGGCAACGTGGAAACCTTATTTTCGGTAGCGGACTCTTCAAACTCATCAAGCGCTGGAGGCACTTTTGATGCATTTTTTTCAGCATCAGCCAACACGTCAAGCAAGGCCGGGCCGATGTTGCCGGCCACCGCCACACGCAGGCCCGCCCGCGCCAGCAACTGGCCGGTGAGCGAGGTGGTGGTGGTTTTGCCGTTGGTGCCGGTGATGGCCAGCAGCTTGGGCGCAAACCCGGCCTCGGCGTACACCTGGCGCAGGCCCTGGGCAAACAGATCCAGCTCGCCCACCACGGCCACGCCTTGTTCGGCGGCCCAGGCGGTGGCGGTTTGCAACTGCGCGGGTGACAAACCAGGGCTTTTGCACACCAGCGCCCAAGGCTGGCGGGCCAGCAGCGCGGCGTCCAGCGGGCAGGCCAGCACGTCGGCCTGGATCAGCTCCTGGCGCAGCTGCGCCATGCGCTCGGGCTGCTCGCGCGTGTCGGCCAGCGTCACGCGGGCGCCCTGGCGCGTGCACCAGCGGGCCATGGCCAAGCCGGAAATGCCGTGGCCGAGCACGAGCACGGGCTGTTGATCAAGGGCGGGCAGCATGTCCACTCAGCGCAATTTCAATGTGGACAAACCCACCAGGCACAACAGCATGGTGATGATCCAAAACCGCACCACCACCTGCGTTTCTTTCCAGCCGCTTTTCTCAAAGTGGTGGTGCAAGGGGGCCATTTTCAAAATGCGGCGGCCTTCGCCGTATTTCTTTTTGGTGTATTTGAAGTAGCTCACCTGCGCCATGACAGACAGGGCTTCCACCACAAAAATGCCGCCCATGATGGCCAGCACAATTTCCTGGCGCACGATGACGGCCACCGTGCCCAGCGCACCGCCCAGGGCCAGCGCTCCCACGTCGCCCATGAACACCTGGGCCGGGTGGGTGTTGAACCACAAAAACGCCAGACCCGCACCGGCCATGGCCGCACAGAAAATGAGCAACTCGCCCGCGCCCGGGATGTGGGGGATGAGCAGGTATTTGGCAAACACCACGTTGCCGGTGAGGTAGGCGAACACGCCCAGGGCCGAGCCCACCATCACCACCGGCATGATGGCCAAGCCGTCCAGGCCGTCGGTCAGGTTGACGGCATTGCTCGAGCCCACGATCACCAGGTAGGTCATGACCACAAAGCCCAGCATGCCCAGCGGGTAGGCCACCTCTTTGAAGAAGGGCACCCACAACCCGGCGGTGGGCGGCAACTGCACTTGGAAGCCCGACATGATCCAGTTCATGAACAGCTCGAACACGCGCAGGTTGGAGCTTTCGGAAATGGCAAACGCCAAATACAGCGCGGCCACCAGCCCCACCACCGATTGCCAGAAATACTTCTCGCGCGAGCGCATGCCCTCGGGGTCTTTGTGCACCACCTTGCGCCAGTCATCCACCCAGCCGATGGCCCCAAAGCCCAGCGTGACGATGAGCACGATCCACACAAACCGGTTGCTCAGGTCAGACCACAGCAGCGTGGAAATGGCAATGGCCAACAAAATGAGCACACCGCCCATGGTGGGCGTGCCGCTTTTGACCAGGTGGCTTTCCATGCCGTAGCCGCGAATGGGCTGGCCAATCTTCAGCGCCCGCAGCCGGTTGATGACCGCAGGCCCGGCCACCAAGCCAATCAGCAGGGCCGTGAGCGCGCCCATGACGGCACGGAAGGTGATGTACTGAAACACCCGGAAAAAACCGAACTCGGGCGACAGCCCCTGCAGCCACTGGGCCAGGTTAAGCAACATGGGCGGTGCCCTCCGAAATCTCTGCCGGGGCAAAGGCCCCTTGAATGGCCTGCACCACCCGCTCCATCTTCATGAAACGCGACCCTTTGACCACCGCGCTGCCGCCCTGCGCCACCCGGGCCAACACGGCGGGCAACAGGTCTTCCACGGTGGGCGCGTGCGTCAGCGCCGCTTCTGGACTCTTGGTTTTGATAGCTGTCACCGCTGACTGCATTTGCGTTCCGGTGCAAAAAACATGTGAAATCTGGCTGTCCAGCGCATGGGTCAGCACCTCTTCATGAAAGGCCTGGCCCTGATCGCCCACCTCGCCCATGTCGCCCAGCACCAGGGTGCGGGGGGCGGGCAAGGCGGCCAGCACGTCGATGGCCGCGCGCACAGAGTCGGGGTTGGCGTTGTAGGTGTCGTCCACCAGCGTCAGCGGCCCCGCGGGGGTGGCCACGCCCAACGCACGGGAACGGCCTTTCACAGGCTCGAACGCCTGCAGGCCCCGCACCACGGCGTCCAGTGACACGCCGGCGGCCAGGGCACAGGCGCAGGCGGCCAGGGCGTTGCGCACGTTGTGCCGTCCGGCAATGGCCAGGGTCAGTTCGGCCGTGCCCACGGGCGTGGCCAGCTGCATGCGCCAGCTCAAGTCCTGCCAGCGGGCGGCGGCGCGCACGTCAGCGGTCGCATCTGTGTCGCTGAACGTGAGCACGCGACGCGTGCACGCCAGTTCTCGCCAGAGGGGGGTGTAGGTGTCGTCGCTGGGAAACACGGCCACGCCATCGGGCCCCAGAGCGGCAATGGCCTGGCCGTTTTCGCGGGCCACGGCTTCCACGGTGCCCATGAACTCCTGGTGCTCGCGCTGGGCGTTGTTGACCAGCGCCACGGTGGGCGCGGCCATGGCGGCCAGCCCGGCGATTTCGCCCGGGTGGTTCATGCCCAGCTCGACCACGGCCAGGCGGTGGTGGTCGCGCAAGCGCAGCAGGGTCTGGGGCACGCCGATGTCGTTGTTCAGGTTGCCCTGGGTGGCCAGGGCATCAGCCCCCTCACCGCCGACCGCCGCACGCAGGATGCTGGCCACCATCTGGGTGACGGTGGTTTTGCCGTTGCTGCCCGTCACCGCCACCAGTGGCAAGCCGAACTGGGCGCGCCACAGCGCCGCCAACTGCCCCAGCGCGGCGCGGGTGTCGGGCACTTCCACGCCTGCCAGCCCCGCCGCCGCCAGCCCGCCGTGGGCAACCGCAGCGGCCGCACCGGCCTGGACGGCCTGGGACAAAAAGGCATTGGCGTCAAAGGTGTCGCCCTTGAGCGCCACGAACAGGTCGCCGGGCTGCAGGCTGCGGGTGTCGGTGTGCACGCGGCGCAGGCCCTCGGGCACGGTGCCCACGGTCTGGGCGCCGCTCAGGCGGTTCAACAAGGCTTTGAGCCCGGTCATGTGGGGGGCTCCTGGGGTGACCAGCCGGGCCAGCAAGGCGCGGCGGGCGTGTTCTGTGTCAGAGAACGGGTGCTTGACACCGGCGATCTCTTGCGTGGTTTCGTGGCCTTTGCCAGCGATCAGCACCACATCGGTCGGGGCCGCCTGGACCACGACAGAGGCGATGGCGCGGGCACGGTCTGGCTCGACCCGTGCCTGCGAAGGTGTTTGGAGCCCGGCCACCATTTGGGCCAGGATGTGGGCGGGATCTTCGCTGCGGGGGTTGTCGCTGGTCAGGCACACCGTCTGGGCAAGGGCCTGCGCCTCGGCCGCCATCAAGGGGCGCTTGGTGGCGTCGCGGTCTCCGCCGCAGCCCACCACGCAATGCAATCGCCCCCCACGCGCACGGGTGATGGGCCCCAGGGCCGTGAGGGCTTGGTGCAGGGCGTCGGGTGTGTGGGCGTAATCCACCAGCACCAGGGGTTGCATGGGCACGGCCTGGGGCAACCCCGTGCGGACCACCTCCATGCGACCTGGCACGGGCGTCAGGTGGCGGCACGCGTCGCCAGCGGCCGCCAGCGGCACGCCCAAGGCCCGCAGGCTGGCCAGCACACCCAGCAGATTGGCGGCGTTGTAGGTCCCCACCAAAGGCAGGTCCAGGGACAGGGCATCGCCCCCCTCGGTCACCACCAGGTGCATGCCGCTGGGAGTGACATGGCACTCGGTCGCCACCAGGCGGGCCGCCGGGTTCTCCAGGGAAACGGTCCACACATCCAGCGCACCGTCGGCGAGCAGGGCTTGCGCCAGCGCACGGCCTTGTGCGTCGTCCACGTTGACCACGGCGGCACTCAGTCCCGGCCATGCGAACAGGGCGCGCTTGGCGGCCCAGTACTCGGCCATGCTGCCGTGGTAATCCAGATGGTCTTGCGTGAAGTTGGTGAACACGGCCACCTTCACCGCGGTGCCTGCCAGCCGGTGCTCGACGATGCCGATGGAAGAAGCCTCCACGGCGCAGGCCCGCACCCCGGCATCTGCCCAGGCACGCAAAGCGGCCTGAACCGCGACCGGATCGGGCGTGGTCAGTCCGGTGGGCACCAGCCCGCCCAGCGGGTGGTCCAACGTGCCGGGCAATCCCACGCCCAAGGTGCCCATGAGCCCGCAAGGACGGCCCAGCGCCGCCAGGGCCTGCGCCATCCACCAGGCGGTGCTGGTCTTGCCGTTGGTGCCGGTGATGGCCACCACATCCAGCCGTTGGCTGGGGTGACCATAAAACGCGGCAGCCAATGCACCGGTGACAGGCTTCAACCCCTCCAGTGCCGCCAACCGCCCATCCTCGCACCCTGCCAGCGGGCTGTCCGACAGGCCCTGGGCCTCGACCAGACAGGCCAGCGCGCCGGCGCCCAAGGCGGCGGGCACATAGGCCCGGCCATCGGTGGCCAGGCCAGGCCAGGCCACAAAGGCGTCTCCCGGCCGCACTTTGCGGCTGTCGCATTGCAGGCCCCGCACACCGTGGGCCCGAAGCCAGCTCAGGGCCTCATCAATTCCCAACAATTGGCGCATCAGAACGATTCCTCCACCGCATGCGTCACGATCTGCGGCTTCACGTTCATGTCGGGCGGCACGCCCAAGATGCGCAGGGTCTGCTGCACGGTCTCGCTGAACACCGGGGCAGCCACCAGACCACCGAAATACTGGCCGTTCGAGGGCTCATCAATCATCACGGCCACCACGATCCGGGGCTGCTCGATGGGGGCGAGCCCCACAAAGAAGCCGCGGTATTTCCTGTCGGCATAGCCACGGCCTTCCTGCTTGTGCGCGGTGCCGGTTTTGCCACCGGTGGTGTAGCCCATGACCTGCGCCTTGGGCGCCGTGCCACCCGGTCCTGTGACCAGGTGCAACATGTGGCGCACCGCCTGGGCGTGCCGGGCCTCGTACACACGGGGACCGTGCGCCACCTCGGCTTTGTGAATCATGGTCGCGGGGATCAGCTCGCCGTCCCGGGCAAACACGGTGTAGGCCTGCGCCAATTGGAACAACGAGGCCGACAAGCCATAACCGTAGCTCATGGTGGCCTGCTCGATGGGCCGCCAGGACTTGTAGGCCCTCAGGCGTCCACTCACCGCTCCGGGAAAGGGCAAGTCGGGCTTCTGCCCCAGACCCACGTGCTTGAAGTTCTCCCACATCTCGCGAGGCTGGAGTTGCATGGCCATCTTGACCGTGCCCACGTTGCTGGACTTCTGGATGACCTCGTTCACCGTCAGTGCGCCCTGGGGGTGGGCATCGCCAATGGTGGAACCACCGATGGTGAGCCGCCCCGGGGCGGTCTGGATCACGGTTTCGGGCCGGACCAGCCCTTTTTCCAGTGCCAATGCCGCAATGAAGGGCTTCATGGTCGAGCCAGGCTCGAAGGTGTCGGTCAGCGCCCGGTTGCGCAACTGCTCTCCGGACAGGCTGCGACGCAGGTTGGGGTTGTAGCTGGGGTAGTTGGCCAAGGCCAGCACCTCGCCACTTTGCACGTCCATCACCACCACGCTGCCCGCCTTGGCCTTGTGTTGCTTCACGGCCTCGGTCAGCTTCTGGTAGGCGAAGAACTGCACTTTGCTGTCGATGGACAGCTGCAGGTCCGGACCGTCCACGGGTGGAATGGCGTCGCGCACATCTTCCACCACGCGCCCCAAACGGTCCTTGATGACGCGGCGTGAGCCCGGCGTGCCCGACAGACGATGGTTGAACGCCAGTTCCACCCCTTCCTGCCCCACGTCTTCGACGTTGGTGAAACCCACCACGTGAGCGGCCGCCTCCCCTTCGGGGTACTGGCGCTTGTAGTCCTCGCGCAGGTGGAGTCCATTGACGCCCAGGGCCTTCACCTCGCGTGCCACGGGCTCGTCCACCTGTCGCTTGACCCACACAAAGGTCTTGCCTTCGTTCGACAGGTTTTTTTTCAGGTCGGACAGCCTGAGTTCCAGCAGCTTGGCCACTTGTGCGAGCTTGGGGTCGTCTTTGTCCACATCCTCCGGAATGGCCCAGATGCTCTGCGCCGCCACGCTGGACGCCAGGATGAGCCCGTTGCGGTCCAGCACCCGACCCCGGTTGGCAGGCAGCTCCAGCGTGCGGGCAAACCGCACCTCGCCCTGACGCTGAAAAAAGTCATTGCCAAACACCTGCACGTAGGCCGCCCGCCCGCCGAGGCCGACAAAAGCCACGCCCAGCGCGGCCACAATGAATTTGCTGCGCCAGACCGGTGTCTTGCTCGCCAGCAGCGGGCTGGCGTGGTAGGCAATGCTGCGGCTCATGGACGCACCTCGCGGGCAGGTGCCGACATCGGCGGGGCCACGTATTGGGTGATGGCGGGGTTGGTGGGCCGCATCTCCAAGCGGGACTGCGCCAGGTGCTGCACGCGGGCCGAGGTGGCCTCTGCGCGTTTTTGCACCTGCAGCTGATCGTGTTCGGATGCCAGCTTGCGCGCCTGGGCATTGGCGCGGTCGATTTGTGTGTACAGCCGGCGCGATTCGTACTGGGTGTGCACCAGGTAAAAGGCGCTGAACATCACGGCCAGCAACAACATCAGGTTGAGACGGGTCACCGGCGCCCCCCCTTGTGCCACCGGCCTTTGCCACCGGCCTCCACAGGCTCCGGTGCTGCGGTGCGCTCGGCCACACGCATCACAGCGCTGCGGGAGCGCGGGTTGGCGGCCACTTCGGCCTCGGTGGGCATGGTGCGGCCCAGCGCCTTCAATGCCAGCGTTTCGGTGGCCGTGGGAATGGCGCACGGCACACGGCGGTCCACCACCTCGCGCGAATGGCGGGCAATGAACTGCTTGACGATGCGGTCTTCCAGCGAGTGAAAGCTGATCACCACGAGCCGCCCGCCTGGCCGCAACACCCGCAGCGACGACTTCAACGCTTGTTGCAGCTCTTCAAGCTCGGCATTGATGAAAATCCGAAAAGCCTGAAATGTGCGCGTTGCAGGGTCCTTGCCCGGCTCGCGGGTTTTGACCGTGCCAGCCACGACTTCGGCCAACTCAGCGGTGGTTCGAAAAGGGCCCCGCTCCTGTCGGCGACGATCAATCGCCTTTGCAATCGGTTGAGCAAACCGTTCTTCGCCATAGTCACGAATCACCTCCGTCAGGGTGGGGATGTCTGCCGTTTCCAGCCACTCGGCCACGCTTTGGCCCCGGGTGGGGTCCATGCGCATGTCCAACGGGCCATCGTGGCGAAAGGAAAAACCGCGCTGCGGGTCGTCGATCTGAGGCGAACTGACCCCCAGGTCCAGCAACAGTCCATCGGCACAGGCATCGGGCAAATCGGCCAAATGCGCAAAACCTTCGTGGCGGATGTGCACGCGAACATCGCCCAGCGACCGGGCGGTGGCAATGGCCAGCGGATCCTTGTCGAACACCGTCAGAGAGCCATCCGACCCCAGACGCGACAGGATCAGGCGGGAATGGCCGCCTCGGCCAAAAGTGCCATCGATATAAGCGCCGCCGGGCTGAACGGAAAGGGCATCGACCGCTTCGTTCAGCAGGACGGTGTGGTGGACCAACACGTCTTGCATGGATTCCTTTTAGAAAGAAAAGTCCTTGAAGACATCGGGCATCTCGCCTTTCATGGCCTCGGCCTCCTGGGCCGCGTAGGTGGCGGCATCCCACAGCTCGAAATAGCCACCCATGCCCAGCAACACCGCATCCTTCTGGATGCCTGCGGCCGTGCGCAGTTCGGGAGAAATGAGCACCCTCCCTGTGGCGTCCATTTCGACGTCCATGGCGTTGCCCAGAAAAATGCGCTTCCACCACTGCGCCTGCATGGGCAAGGCAGAGATACGCTCCCGGAACTTCTCCCATTCGGGGCGGGGAAACACCATCAGGCAGCCATGGGGGTGCTTGGTGATGGTCAGCTGGCTGGCGGCGGTGGCGCTCAGGACGTCACGGTGCCGGGTCGGCACAGAGAGCCGACCCTTTGCATCGAGACTGAGAGATGACGCACCCTGAAACACCGCTATTGGCCCCGACGAAACACTTTTCACCACTTAATTGCACTTTTTTCCACTTTATCAGGAAATGACTGGCAATCGAAGACTCGATCGAAAAAAGTTTCAATGAAATCAACAACTTACGGCGTATTTTAAGAGTAGGAGAAAAGCAAAATCCTTTTAAATGAAGCACTTAGCTGTGGCACTGCAAGTGTTTCTTCAGAGCAGCCTGAAACGGTCGCTGGTCAACGGCTCCACGCCCCCTGCAAACGGCAAAAAGCCCAGCGCGGCAACACCCGCGCTGGGCCGGAAGGTCGGAGGCCGACTCAGAGAATGAAGCGCGACAGGTCTTCGTCCTGGCTCAGCTCGGCCAGGCGTTCGTTCACATAGGCGGCGTCGATGCGCACGGTTTGTCCTGCCAGTTCGGTGGCGTTGAAACTCACATCGTCCAGCAAGCGCTCCATCACGGTGGACAGTCGACGTGCCCCGATGTTTTCGGTGCGCTCGTTCACATCGAAGGCCAGCTGGGCCAGGCGGGTGATGCCCTCGGGCGCAAAGTCAAGGGTCACCCCCTCGGTGGACAGCAACGCTTGGTACTGGCGCACCAGGCTGGCATGGGTTTGCACCAGGATGGCTTCAAAGTCCGCCACCGACAACGATTGCAGCTCCACCCGGATGGGAAAACGCCCCTGCAACTCAGGGATCAGGTCGCTGGGGCGGCTGAGGTGGAAGGCCCCGCTGGCAATGAACAGCATGTGATCGGTTTTCACCATGCCGTACTTGGTGGACACGGTCGTGCCCTCTACCAGCGGCAACAGGTCGCGTTGCACGCCCTGACGTGACACCTCCGCTCCGCTGCTTTCGCTGCGCGAGGCGACTTTGTCGATCTCGTCGATGAACACAATGCCGTTTTGCTCGGCGTTGTGCAGGGCTTGCTGCTTCACCTCGTCGTCGTTGATCAGCTTGGCGGCCTCTTCCTCGACCAGCAGCTTGAGGGCCTCGGCAATTTTCACGCGACGGGTTTTGCGGCGGCCCTGCCCCATTTGGGCAAACACGCCTTTGAGCTGCTCGGCCATGTCTTCCATGCCTGCGGGGCCCATGATTTCCAGGTGGGGCTTGGCATCGGCCAGATCGATCTCGATTTCCTTGTCGTTCAACGAGCCTTCGCGCAGCTTCTTGCGAAACACCTGGCGTGCGGTGCTGTCGGGCGCGGGCTCGGACGAACCGGTGCCGAACCCCAGGTCGGTGCGGGGCGGTGGCAACAGCACGTCCAGGACACGGTCTTCCGCCGCGTCTTCGGCGCGCGCGCGCTGGGCGGCAATGGCGGTTTCGCGGGTTTGCTTGATCGCCATTTCGACCAGGTCGCGGACGATGGAATCCACGTCCTTGCCCACATAACCCACCTCGGTGAACTTGGTGGCCTCGACCTTGATGAAGGGTGCGTTGGCCAGCTTGGCCAGGCGACGGGCGATCTCGGTTTTGCCCACGCCGGTGGGGCCGATCATGAGGATGTTCTTGGGGGTGATCTCGGGGCGCAGTGCCGCGTCCACGTTCTGGCGGCGCCAGCGGTTGCGCAGCGCAATGGCCACGGCCCGTTTGGCGGCAGGCTGGCCAACGATGTGGCGATCCAGTTCGGCCACGGTGTCCTGGGGGGTGAGCTGATTCATAAAAAATTTGAGTTGAAAAGTGCCAAAACGCTTATCTGTATTGCGCTGTCAGCTATAAAACTTCAATGGTATGGTGCATATTGGTGTAGATGCAAAGCTCGCCCGCAATGGCCAGGCTCTGGCGCACCACCTGCTCGGCACTCAACTCGGTGTGATCGATCAGGGCTTTGGCGGCCGCCTGCGCATAGGCGCCGCCCGAACCGATGGCCACGATGCCATGCTCGGGCTCCAACACGTCGCCGTTGCCGGTGATGATGAGGCTGCTGGTTTTGTCGGCCACGGCCAGCATGGCCTCCAGGCGACGCAACACGCGGTCGGTGCGCCAGTCGCGGGTCAGCTCAATGGCCGAGCGCACCAGATTGCCCTGGTGTTTTTCCAACTTGGCTTCAAAACGCTCGAACAAGGTGAACGCATCGGCGGTGGCCCCGGCAAAACCGGCCAGCACCTGCTGGTGGTGCAACTTGCGCACCTTGCGCGCGGTGCCTTTGACCACGATGTGACCCAAGGTCACCTGGCCGTCACCACCGATGGCGACCTGGTCACCATGAGGGGTTTTGCGGCGCACACAAACAATGGTGGTTCCGTGAAAAGATTCCATAGACACTCAGGGTTCAGACAAGAGACAAAGGATGCAGGCGCTGGGCCTGCTCAGAAAAGAAGGCATGTCAGGGGCACGCCAGAACCAGCCGCAGAACGGGAGCTCAGTCGTTGCGGGTCACCACTTTGGCGTGCTCGGTGATACCGATGACGTGAAAAAACGCGGCAATGAGGCGATGCACCTCGGTGAACTTGATTTCGCAGCCCTGGGCATGGTGAGCGGACACCCAATTCAAGATGCCGCCGGCGGCTGAGAAATCAACCCTGATCAGGTTGCGACACGACACCACCCGGGTCATGGCATCCCCTTGCAGCCGGTCCAATCGATCCAGATGCTCTTGCGCATCGCCCAAAACCTCACCCATGAGCTCGCCCATCGGGGTGGACTTGAAGGTGAAGGTGGCCGTGCCCATCAGATCGACCGGGCCATCGCCCGACACCGGGGTCAGACTGGAAGGACTGGAATCCACAAAACTGCGCACCACCGTTGAGCGATCACCGCCCCCTTCCGACAGGTCCTCGGTCGCCAGCAACGATTTGAAGTGGCAGCGCGGGGGCTCCCAGCCCGGGGGCGAGACCTCGTACGTCACGCAGAAGTCCAGCGCGGCCAGCTCGAAGTCGTCCCCCATGTTCATCACGCGCAACGCCGCCAGGCGCAGATCCCACCAGATCCGATCCACCGCACGGTTGCCAGAAGGCGTTTGCGCCTGCAACACCTCGCGCAAACGCCGCGCGCCGAGAAACCGCAGGTCCACGGCTTGCCCGGCCCAGTCGGTCATCAACTTGAGCAGGCGCACAGCGGCAACGGGTTGCACGGTGGCCAGGGCCGACCAGTCGAGCACCCAGGGCTGAGGCACCCGCTCCAGGGTCTTGGCCAGCAAAGCGATGGCGTGGGCATCCACCTCGGCACCGGCCACCCAGGTGGCGCGGCTGAGCTTGGCCGAGGGCTGGTAGACCCGCGCAGCCCGTGCCGCCACCTCGTCAGGCATGGAAAACCACTGTGGAGCCGAGCGGGAGAACCGGTTGGCGAAATCCATGGCGTGGTCGTCGAAGGCGTCCAGGCGACCGGTGGCCCGGTAGAGGTCGAACAGCGCCATCCATTCATCGGTGGTGCCGTTGCTGGCTTTTCGGGTCAGGATGTCGAGCAAGCCCTGCTCAGCCGCCTGATCGTCGCCACTGGCATACCGGATGGCGGCCTCCTCGATCTCCGGGTCCAACGCCAGTTCCTGAACATCCAGTGCATAGAACTTGGACACCGAAAACGCGGTGGGATCGCGCAGCTCGCCCGGTTGCGTGGCCCCAGCCTCCGGCAGGGACATGCCCTCTGACGCAGGAGGGGTGCTGTGGAAAAAGGCCAAGGGTTCCAACTCAGCGGAATCCGGCTGCCCGGACAAGGTCCGGGCGGTGTCGCGCGTGTTCTTGGCCTTCGGGTCAGCAAACGGCTGCGTGGCCGCGTTGTCCTCGGGCACGGTGGTGCGGTACGCCCGCAGGGAGTCGACCGAATCGGAAGCGAGCGTGTTGGGGTTGCGCGTCGGACCTTCACCTTGCTTGGTTTTCCACCACTGCATGGACATCTGGGCCTCAATCTCGTCGATTTTCTTGAGAGTGCCCGCCCGGTCATCAGGCTTGGAGGAATAACTGCTTTGAAAAAACGACGGGCGCCCCCCGTAACCCGGCTCTGCGCTGGGGGCGCGTGTGCGCAGCTTGCGCAGCATGTCGAACTCGCGCTTTCGCACAAAGTCGTTGCGGCGCTTGCGCTCGATCATCTCCTTGAGCGCCTGCTTGCTCTGGCTGGCATCACGGCCCTCGCCAGCCAAATCCAGATCACCCCAGCTCGTCGCAGGGTGACGGACGAACTTCACCATCTTGGACAGGAAACCGCTGTTGGAGGCGTCTTTGGACATGTGGGAAAGGGAGGATCACAGTCGGTTCAGTGTGCACCAGACGCTGCAACAGCGGCTTGATGGGCCTCAATCCCCAAACATCTTTTGTTTGAGTTCACGACGTTGTTGCGCTTCCAGCGACAGATTGGCGGTGGGGCGAGCAATGAGACGCCCCACACCGATGGGTTCGCCGGTTTCATCGCAATAGCCATAGTCACCGCTGTCGATTCGGGCAATGGACTGCTCGATTTTTTTGAGCAGCTTGCGCTCCCGGTCGCGGGTGCGCAATTCCAGCGCATGCTCTTCTTCGATGGTGGCCCGATCGGCGGGGTCCGGAACGACCGCCGTGTCTTCCCGCAGGTTTTCAGTGGTCTGACCGGCGTTGGCCAGGATGTCCTGCTTCAGGCGCACCAGCTTGTGACGGAAGAACGCCATCTGGGTGTCGTTCATGTATTCGGCATCGGGCATGGAAAGCACCTCCTCGTCCGTCAGCTGGTCCACCGGTTTGGATTTCCAGTTGTTGGCGAGCTTGGGGTCTTTGCGGGCAGGGGAATGCACGAGAGGGGTCATGACACGTTGAGGAAAATGGGAAAAAGTGGCCTTCGCGGCATCGGGAGAATGGCTTGGCGTGGGCTGTGGCGTGGGCACGGCCACCGCTGCGGGCTTGCGCCCTCCCCGCCGCACGGCAGGGGGAACACCCCCCGGGGCGTCCACGGCAGCCACCACAGGGGCGGATGGGGCCACCACGGGTTTGGCGACGGACGGAGATTTCACCACCGCGGCAGAGGGCTTGGTCGCCGCCTTGGGGGATGGGGCTGCCTCGGACTTCGATGGCGTGGGAGCACCGGACACCCTAGGGGCTGGGGCTTTTGCCGCCTTTTTGGCGACGTTGCCAGCCGCCGGGCTCTCGGCCACGGGCGCGGCCTGGGACGCAGAGGCCTTGGTTTTGGCCGGGGTTGCTGGTTTTTCAGCCATTGTTTTCACTGCGTCTCTCCTCTGACGGGTCGCGGGGCCGGGGATGACCTCAGAGACCGCCAAGGCCACAGCGGCTTTTGATCGGGCTACGGGCGCCTTGGGCGTTATACCTTGTTTGGACTCTTCCACCCCTGACACCCCGGCAACCGGGACTGGCTCGGGCGTTTCGCCGGCTTGTTCAGCGCTGTCGGCACGCCCCGGGAGGAACCCAAAGCCCTGCAAAAGCGAGACAAACAACATGGCAAACGCCCGGTGGTCAGTGAATGAAGCGCCGCATTATGTCAGGCACTGGTCCAGTCCTTGCACCAAGATGTCTCGGGGCAGGTCGATGCCAATGAACACCATCTTGCTCAACCGCGCTTCACCGGGTCCCCACAGCGGCCCCAGGTCACTGCCCATGAGCTGGTGCACGCCCTGGAAAATCACTTTTCGATCGGTGCCTTCCATGTTCAGCACCCCCTTGTAGCGCAGCATGCGGGGGCCGTACACGTTGACGATGGCCCCCAGGAAATCCTCCAGCTTGGCTGGGCTGAAGGGCTTGGTGGCGCGGTACACAAAGCTCTTCACATCGTCGTCGTGGTGATGGTGGTGCCCGTGTTCGTGTTGGTGCGAGGGGTGGTCGCAGTGCTCACCGTGCGCATGGTCGTGGTGGTCATGCCCGTGGTCGTCTTCTTTCAGGAAGTCGGGATCGATGTCCAGTTTGGCATTCAGGTTGAAGCCTTTGAGGTCCAGCACTTTGGACAAAGCCACTTCGCCGAAGTGAGCGGTCTGGATGGGTGCACGGGGGTTCATGTGCTTGAGCCGGTGGGTGAGCGCTTCCAGCTCTTCGGGGCTGACCAGGTCGGACTTGCTGATGAAAATCTGGTCGGCAAAGCCCACTTGACGGCGCGCCTCCTGGCGGTCATTGAGTTGCTGCGGGGCGTGTTTGGCGTCCACCAGCGTGACGATGGCGTCCAGCAGATAGCTCTCGGCCACTTCGTCGTCCATGAAGAAGGTCTGGGCCACAGGGCCAGGATCGGCCAGCCCGGTGGTTTCGATGATGACGCGCTCGAATTCCAGCAGCCCTTTGCGCTTCTTGGCGGCCAGCACTTGCAAGGTCTGTCGCAAGTCTTCGCGGATGGTGCAGCACACGCAGCCGTTGCTCATCTGGATGATGTTTTCCTCGGTGTCGGACACGAGGATGTCGTTGTCGATGTTTTCTTCGCCGAACTCGTTTTCAATGACAGCGATTTTCTGGCCGTGCGCTTCGGTCAGCACGCGCTTCAAGAGCGTGGTTTTGCCCGAGCCCAGAAAGCCGGTCAGGATGGTGGCGGGGATGAGGGCCATGCGGGGTACTCCTGCAACACGGTTGCGATATCAGACCAATTTGAGGCGGCGAAGTGTAGATCAAGCGCGCGGGCGGCACATGACCACCAGGCCTTTGAGGTATTCGCCCTCGGGAAACGGCAAGCCCACCGGGTGGTCGGGTGCCCCACCCAGGCGGTGCGTGATGAAAGCCTCGACCCCGGCGTCCAGTGCGGCCGACGCCACGATTTTCTGAAACAACTCCACCCCGATGCCACCCGAACACGAATAGGTGAACAACATGCCCCCTGGGTTGAGCAACTTGAAGCCCCAGCGGTTCAGGTCTTTGTAGGCACGGGCGGCTCGCTCGGCATGGGCAGCGGTGGGCGCCAGTTTGGGTGGATCGAGCACGATGGCGTCGAACCTGCGCCCCTCGCGGTCGAACTGGCGAAGGCTGGCGTTCACGTCGGCATCCAACCAGGTGGTCTGGGACGGATCAAAGCCGTTCAGCGCCACATTGGCCCGGCCCTTGTCCAGCGCGGGGCCCGACGAATCGATGCTGGTGACATGTCCCTCGTCGGGGCGCATACCGGCAGCCCGCATGCCCGCGAGCGCGGCCACGGTGAACCCTCCCGTGTAACAGAAGCAATTCAGCACCTGGCCCCAGCGGGCGTGGCGGGCGGCCTCGAAGAACGCCTGACGGTTGTCGCGCTGGTCCAGGTAAAAGCCGGTTTTGTGCCCCTCGGCCACGTCCAGCGCCAACCGCCAGCCATGCTCTTGCAGCACCACCGCCGTGTCACCGCCGCCACGCAACCAGCCGGTGACACGGGGCAGGCCCTCGAGCTCGCGCACACTGGCGTCGGAGCGCTCATACAGACGGGTGAGACCGGTCAGTTCCAGCAAGGCATCTGCAATCACCGGCTTCCAGCGTTCGGTGCCGCAACTCAAAAACTGGGCCACCAGGGTGTCACCGTAACGATCCACCACCAGGCCAGGCAAGCCGTCGGACTCCCCGTGCACCAGTCGCACACCATCGCTGTTGATAAAAAAATGCGACCTGGCGCTTATGGATAAAGCGATGGAAGCTCTGATAAATGAAGCATCGATGCGCTGCTTTTCCTCAAAGCTCCACACCCGCGCACGGATTTTGGAACTGGGCGACACCGCACCCCAGGCCAGAAACCGGCCCTCCGCACTTTGGATGCGCACGGTCTCACCCGGGTCCCCGCCGCCCTTGGCGATGGCCCCGTCGAACACCCAGGGGTGACGGCGCAGGAGGGACTTTTCTTTGCCGGGTTTGAGTTGAATGGTTTTCATGGCACTTGGACTGAGAAGAACCTGAGATTGTCCGATGTCTGGCCGCTCAACCCTGCAAAGCCAAGAATTCGTCGGCCCACGCCCGGGCCCGGGGTTCGCACCGGGACAAGGACTGCTGGACCTCGGGCACGCGGAAATAGTCCGGCTCGTGCAGGTAAGGGTGGTGCATGCGCCCCACATCGGCGGCATCGTGCCCCAAATCCACGAGCCGACCGTCGATGACGTTGTACTGGTGCTCGAAGTGGCCGCGAATGGCCCCTCCGAAAACGGCCTGTATGAACAAGGACCCGTATTTGCACGCGCCGGACAGGTCGGCGGGCGGTGGCCAATGCCGGTCGGCCGCGTGGTCGCACCATTTGCCATACACAAACACTTTGGCCCGCGCAAAGTGGGCATAGGTGTAGGGCAACCGGGCCACTTGCGGCAAAGTCCAATCGGCAAATGGCATGGAAGGTGTCCCTGTGACTGGCGCGTGGCGGGGCGGATACCCCTTGCGGACACCGATTGTCGCCGGGATGCCCTCGTCTCCGGCTGTGGGGTGGGGTTGGCTGGGGTCGCCCCACCGTCACACAGATGTCACGCGAGGGAAATAGCTTCGACCGGCTTTTCCCCCCAGTGACCAAAGGAATTCACACATGCGAGCAACCACTTTCAGGCTGCAACCAGGCTTGCTGGCGTTGGCCAGTGCCCTCACACTGACCGCCTGCGGCGGTGGTGACGACACCAGCCCAGCCCCCGCGCCTCAACCGACCGAACTGGCGCAGCCCACCTTGGGGTTCACGCCACCCGGCGAAAGCCTGGACCTGGCCAACTACACCCTGGTCGGCAAATACAACCTGCAAGTGGGTTCGGGCAGCAACCTGCTGGCCTCGGAAGTGTCGGCTGTCACCTGGAACAAAGACACCGACACCTTGTTCATCGTGGGAGACAACGGCACCTCGGTGTCCCAGATCAGCAAAACCGGCCAGCTGATCGACTCCATGACATTGCCCGCCGATGCCGCCAAACCACAAGGCACCTACTACTACGACCCGGAAGGGATTGCCTACGTGGGAGGTGGTCAATTTGTGATCGCCGAGGAACGCTACCGCCAGGCCACCCGTTTCACCTACGCCGCCCACACCACGCTGAACCCAGCCACAGCCCAGACCGTCAAGCTGGGCACCACCATCGGCAACGTGGGCCTGGAAGGCGTGACCTTTGACCCCGTGAGCAGTGGCTTCATCTTCGTCAAAGAAAAAACACCGCTGGGCATCTTCCAGACCGGCATCGACTTTGCAGCGGGCACCGCCACCAACGGCTCGGCCACCACCACCGACTCGACCAACCTGTTTGACCCTGCGCTGGCAGACAGCGTGGCCGACTTCGGTGATGTGTACGCGTTGGCCAATGTGCTGCCCGCCACCGCCACCGACCGCGAGCACCTTGTGGTGCTGAGCCAGGAATCGGGCCGTCTGCTCAAAATGGACCGCAAGGGCAAGGTCTACGGCAAGCTCAACCTCGAAGTGGCCGCGCAGCACGAAGGCGTGACCTTCGACAGCAGCCTGAACCTGTACGTGACCAACGAACTGGGCTCCGCAGGCACCGGCGGCGAGCAACTCTGGGTGTACGCCCCCACGCGCTCGGCCAGCGCCGTGGGCGTGGGCAGCCACCTGTACGCCACCTTCGCCAGCCCCGTGGTGGCGGGCACAGGCAACCTGGAACTGGACAACGGCGCGGGCGACAAGCGCAGCATCTCGGTCACCGACACCTCTCAGGTCAGCTTCAAGGGCAGCACCGTGATGATCAACCCCACGGCTGACCTGCTTCCTGGCAGCAGCTACACCCTGCGCCTGCCCGCCGGGCTGGTGAAAGATGCCGCTGGCAAAGCCAACGGCAGCGGCACCCTGAGCTTCACCACCGTGAGCGACATCACCGTGCCTCAGCTGGCCTCCTCCACGCCGAGCGACGGGGCGCTGAACGTGACAGGCAGCCGCGTTGTGCTGAGCTTCAACGAAGCCGTGAAAGCAGGGACTGGCACCTTCACCCTGAGCAACGGCAGCGACGATGTGCGCGTGATCCAGGCCAACGACACCACACAAGTGACCATCAGCGGCACCTCCGTGGACATCAACCCCAGCGCCGACCTGCGTGCAGGCACCGCCTACCACCTGTTGGTGAGCGGCACCGCCATCACCGACCTGGCGGGCAACCCCTTTGCGGGCTGGAACGACACCGGACGGCTGAATTTCACCACCGTGGCCTCATCGTTGCCCACCACCCTGGCCGCCGGGGACATCCTGTTTCTGGCCACCAACGGCGATGCCCCGGATGCCCTGGCCTTCGTGCTGATGAAGCCCGTCAACGCGGGCACCACCATCTTCTTCAGCGACCGCGACAGCCTGACGGCCACCAACGAGTCTGCCTTCCAGTGGGTGGCCGACAAGGCCTACCCGGTGGGCACCACCGTCACCATCCAGACCGATGCCCAGCCATTGGTCACGGACAAAGGCAGTGTGGTGGGCAAAGACGGCGGCATCAGCACCAGCAGTGAAACCCTCTTCGCCTTTCAGGGCAGCATCGATGGCCTGACGGCTGGCAGTGCCGGCAACCTGACCGTGGACCGCTACCTGGCGGCCATCAACGTGGGGGGCACCGCTGGCCCGCTGGATGCCACGCTGAAAGCCACGCTGGACCCTGTCAATGCCTACATCACGCTGGCGTTTGACAACGCGAAATACACGGGCTCGCTGGACACCACCGATCTGAGCGCACTGCGCAGCCGAATCGCCAACACGGCCAACTGGACCACCAGCGACACCGTGCCGTTTGCGCTCACCGGCAGCACGCTGTACCCCTGAACACGAGGGCCGCTCAGCGGCACCCTGGCCGCATGTCAGGCCTTGGGCACGAACACCAAGCCGGGCAGAGACTGAGGAAGCCTTTGCGGCCTCTGCATCGACAAGCTTGCTCAGGAGAACGTCGGGGCCAGTTTCCACTGCTGCTCGCTCTCGGTGATGAGGGGGATTGCCTTGCGGTTGTATTGGGTGATGGAGGCAAATAGCACCGGGTGCCAGTCGGGCTGACACGACACCCTCTCGCCCTTTGGCCGTTTGGATGGGATTCCTGCCGCTGGCAGGCCCCCACCCGCATCAGCGACATAAGGCCGTTGCACACGTCTGCCAGCGGTGTTTGCAGTTCCTGGGCGAGTTTGACTTGTTTTGGGCGGTTTGGAGAGGAGTTCTTACCTTGTTCCCAACGTGTTGCGGGTTCTGGCCCCGTTGGGGACTCAAGCAGGCGCACCTATGCCTCAGTGCACCGCCTCCTGTAAGCAATCAAACTTCCGATGAGCCTTGAGCAAGTTCATGCCCAGTACCGCCAAAGACATCAGCGCCCGCAACTTGGCCGTACCAAAGTATCTGGCCCTAGCCGGATGGAGTTTGCGCTTCTGGAATTGGAGTTGACCCGGTTCCGCAGCGAACGCGCCAATTTGGGCGAACTATCATTGCTTGATAAAGAGCACCTCTACGATAACTGCATGCCAACGCGGCACCGGCATCATAGAGAGTGGCAAGTCGTGGCTGCGTGTGTCAAACGCCACTGTCAGGGAGAAAAAACAGTGAATCACTTCCTTTCCGATAGCGTACGTGCGCTCAAGCCAAACTGCGTTTGGGGTTGAACAGCTCATGCCCGCTGTTCCACATAAAGACAAACTGGCCTACCGCTTGGCGCAACTGCTGCGCCGGTTGAACGAAGGTGACAAGCTCCACCCCAAAACCTTGGCGGATGAATTTGAGGTGGACCGCCAGACCATCATGCGCGACTTGACACAGCGCTTCGACTTTTTGGACCTGCAGAAGACCAAAGATGGTCGATATGAACTGCCACCCGAACAACTGGGCCGCATCACGTTGAACAACGTGGAGCGTTTTGCCAGCCTGGCTGGCATCAACGGGCTGTACCCAGGGCTGAACAAAGCATTCTTGAGGGAGCTGTTAGTGGGCGGCTCACAAACCACACTGCTGGTGCAGCCCCAATCGTTTGAAAAGGTTGACGACCCACATGACTGGTTTGCGACATTGAAGGCGGCAGCACAGGATCGTCGGGTGATTCACATAAGCTATCATAAATATAGCAACAAAGGCTCAGAGAAAAAGCACTACCATGGACTGGAGCCGTACAAAATGGTTCACAACCAGGGCGTGTGGTACCTGGCTGCAGGGCATGACGGGAACTTAAAAGCTTTCAGGTTCAGCAAGATTTTGAGCCTGGACGTCACCCACGCCTGTTTCATTCCCGAGGCTCGCCACGAGCAGATGCTTGAACATGAAGACAGCATTTGGCTCAACGCCAACAAAAAGGAGGTGGTGATGAAAGTGACCCAACCCGCCGCCCATTACTTTGAGCGGCGCAAGCTGGTGAGTAGCCAGAAGCTTGACAAGCACCTGGAAGACGGCAGCTTGCTCATTTCTTGCCGTGTGGCCCATCCTGCGCAAATTTTGCCAACGGTGCGCTACTGGCTCCCCCATGTTCGCATCATCAGCCCCGATGGCTGGCAAAAAGAATTGGAAGAAGAGATGCGCGCTTATTTAGATGGGCATTGAGTATAGCAACGTTTTTTCAAAAATCTGTTACGGAGCAATTCATGAACTATCCCCAATCAGAGATCAACTGCAAACGCAACTCAACCATACGCGATGAACGCTTAAACCAGTTAATAGAAAATTGCCAACAGGAAGTATTGAGCCAGATCATTGGTCCCCTTGGTCTTACAAAGGCGATGTTCGATGACAAGGATGGTGGAAATGTCACAACTCAGCACAATGCTCAAAAAGGCATATATGCAAAAAAAGAGGAAGAATTCAACCGATCTGACTACAACTACAACGAGGCCAAGAGAAAGAAGATGGAAGAGGCAGTCAAGAACAAAAAGATGAATTCACAAGAGTTCACTGATCAGTACACCGGAAAAAAGGAACCTACACAGCGTACAAATAGTGCAGGTAAACAAGTCATGAATGCCGAGCTGGATCACACCATTCCGGTCAAGGATATTCATTGTCAAGGCGGTTGGATGAAAGACAAGGAAGGGCGGACGAAACTGAGCTCCATCGAAGAAAACTTGAACTATACGACCCATCAAACCAACCGCATCAAGGGCGCTAAATCACCCGATGTAGCTCTGTCTGAACAAAATGGATTCGATAAGAGTTTGATTGACCCAACCGTCAGTACGGCGAAAGAGGCCATTAAGAAGGAACAGCCGAGTACTTCCGAGCGCCTGAAGTACCACGGCAAGGAACTGGCCAAGGAGGGGGCAAAGGAAGCCAATAAAAGCGCTATTCGTCAGGCGCTTGGCGTCCTTCTGCATGAGTTTGTGAATGGCAGCTTTGTCGAGATAAAGATCCTGCTGAAAAAGCGCAACAGCGAGGAAAACCTGATCGACGGTTTAGTCGCTAGCCTCAAGCGCGTGATGGATCGCGTGATCAAGAAGCTGAAGGCCGCGCTCGATGCTGCCATTCAAGGGGGCGTGGAAGGCCTTGTCAGCAACCTGCTGACCTTCCTGATCAACAACCTGATCACGACCGCCAAGAAAATCGTGACCATTATTCGGGAGAGCACGCGGAGCCTGTGGACGGCAATCAAACTGATGATTAATCCGCCGGAAGGTATGCCAACAATGGAGATCATGCGTGAGGTCACCAAAATCATCATGGCTATGGTTACGACGGGACTCGGGATATTGCTAGAGGAATCGGTCAAAGGGTTCATCATGACGATACCGGTGCTTACCCCTATCGCCGATGTGCTGGCAACGGCACTCACTGCCATCATGACTGGCATCGCCAGTGCCTTGATCGTGTATGGCATCGATCGGTTGTTTGATTGGCTAAGTTCTACAGGAACAGAACTGCTGACCGCGCAGGAAGCAAATGCTGACGTGCAAATGCTTATTGTGGGACGTCTGCAAACCTGGTTGAACCTTCAATACGAGAACTCGCGTTTGTATGAGGTATGCGTGGCGGAATACCGGCAGACGCAGGAAAATTTCGCAGTTATCTCGTTTCAAATGGAAACGGCTACTGTTAATGCTAGCGAATCAATCCGGGCACGACGGTGGATGACTGAGGCAATTGAAACTCAAGTAGATCGCAAGAAGCGCCTTGAGGACGCCTTCAAATCGCTTTGAATACGTATTTATCAATCTAAAAAACCATGGCGCAAATAATTAACGAACTAGCCACAATTGAAGTCAATGATAAAGTGCTTCAACAACTGGAAATTGGTGAAATTTATCAAACTTTTCAAAAAAACTATCAAAAGCTCGATGATCTAAAGAATTTCAGATCAGAATATGAAAAAAAGAATAGACTGATGCGATGGTGGCACAATGACAAACTCCAAGATGCGCAGCTGGATTCAGCCGAAGTGCAGGCCGAGTTTTCGAAAACGATTGGACAGCTGATGATGATTAGCATCATCCAATCAAAAAAACTTTCCGAGCAACAAATGCAGTTGAACAATCAACAAGGTAAATTAAAAGCCCAGGCGAATGGCATCGCTGAACATGCGAGCGAACTGCAGAAACAGCATCATGTGTTGGCTGAACAATCCCAAAAATTGGAAGAATTAGTACGTGAATATTTTGAACTGAAAGGACTGACGGAAGATGGAGCGGAAAAGCTGATCGGAATTGCGCGGGAGGTAAAGACAACCAAGGATCAGATGCTTCAAGAGTTCACTTCACGCGCCAATGACGTGGAGGCGGTGTGTGCTGAGGTGCAGACTCGCATAAAGGCGCACTCTGCGCAGTTAGATGAGCACATTCGGTTGAGTGACGAAAAAACTCTGGCGGGCATCACAAGTGTTCAACAAGATACACGCGAGGCGCTCGCCTCCTATGAGTCAAGTCACCGCGTCCATCTTGAAGCAGCGCAAAGTGCTTTGAATCAAAGCTTAGAAAAACTGTCACAAAGCCAGCATGAAACAGCAATCGAATTGCAAACCCAGCAAGCGCTGCTCGAATCCCGAATCTCTGATTTTGCAAATAAGCACGAGCAGAAACTTGCAGCGCATCAGGAGAAACTGGAATCGATTGATACCGCCGTCGAAGACTTGTCTGCTCGATCAACAGAGCTCGGCAATGCAATCGCTGAGACAAAAATCGGGCTGTCCGAGAACATCAAGCAACAGCAAATCCATAAAAATGAAATTGCTCGCGAGGTAAAGGCAACCAAGGATCAGATGCTTCAAGAGTTCACCTCACGCGCCAATAACGTGGAGGCAGTGTGTGCTGAGGTGCAGACTCGCATAAAGGCGCACTCTGCGCAGGTAGATGAGCACATTCGGTTGAGTGACGAAAAAACTCTGGCGGGCATCACAAGTGTTCAACAAGATACACGCGAGGCGCTCGCCTCCTATGAGTCAAGTCACCGCGTCCATCTTGAAGCAGCGCAAAGTGCTTTGAATCAAAGCTTAGAAAAACTGTCACAAAGCCAGCATGAAACAGCAATCGAATTGCAAACCCAGCAAGCGCTGCTCGAATCCCGAATCTCTGATTTTGCAAATAAGCACGAGCAGAAACTTGCAGCGCATCAGGAGAAACTGGAATCGATTGATACCGCCGTCGAAGACTTGTCTGCTCGATCAACAGAGCTCGGCAATACAATCGATGAGACAAAAATTGAACTGTCCGAGAACGTTAAGCAACAGCAAATCCATCAGAGCACAATAGCAATATTCCACCAAGAAATATCCAAAAATCTGAAACGTTTGAGCTACTCTTCTTTAGGAATTTTAATTTTGGTTCTGGGAATCTGGGCAGCGTAATCCAATCAGATATCCACGTCTATTACCCACACCCAGGCTCAGGTTTTGTCAAGGACCAATAAGCAGTCATATATGGCTGCTGATGCGCTCATATAGAGACTGCCATTGATGTTCGGGCAGCAGCACCCACCTCCCGAACATCAAAACAGACTCACACCCGTTCGAAAATCCCCGCAGCGCCCTGCCCCATGCCCACGCACATGGTGACCATGCCGTAGCGCTGGTTGTGGCGGCGCAGCGCGTGCACCACGGTGGCGGCGCGGATGGCACCAGTGGCCCCCAGCGGGTGGCCGAGGGCGATGGCGCCGCCGTTGGGGTTGACCTTGGCAGGGTCCAGGCCCAGCGTGTTCATCACGGCCAGGCTTTGGGCGGCAAAGGCTTCGTTCAGCTCGATCCAGTCCAGGTCGTTCTGGCTGATGCCCCCGTTTTTCAGCGCAGCAGGAATGGCCTCCACCGGGCCGATGCCCATCAGGTGCGGGGGCACGCCGCGTGAGGCGTAGCTGACGAAGCGGGCCAGCGGCGTCAGGCCAAAGCGCTTGATGGCAGCCTCGCTGGCCAAAATCAACGCGCCTGCGCCGTCACTGGTCTGGCTGCTGTTGCCTGCGGTCACGGTGCCCAGGCCGGTGGGGCTGAAGTCGGCACGGCGGGGGGTGGCGAAGGCGGGCTTGAGTTTGCCCAGGCCTTCCAGGCTGGTGTCGGGGCGGGCACCTTCGTCCTGGCTCACGGTGCGGGTGGTGGTGGTCACCTCAGCTGTGTCCAGGTTGACGCTGCGCTCGGTCACTTCCACGGGCG
>Ga0209066_10002140_pt1 | contig 24704 bp, 18 predicted proteins | sample All_14_2_FD_187198 | JGI IMG/M metagenome (GOLD analysis project Ga0209066, IMG submission 187198) | Freshwater microbial communities in response to fracking from Pennsylvania, USA - Allegheny Zone_MetaG_DW_15 (SPAdes) (version 2) ... | reverse complement strand
GCGGTGATCTCGTAGGCCGCCGTGGCCGCACGCACCTTGTCGTAACCCTCTTCGAGCTTGTGCACCATCATCTCGACGGCAATGATGGCGTCGTCCACCAGCAGGCCCAGCGCGATGATGAGCGCGCCCAGCGAAATCTTGTGCAGGCCCACGCCCCAGTACTTCATCACGACGAAGGTGACCGCCAGGACCAGGGGAATGGCGATGGCCACCACCAGGCCCGGCCAGACATCCAGGCGCCAGGGCCGGGTGTGCAGGCCCAGACTCAGGAAGCTGACGGCCAGGACCACGAACACGGCCTCCATCAGCACCTTGACGAACTCCCCGACGGAAGAAGACACGGCGGCCGGCTGGTTCTGGATCTGCGACAGCTCGATGCCGATGGGCAGTTCGTTGCGCAGACGCTCGGTGGCTTCGGTCAGGCTCTTGCCCAGGGCGATGATGTCGCCGCCCTTGGCCATGGAGACGCCCAGCGCGACCACGTCCTTGCCCTGGTGGCGAACCTTGGTGGTGGGGGGGTCTTCATAGCCGCGACGGATGGTGGCGATGTCGCCCAGCTTGAGGGTGCGGGCCTGCTGGGTGACCGGATGGATGACCCGGATGGGCAGGCTGCGCAATTGCTCCACCGTCTGGATGGCGCCATTGACCCGCAGCTGGATGTTGTTGCGGTCGCCCGCATACACGCCGGCGCCTTCAACGGCATTTTGGGCGTTCAACTGGGTCAGCACCTGCCCGAGGTCCACGCCCAGCTGGGCCAGTCGGAGTTGCGGGATCTCGATGAACAATTTCTCGGCCTGCACGCCGAACAGTTCGACCTTGGCCACGTTGGGCACGCGCAGCATCTCGGAGCGCACGCGCTCGGCGAACTGGCGCAACTCTTCTTGCGAGAAACCATCGGCCGACAAGGCGTAGATGGAGCCGTAGACGTCACCGAACTCGTCGTTGAAGAACGGGCCGATCACGCCTTGGGGCAAGGTGTGGCGCATGTCGCCCACCTTCTTGCGCACCTGATACCAGAGGTTGGGAATTTCCTTGGGGGGCGAGTTGTCCTTGACCATCATCAGGGTGAAGGACTCACCCGGCTTGGTGTAGGACTGGATCTTGTCGGCGTAAGGCACCTCTTGCAGGGTGCGCTCGATCTTGTCGGTGACCTGCTCGGCCACTTGCTGTGCGGTGGCACCGGGCCAGTAGGCACGCACGACCATCACGCGGAAGGCGAAGGGCGGGTCTTCGTCCTGCCCGAGGGTGAAATAGGAGGCCGCGCCCAGCACCATCAGCACGATCATCAGATAGCGCGTGAGGGCCGGGTGTTCGAGCGCCCAGCGGGACACGTTGAAACGCTGGTCCTTGGACCAGGATTGGGGGGACATCGACATCGGTGAGCTCCCTGCCGATCAGGATGCGGCGCCGGACGCCGGCGTGACGGTGGAAGCGGTCGGAGCGGCGGGTTGCGCCCCGTCGGTGGGGGCCTGATAACGGCGCACCTTCTGGCCCGGCGTCAGCACGTGGACGCCGGCGGTGACGATTTCCTGGCCCGGCTGGATGCCTTGGGAGACGAGGATCACGTTGCCGGTGATGTCTTTGGTCGTCACCGGCACCGGGTTGACCGTCATGGCTTTGCCGTCGAGCACCCACAGCACGGACTTGCCGCCACGCTCTGCCAGGGCGTTGACGGGCACGCGCACGCCCCCGGCGGCACGCACCGGCGCGTTGAGCACCACGGTGGCGGTCTGCCCCAGATCGAAGCCGGCGCGACCGACGTCGGCCTTGACGAGGTAGGTGCGGGTCAGCGGGTCGGTGGCGGCGGCGACTTCACGCACCGTCACGGGCACCCAGTTTTGCGTGCCCCAGCGGCGGGCCTTGAGTGCGCCGGGCTTGCCCATCAGGCTGCGCACGGTCGGGGCCATGTCTTCAGGCACCGAGAACACGGCATCACGCGGGCCGTCGTGGGCCAGGGTCAGCACCGGCATGCCGGCACCGACGACCATGCCAGGCTCCAGGTCCACGCCGGTGATGACGCCCGGCGCGTCAGCGGTGAGCGCAGCGTAGCTGGTCTGGTTGCCTTGCACGCCGGCCTGGGCCCTGGCTTGACGCAAGGTGGCCTGGGCGGACTTGTTCATGGTGTCGTGGCGCTCCAGCTCCGCAGCGCTGATGAAGCCCTGCGACTTGAGCTCGACAAAGCGCTTGTAATTGGCAGCCGCCTGCGCGGCTTGCGCCTCGGCCGCAGCCAGGCCGGCACGGGCCGCTTCCTGGCCCAGTTGCAGGTCTTGCGGATCGAGTTGGGCCAGTACCTGCCCCCGGGTCACGGTTTGCCCCAGCTCGACCAGGCGACGGTTGACCTTGCCGCCCACGCGAAAGCCCAGACGGGACTCGGTGCGGGCGCGGATCTCGGCCGCAAACTCGCGCTCCAGCACCCCACCGGTTTCAGCCAGCACCAAGGTGCGCACCGACCGCACAGGCGGCTCGGCCACCGGCTTCTTGCCACAGCCGACCAACAGGGCGGCCGCCAGGGGCAGGAGAACGTAGTAAGGGGCCTTGGACCAGCGCATTGTGTTCATGTTGTTTCGCAAAGAAGGAGGCGAGGCGCAATCGTAACTGACCCGCAGGTCAGTAATGTAGAAAATAGCGTTTGCACCTGTCAATTGAGCAATTGAGACAATGGCGATTCGCCCTTGGCCTGATGACATGAATTCGACCCCTTCTCCCTCGCCCCTTGCCGCCCCCCTCGCCCACGCTGCGGCGCCCGTTCCGCGTCCGGGCAGCAGCCTGTACTACGCCCTGCGCAGCAGTCCGCCGGCCTTGCGCCCTGCCCTGCAGATGTGGTTGCAGTGGTGGCACGAGGTCAGCCGCATCCCGCTGGAGGTCAGCGATGCCGGCGTGGCCGAAACCAAGTTGCAATGGTGGGCGCAGGAGGTGCGCGACAGCCTGGCGGGCCAGCCGCACCACCCTTTGATGCAGGCCCGCGCCGCCCTGCCCGCGCTGGCTGAGCCCAGCATCTGGCCCGAGTTGGCGCTGTGGACGCAGCAACTCGAAGGTCTGATCCACCTGGTGCACCAGACGCGCTGGCTGGACGATGCCGCCCTGCAGCGGCACAACCGGATGAGCACCGGGGCCGCACTGGAAGGGGCGGCGTGCATTCTGGGCGCCAGCAGTGTGGCGGCACGGTCTGCCGCATGCCTGCTGGGCACGGGTTTGCGTCAATCACACCAGGTGGCGCGTCTGGGGCTGGATGCGCGGCTGGGTTGGGTCAATGTGGCGATCGATGTGCTGCAGACCCACGATGTGAAGGCCCACCAGTTGAGCAAGCCGGATGCCGCTCAGGCGCCTGCCGGATGGCCAGGACTGCTGCAACACCTGACCGAGCAGGCCCGCGCCAGCATCGAGCAAGGGCTGGCGGCCATCCAGGCCTTGCCTGCGGCCGAGGTCGAGGCCCTGCTGCCTTTGCGGTTGCTGGCCCACATCCATCTGACACAACTGCAGGAGATCGCCGGCAAGGGCGACCGCATCCTGCACGAACGGGTGCTGCTCACCCCGCTGCGCAAATGGTGGATCGGTCAGCGCGTGCGCTGGGGCTGGCTGCGCTGAGCATGGCGACCCTTGCCGCCCTTGCCGCGCCAGCCCGGCTGGGGTGTCAGCCTCCGGTGGCCCGGCTGAAGGGGGCGGCCAGCGGTTCGCCGACAAAGAGGCCCTGCTGCGGCCAACGCACGCTCTTCCAGTAGGCCTCCAGCGCAGTGGCGCCCTGCACATAAAACAGCAGCAAGGCCTGCGGGTCTGGAAACTTTTGCAGGTGGGAGCAGGGTTCGCTGGTCGTGCCGTAGCTGGCCGTGGCCCCGGCGTCGATCCAGGACAGCACGGTCATCTGCCCGTGTGACGGGTCCAGCGCACCACCGAACGAGGTCAGGTGGTCGGCCAGTGCGCCAGGCAGAAAACCGATGGTGTCGAGGTGCTCGACACGTTCGCGCCCAGTCAGATACAGCAAGACACGATCGGCATCCTGCAGCGCGTCGGTCTCATCCAGGTGGACCTCGATGCCGAACTGCCGCACCAGACCGGCGGGCGGGAAGAGCAGCCGGCGCTGGCTGCGGATTTGGTCGGACGTGCTGACGTAATGCACCCGTGCCGGCAGCGCGCCCCGCAAGCCCAGGGTGTGGTCCGAGCGCACGCCACGATCGATCATGGCCTTGGCCGAGGCCACATCGCTGGCCGCCAGCAACATGCTCAGGCGCATGCCATGGTCGTGGTGCGGGCGCGTTGAAATGCCGCCAAAGTAGGTCGAGGCGCGACTGATGCCGCAGGTGTTCTGGCACAGCCGGTGGTCATAGCCCAGGGCCAGGGCCCCGGTGATCGAATTGCAGTTGACGGCAAAGGGCTGGCGCCAGCTCAAGGCCAGGCCCTGCACGCGCGAGCCGAAGAAGGCCTCGACCTGCTTGGAGAACACCTCGAACTCGCCGGGGGTGAGTGTGGGCTTGACCGGCAGGCGCACCTTGAGGATGCGCGAGGCCGGAATCTGACGCGCCTTGGCGTAATAGGCGCCGATCTGAACGGAATAGGGATCATCTTCATTGATCACCAGCCCCAGATCCTTGGCCGTGAGCCGTCCGTGCACGCGGGGGGCCTGCACCCAACGCCGCACCGGCATGACGGCCGAGGCCGCCGAGGAAGCCGCCGCGACCCCTGACGCGGCCGCCGGCCCTGCGGGGTGAGACGCGGGACTGGACGCCGCGACACTCGCGGCGGGCTGCGCAGCATCTGCGGCGCGAAAGTGACCCGCCCACAAGACCAGCAGGGTCAGGCACATCATGCGAAAAACAGAGAGGCTCATCGAGCAAGATCCAGAGAAGTCAGGTGCCATGAAATACCGAATCCAGGGCCTCCGGTAGAGAAAGCACCCTGGGTGCGGTTGATTATTTCCGCGTTCCGGTGGAATATCACCTACCAAAATCCCCTTCGTCGAAAGAAATGCCGATGAGCGATTCGCCCACCCCGACCACGTCCGTGCAGGTGATGAGCCGGATGTTTGCCTTGCTCGATGTCCTGGCCCGCGAGGGGCAGGCCGTCTCTCTGAAGGTGGCCAGCGAACGCACCGGCCTGCACCCTTCCACGGCCCACCGCATCCTCAACGACCTGGCCTCCGGAGGCCTGGTCGAGCGCTCCGGCCCCGGCCACTACCGCCTGGGCATGCGCCTGCTGACCTTGGGCAACCTGGTCAAATCGCGGCTGGACGTGCGCGAACAGGCGGGTCGCCCCATGCAGGAGTTGCATCGTCTGTCGGGACATGTGGTCTCGCTGTTCGTGCGCCAGGACGATGAGGCCGTGTGCGTCGAGCGCACGGTGGCCGAGCGCCATGGCATCCAGCTCACCCGGACCGACGGCTTGCGCACGCCCTTGACGCGCAGTGCGGCCGGCAAGATCTTGCTGCTGGATGATGGCGGGCTGCTGCTACAGGCCTTGTGTCAGCTACAGGCCGACAGCCTGGAGAGCTTGCAGCGCGAATTGAGCACGATCCGCACCCAAGGCATTGCCCTGCACCACGACGCCCTGGGCGTCGGCCAGCACATGGCGGCTGCGCCGGTCCGCAACGATCAGGGACAGGTGGTGGCCAGCCTGACCCTGTCGTGGCAGGGCGGCGACCTGCGCAGCGAGTGGGTCGATGCACTGAAAGCTGCGGCTCAGAACGTCTCTGCCGCCCTGGGCTGGGCCGCCGTCGAATGACACACGGCCCGCCATCTTGCGATGGGCGGGCCGCGGCGAGCGATCAAGACAAACCGGTGATCAGGAGGCGTTCAGGGTGGTCAGCGTCACGCTGCCCACAGCCCCCTTCATGGAGGCCTCTTCGATCCAGCGACGCACGCGTTCGGCATCGGCCTGGCGCGAGTACTTGCCCGAGGAGTCGAGGAACACCATGATGAACTTGCGGCCGGCCATGCGTGCCTGCATGACCAGGCAACGCCCCGCTTCGACGATGTAACCGGTCTTTTGCAGACCGATGTCCCAGGCCGGATTGCGCACCAGGCTGTTCGTGTTGCGGTACTGAAGCTGGCGATTGCCCAGGTTCACTGCATGCTCGGGCGACACCGACAGGTCTCGGATCAGGGGATGCTGGTAAGCCGCCTTGACCAGGGAGGCCAGGTCTTTGGCGCTCGACTGGTTGCCGCTGTTCAGCCCGGTCGGGTCGACATAGCGGGTGTCGATCATGCCCAGGCTGCGGGCCTTGGCGTTCATGACACGCACGAAGGCGCCCAGGCCACCCGGGTAGGTACGGCCCAGCGCATGGGCCGCACGGTTTTCAGACGACATCAAGGCCAGGTGCAAGAGTTCGCCCCGGGTCAGCGTGGTGCCCACGGCCAGGCGCGAGCTGCTGTTCTTTTCGGTGTCCACATCGTCGTGGGTAATGGTGACGGCTTCGTCGTAGGGCAGGTGCGCCTCGACCATGACGAGGGCCGTCATCAGTTTGGTCAGGGAAGCAATGGGCAAGATCGCTTCAGAATTCTTGGCAAACACGACCTCGTTGGTGTCCTGGTCCATCACCAGCGCGACACTGGATTTCAGCTCCAGCGGGTCCGGTGTCTGATGCAGGCCGTAGAGCTGGCCGTAAGACGCCCGTGCTGCGCCGGGGGCTGGCGCCAGGCCACTGAAGCTGTTGGCCGACTGGGAAGACAGGTGTGAGCGCACCACCAGCGGACGCACGGCACGGCGGTCTGAGCCCGAGGCAACCGCGTGACGGATGCCCGATGAGCGCTTGGCGACCTTGGCCTGACGCGCTTCGGCACGGACGCGGGCCAGACGCTCGGCGCGGGACTCGGACCGGGTGCTCTTTTTGGCCGATGAACGGGCGACCTGATTGGACGCCGCTTTCTTGCGTGCCGAGGTCTTGGCCACCCGCTCCTTGCCGGAGGAGGCTTTCTTGGCGGCGCTTGACTTGCTGCTCGACTTCTTGGCAGAGGCCTTGGTGCTGCTCTTGGTGGCTTCGGCTCTGGCGGCCTGCGCAGGCACCATGACCGCCAGGCTCAACACCGATGCGAGGGCCCAAGTCAGCCAGTTTTTCTTCCAGTTTGCGTGTGCCACGGTACGACCCTTTCGTCTTGCAGAAAGTGTAAATAAAAAGGCGCGCAAGATCAACGACTTACGCGCCTTTTATCAAGTAACCTGACGAATCAGGTCATTTGCACCCCGCTCAACCCTGTGCAGCGACCTTTTCGGCGTTGCTGTGCAGCTTGTTGAGGGCAGACAGATAAGCCTTGGCAGAGGCGACCACGATGTCCGGGTCGGCCCCCACGCCATTGACGACACGTCCGCCCAGTTGCAAGCGCACGGTCACCTCTCCTTGTGATTCTGTGCTCCCGGAGGTGATTGCGTTCACCGAGTACAGCTGAATTTCCGCGCCACTTTTCACGACTGTCTCGATTGCCTTGAGGCTGGCGTCGACCGGGCCGTTGCCATCGGCCTCGGCGGTGTGCTCGACCGTGCCGGCGCCAAACACCACGCGGGCATGGGGGCGCTCACCAGTTTCGGAGCGCTGCGACAGCGCGACGAGGCGGTAGTGCTCCTGCTCGCTGGTGACGCTCTCGTCCCCCACCAGGGCAATGATGTCCTCGTCGAAGATGTCGCTCTTGCGGTCGGCCAGTTCCTTGAACTTGGCAAATGCGGCGTTGACTTCGGCCTCGGAATCCAGGTCGATGCCCAGCTCTTCGAGGCGCTGCTTGAAGGCGTTGCGGCCCGAGAGCTTGCCCAGCACGATCTTGTTGGCAGCCCAGCCGACGTCTTCGGCACGCATGATCTCGTAGGTGGAGCGCGCCTTGAGCACGCCGTCCTGGTGAATGCCCGAAGCATGGGCAAAGGCGTTGGCCCCGACCACGGCCTTGTTGGGCTGTACCAGGAAGCCGGTGGTCTGCGACACGAGGCGCGAGGCCGACATGATCTGCGTGGTGTCCAGCCCCACATCCAGGCCGAAGTAGTCACGACGGGTCTTGATGGCCATCACGACCTCTTCCATCGCACAGTTGCCCGCGCGCTCGCCCAGACCGTTGATGGTGCATTCGACCTGACGCGCACCGCCAATCATGACGCCGGCCAGGGAGTTGGCCACCGCCATGCCCAGGTCGTTGTGACAGTGGACCGACCAGATCGCCTTGTCCGAGTTGGGCACCATCTCGCGCAAGGTCTTGATGAAGTTGCCGTACAGCTCGGGGATGGCATAGCCCACGGTGTCGGGGATGTTGATGGTGGTGGCCCCTTCGGCGATCACCGCCTCGCACACGCGCGCCAGAAAGTCCAGCTCGGAGCGGTAGCCATCTTCGGCCGAGAACTCGACATCGGCCGTCAGGTTGCGGGCGAAACGCACCGACTGCCTGGCCTGCTCGAGCACCTGCTCGGGCGACATGCGCAGCTTCATCTCCATGTGCAGCGGGCTGGTGGCGATGAAGGTGTGGATGCGCGCAGAGTTGGCGCCCTTGAGCGCCTCGGCGGCACGGCTGATATCGCGGTCGTTGGCGCGGGCCAGCGAGCACACCGTGGAGTCCTTGATCACATCGGCGATGGCCTTGATGGCCTCGAAGTCGCCGTTGGAGGCGGCCGCAAAACCGGCTTCCATAACGTCCACTTTCATGCGCTCAAGCTGGCGGGCGATGCGCAGCTTTTCTTCCCGCGTCATGGAGGCGCCCGGCGACTGCTCGCCATCGCGCAAGGTGGTGTCAAAGATGATGAGTTTGTCGGTCATGGTGGGCTCCGGAAGGCAGAGGCAGCAGGTTCAACGGTGCAGGCCGGCTTCGTCCGGCTCGTCGGTGGAGGTGGAGATCACGCTCACCGGCTTGCCCTTCATGCGGCGCCAGATGTAGACGCCATAGCCGGAGAGACCGTAGATGACGAAGACGGCAAACAGCACGATGGGCGGGTGGATGGTGATCACCGAGATGCCCAGTGCAATGGCCACGATGAAGATGAACGGCACGGAGCGACGGAAGTTGACTTCCTTGAAGCTGTAGAACGGCACGTTGGTGACCATGGTCAGGCCCGCATACAGCGTGAAGCCACAGGCCAACCAGATCATGCCGGGCAGGCTGCGCGCGGTTTCACCCAGGTCGGTGACCACCCAGATGAGGCCCATCACCAGGGCGGCGGCGGCCGGACTGGGCAGGCCCTGGAAAAAGCGCTTGTCCACGACGCCGATGTTCGTGTTGAAGCGTGCCAGGCGCAAGGCGGCCCCGGAGCAATAGACGAACGCGGCGATCCAGCCCAGTTTGCCCATGTCCTTGAGGGCCCACTCGTAGGCGATCAGGGCCGGGGCGGCGCCAAAGGACACCATGTCGGAGAGGCTGTCCATCTGCTCACCGAATGCACTTTGGGTGTTGGTCATGCGAGCGACACGCCCATCCAGGCTGTCGAGCACCGCCGCACAGAAGATGCCAATGGCGGCCAGATCGAACTTGCCGTTCATGGCCATGACGATGGCATAGAAGCCACCGAACAAAGCCGCCAGCGTGAACAGGTTGGGCAGGATGTAGATGCCCTTGCGACGGCGACGCGGCGGTTCGTCCGCGTCGTGCATGTCGTGATCTTCGTTGAGATCGGGATCCTGCGGAGAAAGAGGTTGCATGCTCAGGCCGCGACCAGGGTCGCGAGAATGGTGGTGGTGGCAGACACCTTTTCGCCGGGCGCCACCTTGGGCACGGCGTGAGGCGGCAGATAAACGTCGACACGAGAGCCAAAGCGGATCAGGCCGTAGCGCTGACCGCGCGTGAGGCGGTCGCCCGCCTTGACGTGGCACAGGATGCGACGGGCAAACAGACCGGCACTTTGCACCAGCGTCACGATCTGGCCATGCGAGTCGATGACGACGACATTGCGCTCGTTGTGGCGCGAGGCGGTGTCCAGGTCGGTGCTGACCAGATGGCCCGGGAAGTACTGGATCTGCTGGATCACACCGTCCACACTGGCGCGGTTGCCCTGGGTGTCAAACAGGTTCATGAACACGCTGATGCGCAAGGCATCGCGGTTGGCGTAGGGGTCACGGGCCTTCTCGATCTTGACGACGCGACCGTCAGCGGGCGAGAGCACGGCCCCGGATTGCGCCGGCACCTGACGCGGCGAAGCGCGCCAGATCAACAAAGCGGCGAGCAAGGTCAGGCAGCCCACCAGCAAGGCTGGCCAGGCCCCCAGCAGAAACGTCAGCATCAGGGTCAGCAGCAGGATCGATCCGACGGCAAATGCGTGCACGCGGGCGTCTGCCTGAAAGGGATGGCTCATGGTGCGCCCGAGGATACCTCATGCACCGGCGCAGGGGGGAGTTGGTGAACCACCCGCTGCGGGAAGGGAATCTCGATGCCCAGCCGATTGAGCGTGTCGAGCACGAGCAGGTTGACATTGGAGCGTGGCCCGCCGATGCCCTGCTCCGGATCGCGCACCCAGAAGAAGAGGGTCAACTCCAGCCCGTCTGCCGCGAAGTTGCTCAACAAGACACTGGGGGCCGGATCGGACAAGACCCGATCCACTTCGGCGATCCCGGCCAGCAACTCCGGGAACAGCGCCTTGAGATCCGTGCCGTAGGCAACCTGCACCACCGTGCTGACCGACACCCTGCGGTCGCTCAGCGACGCGTTCTCGACGCGCTGGGTGATCAGCATCTCGTTGGGCACGATGGCTTCACGCCCACCGGCCGCCCGCAAGACGGTGTAGCGGGTGTTGATGTCGGTGATGGTGCCTTCGAAATTGTCGACCTTGACCAGATCGCCGATGCGCAGGCTGCGCTCGGCCAGGACCACGAACCCGCTGACATAGTTGGCCGCGAGCTTTTGCAGGCCAAAGCCCAGGCCCACGCCGATGGCCCCGCCAAAGACCGACAGGGCCGTCAGGTCGATGCCGGCGGTGGACAGCGCCAGCATCAGGCCCACCAGCAGCAGCACCGAGCGCAGGGCGTTGACCCCCATCTTGCGCAGCGACAGATTGCCGGTGGCACCCTTGAGCAGCTGCGATTCAATCGCCGACGACAGCGACAGCGACAGGATGAGCACCAGCACCGCGGTGATGGCCCCTTCGATCAGGTCGCGCAGGTTGATGACGCTGCCGCCGACCTTCCAGGTGAGAGACTCCATGCCGACCAGCACGATGGGCAGCACGCCGGTGACCCACAGCACCGTGGCCAGCCAGGCCAGCCAGGACACCGTGCGCTCGATCACGCGCATCGCGCGGGACTCGGGAAACACCACCCGCAAGACCTTGACCGTCATTCGGATCACCGCCAGCGAGGTCAGCACCGGCAAGGCGACCTGGAACACCAGCATGGGCAGCACGCCCTGGAACAATCGGTAAGCCAGCAGCGCCAGGCCCAGCGACAGCACCGGGAACAAGGCCCCATCGATGATGTGATGTCCCAGCCAGATCGAGCGAACGTCACCCTGGCGACCCCGCCACAGGCGCACAATCAGCCACGCCAGCCCCAGGCAGGCCAGCAAGATGGCGACTTCAGTCAGGGCAACCGGCTGTTGAAGATGGTGCCAGAAGCGGGACAGCTCGGACGCTGTCATCGGAGAGGTGTCGTGAAAGGTGGCGGCGATATTCATGCATCAGACAGAAAACGGGCCGGAGGCATCAAGCCTCCAGCAGGGTGCGAACGTGGGCGGCCACGCTGCGGGCCAGAGAGCTGACGTGATAGCCGCCTTCCAGGCAGGACACCACGCGCCCGCCGGCAAAGCGCTGCGCCACTTCCACGATTTTCGCCGTGATCCAGGCGTAATCGGCCTCAACCAGCTGCAAACCGCCCATGTCGTCTTCGCGATGGCCGTCAAAACCCGCAGAAATGAAGATCATCTCGGGGCGGAAATCTTCGAGACGGTACATCCAGTAGCTCTCGATCACATCACGGATGGTGTGACCGTTGGTGCGCGCTGGCACCGGCACGTTGACCATGTTGCCCGCGCGCGATTCGGCCCCGCTGAAGGGGAACAAGGGATGCTGGAACAGGCCGACCATGAGGACCCGGTCGTCGCCGGCGAAGATGTCTTCGGTGCCGTTGCCGTGGTGCACGTCAAAGTCGACGATGGCCACGCGCTGCAGGCCCTTCACGTCCAGCGCATGCCGAGCCGCGACCGCCACGTTGTTGAAGAAGCAAAAACCCATGGTCTGGTTGTGCGGCGCATGGTGTCCGGGCGGGCGGATGGCGCAAAAGGCGTTGTCCACCTTGCCGTCAAGCACCGCGTCGGTCGCGGCGATGGCCGCGCCGGCGGCACGCCAGGCGGCTGAACGGGTGCCAGGACAGGCCCAGGTGTCCGGGTCGAGCGCCCGGCTGTCGCCGGTGGCTTCGAGTTGCTGCAGGAAGTCGTCCAGCGTCAGGATGTAGTTGAGGTCGTGGGCCAGCGCCAGGTCATCGTTCGACGCCAGCGGCACCTCGCCGTGGACCAGCTGCGTGTCCAGGCCTTGTGAACGCAATTCGTCTTCGATCGCCAAAATGCGCTGCGGCCCCTCCGGATGCCCCTCCCCCATCACGTGGGCCAGACAGTCTGGGTGGGAAAAATAACCGGTTGCCATGCGTTTGTCCTGCCCCGCATCGATGGCGGGTTTGAGTTATGGTTTCACCATGCTCCGCAAAGATTCTTCTCTCGCCACGACGGCCGTCACGCCCTCGTCACCTCAGACCTCGCAGATCACGCGTCTCATTGATCAGGTTAGCACGATCATTGTCGGCAAACATGAGCAGGTGACCCTGAGCGTCATCTGTCTGCTGGCCTCCGGGCACCTGCTGATCGAGGACGTGCCCGGCGTGGGCAAGACGACCTTGTCGCACGCGCTGGCGCACAGTCTGGGGCTGAGTTTCTCGCGCATCCAGTTCACGGCCGACCTGCTGCCGTCGGACTTGATCGGGGTGAGCGTGTACGACCGGCATAAGGAAGATTTCATCTTCCACCCCGGGCCGGTGTTCGCCCAGGTGCTGCTGGCCGACGAAATCAACCGGGCCGGGCCGCGCACCCAGAGCGCCTTGCTGGAGGCGATGGAGGAGCGCCAGGTGTCGGCCGAAGGCGAGACACGCCCCCTGCCCTCGCCGTTTTTCGTGATCGCCACCCAGAACCCGGGGGATCAGCTGGGCACGCACCCGCTACCCGAGTCGCAGCTTGACCGCTTCGCCATGCGCCTGTCGCTGGGGTACCCGGATCCGGCCGCCGAGCGTGCACTGCTGGTGGGTGATGACCGGCGCAGCCTCTTGCAGGCGCTGCAGCCGGTGATGACGCCCGAGGCGTGGGCGCAGGCGCAGGCGCAGGTCGATGCGGTGCATGTGTCGGCAGGCCTGCTGGACTATCTGCAGGCGCTGATTGCGGCCACGCGGGATGGGCGCTGGTTTGCGCTGGGGCTGAGCCCGCGTGCGGGGCTGTCGCTGCTGAAACTGGCACGGGCGCGGGCCCTGGTGCTGGGGCGCAGCCATGTGTCTCCAGAAGACCTGCAGGTGCTGTGGGTGCCCGCCGTCGCGCACCGCCTGCAGCCCCTGGCGCAATCAGGGCGCAGTGCCGCTGCCCAGGCACGGGCCCTGCTGGAGGCGGTACCGGTGCCATGATGTCCGGGCCGAAGACCCTGTTGCGTCAACGCTGGCAACGCTGGTGGGACGCGCGCCTGCCCCGGGTGGACCAGCTGACGCTGACGCACCGCAACCTCTACATCCTGCCCACTCGGGTCGGTTGGAGTTTCGCGACCGTGCTGGTGGTTTTGTTGGTGGCCTCGATCAACGAGCGCATCAACCTGGGCTATGCCCTCACCTTTTTGCTGGGGGGCAGCGCCCTGGCGGCCACCCACCTGACCCACGGCAATTTGCAGGGACTGCAGCTGCGCCTGCTGTCCACACGCAGTGTGCACGCCGGCTCGGTGCTGCAAGTGGGCATGGGCCTGCACAACCTGCACCGCAAGAAGGGACGTTGGGGACTGCAGGCGCAGGCGCAAGGCGGTCTGGCGCAGCCGGTCGAGGTGGCACCAGGGCAGGACGCCCTGATCGAACTGGATGTGCCGGCCCCTCAACGCGGTTGGCTGACCCTGCCCCGTGTCACGATCGAATCCCGCTACCCCTTGGGCTTGTTTCGCGCCTGGGCATATTGGCGCCCCCTCACCCGGGTGCTGGTCTGGCCGGCCATCGACCCCCATGCGCCCCCGCTGCCGGCCTGGCAATCTGACGCCGCCTTGAGCGCGAGTACGCGTCAGAGCGGCCAAAGCACCGAGCCCCCGGAAGGTTTGCGCGATTACCGGCGCGGTGACCCACTGCGCTGGATCGCCTGGAAAAAATCCAGTCACGCGATTGCCTCGGGCACCGGCCTGGTGAGCCGCACGTCTGAACAAGGGCGTTCGCCCGATCTGTGGCTGGACTATGAGCACAGCCCAGGTCTGGCTGGCCTGGACACCGAAGCGCGCCTGTCGCGCCTGGCCACCTGGCTATTGGAGGCCGAAAACCGCATGGAAGGCCCCAGTGGCACCTATGGTCTGAAGCTGCCGGGACTGACCCTGGCCTGCGGGCGGGGGGGCCCCCACCTGCGTGAATGCCTGGATGCGCTGGCGACCTGGCCTCACGCTGGCGCGGGGAGCCGGTGATGCTGCGCGCGCGCACCGCCACCCTCACCCGCGAAGGCCGTGACACCCTGTGGTTGCTGCTGGCCCTGACCCTGAGCCTGGCGCCGCACCTCGGGCGCCTGCCGCTGTGGTGCAGCATCGGCACCGGCCTGGCCTTGCTGTGGCGAGCCCGCCTGGCCTGGAGCGACGCCCCCCTGCCGCCCCGCTGGGTGCTGTTTCTTAGCCTGGCAGCCAGCGTGGGGCTGACCCTGTCGACCCACCACAGCCTGTTTGGCCGCGAGGCGGGGATCACTTTGGTGACGGTGCTGGCCGCGCTCAAGACGCTGGAGTTGCGTGCCCGGCGTGATGCCTTCGTTGTGACCTGCCTGGGCTTCTTCCTGGCGTTCACCCAGTTCCTGTTCTCACAAAGCATCGTGATGGCGCTGCTGATGTTGGCGGCCACCTGGGCCTTGCTGAGCACGCTGGTGCTGGCGCAACGGCCGCTGGGTCGACCCACGCTGGGCAGCGCGCTCAAGGCGGCCGGACAGAGCCTGCTGTGGGGTCTGCCCCTGATGTTGGCCCTGTATGTGTTCTTCCCGCGGCTGGGTCCACTGTGGAGCCTGCCGTCTGACGCGGGCAGCAAGACCGGGCTGTCCGACCAGTTGAAGTTGGGTCATGTGTCCGAGTTGGCACTGGACGACACCATCGCCATGCGCGTGCGCTTCGACGGGGCCGCGCCGCGCCCCAATCAGCTGTACTTTCGCGGGCCGGTGCTGACCTGGTTTGATGGACAGACCTGGTCGGTGCGCGCCCTGCCGTTTCGCCAGCAGGCCGAAGCCGATGGTGGGCCCGTCGTCCAGGCACAGGGTCGCACCGTGAGCTACCAGGTGACCCTGGAGCCCACCCGACTGCAGTCCCTGCCGCTGCTCGATGGCACGCTGGCCGCCAGCCCCACGCCGCCGCAGACCGAGCCTGAGATGCGCCGCTGGGGGCTGGACTGGCAAACCCGCCGCCCGGTGGGCGAGCGCATCCAGGTCAGCGGCCAGGCCTGGCTGGGCGCGCGTGACACCACGCTCGAGCGCTTCGGCCGCCAGACCCCTTTCCTGCAACTGCCTGCCGGCGTCAACCCACGCACCCTCGCCTGGGCCCGCGCCCAGCGCAGCCGTCCGGAGCTGGCCCAGGCCGATGCCCGCACGGTGTCGCAATCGCTGCTCCAGCACATCCGCACCGAAAAGTTTGTCTACACACTGGCGCCGGACGACGACGAGCCGGCCCCGGACGGGCGCCCCGAGCGGCACCTGATCGACCGTTTCTGGCTGGATCGCCGCACGGGCTTTTGCGAGCACTTCGCCACGGCCTATGTGGTGGTGATGCGCGGCATGGGCATTCCGGCGCGGGTGGTGACGGGCTTCCAGGGCGCCGAGCTCAATGTCGTCGATGGCCTGTACGTGGTCCGCAACAGCGATGCCCATGCCTGGGCCGAGTTCTGGCAAGAGGGCGAAGGCTGGGTCCGCGTCGACCCGACGGCTGCGGTGGCCCCCGAGCGGATCGAGCGCAGCAGCGCCCTGCGGGTCAACCAAGGCGGACTGGCCGGTGTGCTGGGCGAAGACCAGGGGCGCTGGTTGCGCACCTGGCGCGCTTACATCGACGCCGGCAACCACCGCTGGAATGTGTGGGTGCTGCAGTACGCCCGCGAACAGCAGTTGAACCTGCTGCAGAACTGGGGCGTGAACGCACACAACTGGGCCGACCTGCTGCGCATCTGCGCCATGATCTTTGCCGGCGTCAGCCTGCTCGGCCTGAGCTGGCTGTGGTGGCAACGTCCCCGCACCGTCCACAGCCCTTGGGAACACACGATGTGGCAACTGCACCGCAGCCTCCTGGCGCTGGGCGTGACGCCGCCGCAGGGCTGTCCGGCACCCGCCCCAGCGCTGGCCTGGGCGCAGCGCCTGCGCGCCCTCCCACCTGAACGCCTGCCCCTCGACCTGCGCCGCTTCCTGCTGGCGCAGCTGACCGCCCTGGACGCCTTGCGCTACGCCGCGCCTGCCCCCCATGCCGCGTCGCCACTGCGCCAGGCCCAAAGCCTGGTGAAGCAGCTGCGCCAGCGCATCGGGGCCTATCGCCGCGCACGCCCTGCCCCGTCATCGGCGCGCTGACACGGCGCCTTGACCTCCCTCTTTCCTGTCCCCCTGCCATGAAGCCTTCTCAACGTCACCTTGCTCTCCTGTCGCACTGGGGCGGTCTCAGCCTGAGCGCCGCCCTGCTGTGCGCCTGCAGCAGCACCCCTTTGCCGCCCACCGAGGGGGAGCCCCCCGCTTCGGCCGTCTCGGCACCGTCGGCCGCCAGCGCCGCAGCATCGGCCAGCACGGCGCAGGTGGAGGCGGTCACCACCGCCGTGATCACCCCTCAGGTGCTCAGCACCCCGGGCGATGCCGACAGCTACAGCGCGCGGGACGATGCACGCGCCCTCGCTCGCGACATCGCGCAAGCCCACGAACTGGACGAAGCCTGGGTCTGGTCGGCCCTGTCTGCGGCCCGCTACAAAAGCCAGGCCGCGCGTCTGATGATGCCGGCACCCCGCGGCACGGCCAAGAACTGGGGCGTCTACCGCTCGCGCTTCATCGAGCCCATCCGCATCCGTGCCGGCATCGCCTTCTGGCAGCAATACCAGGCCGAGTTGCAGCGCGCCCAGGCGCAATACGGTGTTCCGGCCGAGATCATTGCCGGGGTGATTGGCGTGGAAACCATATATGGCCGCTACACGGGCAATTTCCGCGTGCTGGATGTGCTCACCACCTTGTCGCTCGACTTTCCGACCGGCCGCAGTGACCGCAGCCCTTTCTTCAAGAAGGAGCTGGGGGCATTTCTGAAACTCTGCGCGGAACAGCAACTGGCTCCTGATGCGGTACTGGGCTCGTACGCCGGGGCCATCGGCTGGCCGCAGTTCATGCCCAGCTCCATCCGGCGCTGGGGGGTGGATTTCGATGGCGATGGCCAGGTGAATCTGCAACGCAGCCCGGTGGACGCCATCGGCAGCGTGGCGCATTACCTGGCCGAGCATGGCTGGCGCACCGGGCAGCCCACTTTCTTTGACGTGACCCCGCCAGAAGATGCCGCAGCGCGCGCCAAACTGCTGGCCCCCGATATCGTCCCGAGTTTCTCTGCCGATGAGATGCGCGCCCTGGGTGCCATCCTGCCCGACGCCGCCATGCAGCATCCCGGGCCCCTGGCACTGGTGCTGCTGGAAAATGGCGAGGCGGCCCCGACGCTGATTGCGGGCACGCAGAATTTCTATGCCATCACCCGTTACAACCAGTCGAGCTATTACGCACTGGCGGTCATTGAACTGGGGCAGGCTGTAAGCCAAGCCCCGGCGAGTTCCTCCGGCAATCCGTGACCTGATTAGAAACCTGCCTCAGGGAGGCTCACCCCATGAGCTTGTGACTCACTAATCTGGAGTCTTCTTACAGTGGGGTGAACACCATGGCCTTCAACCAGATTCAGTTCCAGCACGGCATGTCGATTCCTGAATTCCTTCGCAGCTTTGGCACCGAGGCGCAGTGCGCCGAAGCGATCAAGGCCGCGCGCTGGCCTGAGGGATTTCGCTGCCCGCGCTGCGCCAGCAGCGATCACTATGGTGTCGGCCACGGGGCTCGCAAGCTCTTTCAATGCAATGGCTGTCGACATCAGACTTCTCTGACCTCAGGCAGTCTCATGGCGCACACCAAACTGCCTCTGACGACCTAGTTCTTGGCCATCTACCTTATCAGTCAGGCCAAGACCGGCCTGTCGGCCCTGGCGCTCAAGTGTCAGCTTGGCGTGAGCTATCCCACCGCCTGGCTGCTGCATCAAAAGATCAACCGGGCCATGACCACACAAGACGCCACCCACCAGCTCAGCGGCACCGTGCAACTTGACGACGCTTACCTCGGAGGCAAGCGCGCAGGCGGCAAAGTCGTGCTCGGCTCTGAGAACAAAGTCCCCTTTGTCGCGGCTGTCTCGGTCAATGATCACGGGCATCCGATGTTCATCAAGCTCAATGTAGTCAGAGGGTTCACCTCTGACGCGATCAGCAGGTGGGCCAAGGCCAATCTGGTGCCCGGCACAAGTGTGCACAGCGATGGTTTGGGCTGCTTCACGATGCTGACTGCCTCTACCTTCCCATGGTGTTTGGCAACCTCAAACCGCGTGACCTGCCCAGCTTCAAGTGGGTCTACACCGTGCTCGACAATCTCAAGACTACGCTGGCCGGCGCGTTCCACGCCCTGAACTATCGCAAGTACGCCGCGCACTACCTGGCAGGCTTTGCCTACAGGTTCAACCGCCGCTTTGATCTGCGTGGGCTGGTCGCAAGTCTCATCGTCGATGTCGTGAGAGCAAAGCCCATCAAGGAGAAGGCGGTCAGGTCGCCTGCTGAGGCACGTTTCTAATCAGGATCCGTGAAGGACGATGTATCAGGCATCTTCACATAACTTCATGTAAACGATCGATACCAAGAGGTCAGAAAACCCCCTTCAAGGGGCTGGAACAGTTGTTTTGAATTTTGATGCAATTGCAGGGTATTTATTTTTGGGTTTAGAATATTCAACAGATGGCGCAGATCAGCCCTGTGACTGGTTCGCGTCTCTCACTCCCAATAAGTATTCAAGCCCTGGCAACAGCGCATCAAAGGATCGTACATGAGCAACTACCAAGACCTCCTCGCCCAAAAAGCCGCCCTCGAAAAGCAAGCCGCCGAACTGGAAAAGGCCCTGCAGGAAGCGCGTCGTGCTGAACGCGCAGGCGTGATCGCTCAGATCAAGTCGCTGCTGGCTGAACACGGCCTGACCGTGGCTGACCTGGGCCTGAAGGCTGGCAAGGTCGCAGGCGCCCCCAGCAGCAACGCTGGCCGCAAGGTGGCCCCGAAGTACCGCAACAACGCCACCGGCGAAACCTGGACCGGCCGTGGTCTGCAACCCAAGTGGATTCAAGCCGCCATCGCTTCGGGCAAGAAGCTGGAAGACTTCACCATCTGATGATGGCCCCGTGATGGCTGGCGGCCTCCCGCCGCCTTCCCTCAAAAAGCCGATGCTGTTGCATCGGCTTTTTTCATGCCAACGCCACGGGTTTCGTGGCGTTGCTCATGCTGCGCTCAAGGTGTTTTGAAATCACCGGCCACACCCAGCACAAATTGACCGGGCTGGATGTAACGGCGCAAGGCCTCGTTCACCTGAGCCAGGGTCAGGTTTTCCAAAGCCTGGTCCACCTGGGCCGACAGCGCGAAGGTGCGCTGGAGATACAGGTTGCTGGCCCAGCCTGAGGCCAGTCGCGCATCTTGCGCACGGCTCAAACGTCGGAAACTCAACAGCCCCCGCTTGCCAGCTTCAAACTCGGCCTGAGAGAAACCCTCTTTGCGCGCCCGCAAGATCTCTTCGTGGAAGGCGGCGAGCACCTTGTCTCGATTCTGCGGTGCGAAATTGGCCGCCGCCGTCCACCGAGAATGGGGCTCCTCCGCATTCCACTGCATGGAACTGTAAACGCTATATGACAGGCCGTCCTTTTCGCGAATACGGTTCCACAGTCGGGAATCTCCGCCACCGCCCAGCAGGTGATTGGCCAGCATGAGCGCCGGATAATCGGCATGCGTGTCGCTCAGCGGCAGCGGCAAGCTGACCGCCAGGGAGGCGTTTTGCCGGTCTGGCGTGGCCAGCTGCATGGTCGTGGGTTTCACGGTCAGGAAGGGATCGGGCACGCGGGCATAAGCCGCCGGGCTGCGCCAATCCCCGAAGGCCGCGGTGAGAGCGGCCACGGTCGCTGCGGCGTCCAGATCGCCAACGGCGGCAAACTGCGCATGGCTGGCCCCCAGGAACTGCTGGTGATAGGCCTTGACGCGATCGAGTTGCAACGCCTTCCAGTCGGCTTCGGTTTCATCGAAAGTGCGGGCGTAGCGCACATCGCCACGGGGGTAAGGGTTGCCGTGACGTGCCAGAGCCTCGTCCAGCACGGCATCGGGCTCCTTGCGCGACGCGTCGATGGCGGACAAGGCCTGACGTCGCACCTCCTCAAGCGCATCGGCGGGCAGTGCGGGCTGGCGCAGCATCTCGCCCAGCAAGGCGATGGCCTCTGGCAGCTTGTCACGTCGCGTCGACAGTTGCACCGTGAGGCGGCCCGGCGAGCCGCCGATCGACAGCTCGGCCTGCAGCGCGTCCAGGCGGTCCTGCACCTGCTGGCGGCTCAACTGCTGCGTGCCCTTGTCCAGCAGCGCAGCCAAGGCCGACGGGGCCTCGCCCCACCCGGCCAGCGAGGTCTCGTCGCCAAAGCGCAAGGTCATGGACACCTTGACGGCCTGGCCACGTGTGGACTTGGGCAGCAACGCCACCTGCATGCCCGAGGGCAGGCTCAGGCGCTGCGTGCGGGCGTCGATGTTGGCCGGGCTGGCATCAAAGGCTTCGGCAGCAGCGGCGGCGGCCTGGCCCTTGAAGTCCTTCAGGGCTGCGACCACGTCCACCCGCGCGGGCTGCGGCGCCCGCTGGGGAATGGCCGTGGGCACATACTGGCCCAGCGTGCGGTTGGAGGGCAGGAAGGTCTGCGTGGCCACGCGCTGCACATCGGCCAGGCCGATCGCCCGAATGCGATCACGGGTCAGGAAAAACAAGCGCCAGTCGCCCTGGGCCACCGCCTCGGACAAGGCCACACCGACATGCTGCGGATCGGCAAAGCCCTGCTCCCACTCATTGAGCCACTTGGACTTTGCACGGGCCAGTTCGGCCTCGGTGATGGGCTGACGGGCCACGTCCTCGATCTCGGCCAGCATGGCCTCGGTGGCCTTGGCGGGGTCCTGCTCATTGCTCAGTTGCGCCCCCAGCAGGATGTAGCCCGGGTCGGCCAGCGCCTGCGAGAAACCGAACACCGACGCCGCCAGGTTCTGCTCGGTCAGGCGGCGATGCAGACGACCCGAGGGCGTGTCGGTCAGCACGATGGACAGCAACTCGACCGCCGCATAGTCAGGGTGCGCGCCCGGCACGACGTGGTAAGTGGCGAACTGCATGGGCACGCCACCGACCCGGCGCACCGTCACGCTGCGCTCGCCGTCCTGCACGGGGTCGAGCGTGTACAGCGGCGGCAACACCCGCTTGGGTTTGGGAATGACGCCGAAAGACGACTGCACCCAGTTCAGCACCTTGGCCGCGTCAAACTTGCCCGAGACGATGAGCGTGGCGTTGTCGGGCTGGTAATGGCGCTGGTAGAACGCCTTCAGGTTGGCGATGTCCACGTTCTCGACGTCGGTGCGCGCGCCAATGGTGGACTTGCCGTAGTTGTGCCACTGGTACATGGAGGCCAGGGTCTTTTCCAGCAGGATGCGCCCCGGATTGTTCTCCCCCATCTCCATTTCGTTGCGCACCACGGTCATCTCGCTGTCGAGGTCCTTGCGGGCAATGAAGCTGTTGACCATCGCATCGGCCTGCCAGTTCAGGTACCACTTCAGGTTGTCGTCGTTGGCGGCAAAGCTGGCGAAGTAGTTGGTGCGGTCGTACCAGGTGCTGCCATTGGCGCTGAAGCCGCGCTTGTTGAACTCGGACCAGACCTGGGGATGGCGTGGGCTGCCCTTGAAGATCAGGTGCTCCAGCAGGTGGGCCATGCCAGTTTCACCATAACCCTCGTGGCGCGAGCCGACCCGGTAGGTGACGTTGACCGTGGTGGTGGGTTTGGTGTCATCGGGAATCAGCAGCACCTGCAGCCCGTTGGGCAAGCGGTATTCGGTGATGCCCTCCACGCTGGTTACCTTCTGCAGTGCCACCCTCTGGACCACGGCCTGCGATGGGCTGGCCGAGGTGGGCGCCGCCTGTACGGCGGGCGTCCAGGCGGAAGCGATCAGAAAGGGCAGCAGAGCGAAGGTCAGACGGCTTGGTTGGGTCATGAGATCAGTCAGCGTGAACAGGGCATTGGGCGAATGCCGGTCGTGTGAGGCGCAGGTGCCAAAGCCCTGCCGTGACAGTGAGTGTAGGTCGGTCGCAGAAAGGTTCCCACCTTGCGCCGAGCCCACCCTAAAGCGCCTTGCGCATGTTAAAAAGACAGCATCCATATAAACCCTCAAACCATGTCCGAATCCCCCTCTGCTTCCCGAACCAAGCTCCGACAAGTCCTCATCTGGGGTGCTGTGGCCCTGGTGATCGGAGGTGCGTTCCTGGCCTGGCAGCGCCTCAAGCCGCAAGGCTTGCCACCCAGCATTGCCAGCGGCAATGGGCGTCTGGAAGCCACCGACACCGACATCGCCACGAAAACCGGCGGACGTGTTTTGCAGGTGCTGGTGCGCGAGGGAGACAACGTGAAAGCCGGGCAGACCCTGGTCATCATGGACACCGCCGTGCTCGAAGCCGAACTGGCGCGCGCGAAGGCCCAGGTTCGCCAGGCACAGCAAGCCAGCACCACCGCCGAGGCCCTGCTGGCCCAACGGCATCAGGCCGTGACCACCGCGTCTGCGCAGGTCGCCCAACGCGAGGCCCAACTGGCCCTGGTCACCAAGGAATGGCAACGGGCCAAGGAACTGGTCGCCCAAGGCTTCTTGCCCCCACAAAAGCTGGACGAAGCCACCGCGCAATTGCAAGGTGCCCGCGCCGCCCTGAGTGCGGCGCGCTCCCAGGTGGCCGAAGCGCGCACTGCCATCACCACCACCGAATCGCAGCGCATCGAAGCGGGCTCGGCCATCGACACGGCGCAAACCGTGGTCAAGCGCATCGAAGCCGACCTCAACGATGCGACTCTGCGCGCCCCACGCGATGGCCGCATCCAGGTGCGCGCAGCCCAGGAGGGCGAGGTGCTCGGCGGGGGGGGCCGCGTGCTGTCGATGGTCGATCTGAGCGATGTCTACATGACCTTCTTCCTGCCCGAAACCGCTGCAGGCCGCGTGGCCATCGGCAGTGAGGCCCGACTGGTGCTGGACGCCGCACCGCAGTACGTGATCCCGGCCAAGGTCACCTTCGTGGCCAGCGTGGCCCAGTTCACGCCCAAGACGGTCGAGACCACCGTCGAGCGCCAGAAGCTGATGTTCAAGGTGCGTGCGCACATCGACCCTCAATTGCTGGCGCGCTACAGCAGCCAGGTCAAAACCGGCATGCCCGGCATGGCCTATGTGCGCATCCAGGCCGATGAGCCCTGGCCGGATCAGCTGGCCGTGAACCTGCCAGCCGAACCCGCTGCCGACGCTGGCTCCGCACCGTGAACCCTTCTGCGACCCGGCCCGTGGCCCAGGTTCAGGGCCTCACCCACCGCTACAAGCGGATCACCGCGCTGGACGATGTCACGCTGAGCATCCCGGCCGGGTGCATGGTCGGCCTGATCGGGCCGGACGGCGTGGGCAAGTCGACCTTGCTCGCGCTACTGGCCGGCGCCAAGCGCATCCAGGACGGTCAGGTGCAGGTGCTCGACGGCGACATGGCCCAGGCCGCGCACCGCCGTGACGTGTGCCCGCGCATTGCCTACATGCCGCAAGGCCTGGGCAAGAACCTGTATGCCACCCTGTCCGTGGCAGAGAACGTGGACTTCTTCGGCCGCCTGTTCGGCCACGCCCCAGCCGAGCGCCAGGCCCGCATGGCCGACCTGCTGCACGCCACCGGTCTGGCCCCCTTTGCCGACCGCCCAGCCGGCAAGCTTTCGGGGGGCATGAAACAAAAGCTCGGCCTGTGCTGCGCCCTCATCCATGACCCAGACCTGCTGATCCTGGACGAGCCCACCACCGGGGTGGACCCGCTCTCGCGCCGCCAGTTCTGGGAGCTGATCGACCGCATCCGCGCCCGCCGCCCTGGCATGAGCGTGCTGGTGGCCACCGCCTACATGGAAGAGGCCGAACGCTTCGACCACCTGATCGCCATGGATGAGGGCAAGGTGCTCGCCATCGGCACCCCGGCCGAGCTGCGCCAGCGCACCCAGCGCGACACGCTGGAGGCCGCCTTCATCGCCCTGCTGCCCGAGCAGCGCCGCGAAGGCCACCGCGAGCTGGTCGTTCCGCCACGCCCCAGCGCCGATGGCGACATCGCCATCGAGGCCCACGACCTCACCTGCCGCTTTGGCGATTTCACGGCGGTGGACCACGTCAACCTCAGCATCCACCGTGGCGAGATCTTCGGCTTTCTGGGCTCCAACGGTTGCGGCAAGACCACGACCATGAAGATGCTCACCGGCCTGCTGCCACCCAGCGAAGGCCATGCCGAGTT
>Ga0209066_10002138_pt1 | contig 24749 bp, 19 predicted proteins | sample All_14_2_FD_187198 | JGI IMG/M metagenome (GOLD analysis project Ga0209066, IMG submission 187198) | Freshwater microbial communities in response to fracking from Pennsylvania, USA - Allegheny Zone_MetaG_DW_15 (SPAdes) (version 2) ... | reverse complement strand
GACCGGGGTCTGGGCAGCAGGCTCGGGCGCAGTGGCCGAGTCAGCACCGATCGACGCCTCGGCGGGCGCCTCATCCGCCGGCGCGTCCACCATCAACGCCAGCAACGATTGCTGGGGCGAATCAGCCAGCAGGGCATCGAGGTCTGCGCTGGCAGCGCTGGTGCCCGCTGTCGGCGCGGGCAGTTGGTCGAGCGAGGCGAGGCCCAGGTCGTCGAGGAAGGTGCGCGTGGTGGCATACAGGCCCGGCCGGCCAGGTGCCTCGCGGTAGCCGATCACTTCGATCCAGCCGCGGTCTTCGAGCTGCTTGACGATGTGGGTGCTGACGGTGACGCCGCGGATGTCTTCGATGTCACCCCGGGTCACCGGCTGCCGGTAGGCAATGATGGCCAGGGTTTCCAGCGTGGCGCGCGAATAGCGCGGCGGCCGTTCAGGATGCAGCCGCTCCAGGTAGCCACGCATCTCGGGCCGGCTCTGAAAGCGCCAGCCACTGGACACGCAGACCAACTCGACACCGCGGCCCGCCCAGTCATTGACCAACTCGTCCAGCAGCATGCGGATGGAATCTGCATTCAATGCGCCATCGAAGAGCGTGCGCAACTCGCGCACCGGCAGAGGCTGGTGCGCACAAATGAGCGCGGTCTCGAGGACGCGCTTTGCATCCTGGGTGTTCATGGTCCTTGTGACCCTGGGGGGTGGGACGGCTTCTCGCCGGGCCGCACATTCAGCGTCGGAACGCCAACTTCTGAAAACGATGGGATAACGATCGAGGGCCCGCGGCATCCTGCCTGGGGACCGCCCCGCGCCTGTCGGCAGCGGGGTGCTTGCGAGGGGTCTGCAACCAGGTGCGCTGGGAGACATCGACAAGCTGCCGGGCCATTGTAGCCAGAACCGCGCAGGTGCCCGGTGCGCCGCGCTCGGCACCCTCAAGCGAGCCGCATCAAGACGTCGAGCCTTGCACGAAGCCGGGCATCACTTCCTGCCATGCCGCCGACAGATCGGCGGGCAGCGGCGCGCGCCACACCATCGTCTCGCCGCTGATCGGGTGCACCAGGGCCAGCCGCTCGGCGTGCAGGGCCTGGCGCGTCATCCCCAAGGCCGGCTTGCCGCCATACAACGCATCGGCCACCAGCGGATGCCCCTTGTAGGCCAGGTGCACGCGAATCTGATGGGTACGCCCGGTGTGCAGCACGCAGCGCAATGCCGAGATGGCCAGCCGGCCCTGCCCGGCCACGCCGAGCCGGAGCACATCGGTGCGCGCCCATTTGCCCAGGCCCACCACCGCCATGCGCACCCGCGAGATCGGGTCACGGCCCAGCGATGCCTCGATGCGCTCCAGGCTCATCGGCACCTCACCATGCGCCAGCGCCAGGTATTGCCGGCTCACCTCGCGTGCCGCGATGGCGCGCACCAGCGCGGTCTGCGCGGGCAAGGTCTTGGCCACCACCATCAGACCGCTGGTGTCCTTGTCCAGCCGATGCACGATGCCCGCACGGGCCAGACCGGCCGCAGCCGCGTGGTGGGCCAGCAGGCCGTTCAGCAACGTGCCCGACCAGTTGCCAGCGGCTGGGTGTACCACCAAGCCCGCCGGCTTGTTGATGACCATCAGTGCATCGTCTTCGTACACGATGGCCAGCGGCACCGGCTCGGCCTTGAAGGCATTGCTCTGGGCCGTGGGCACCAGCTCGACCTGCACCTGCTGCCCAGCCATGACGCGCCGCGAGGCCGACGTGGCCACCTGCCCGGCCAGCCGCACATGACCAGCCTCGATGAGCTGCTGCAGGTGGCTGCGCGAGAACTCGGGGGCCAGGCGCACCAGCACCTTGTCGAGCCGCTCGCCGTGCCAGTCAGTCGACACCTGCGCCTCGCGCTGCTCATGCTCGGTGGCCGCACCGGCCTCCAGGCCCAGCTCGGCATCCAGCTCTGCAGGGGCCTCTTCGGAAGAGGGATCGGGAAGTTCTGAAATTCGGTTCATGCTGATGCCCGGGGGCAGAGTGAAGGCGATGCCTGGGGCATTCCTATAATCGGCGCCCTTGACCCACCCTGGCGACCCGCTGCGTGCGAGCGTCTTCCCGAGAATGAGCATGCGAAGCCGAGTCTTCTTCCAGCATCGAAACGCTGTGGTCGCCATGTCCCTGGCCTTGTCCGCGTTGCTTCTGGGTGGCTGCGGCAGCCCCCCCAAAAACCAGGACGACAGCAAGACGGCGCAGCAATTGTATGAAGAGGCCCGCGAGGAAGCCTCATCAGGCGCCTTCGAACGGGCCGGCAAGCTCTTCGCCAAGCTCGAAGGCGTGGGCGCAGGCACCCTGCTGGCCCAGCAAGCGCAACTGGAGCAGGCCTACCTGCACTATCGCCAGCGCGAGAGCGCCCAGGCCCTGGCCACCATCGACCGCTTCCTGCGGCTGCACCCCACCAGCCCGGCGGCTGACTACGCCTACTACCTGCAGGGCCTGATCAACTTCAACGACGATCTGGGCCTGTTCGGCAGCTGGGCGCGGGTGGATCTGTCCGAGCGCGACCAGCAGGCCTCGAAGGATGCCTACCAGTCGTTCAAGCAGGTGGTCGATCGCTACCCCGATTCGAAGTACGCCCCCGATGCGCAGACGCGCATGAACTACATCGTCAACTCGCTGGCGGCGTATGAAGTGCATGTGGCGCGCTACTACTACAAGCGCGGCGCGTATGTGGCGGCGGTGAACCGCGCGCAGCAGGCGGTGCAGGAGTTCCGCAACTCGCCGTCGGCCGAAGAAGGGCTGTTTCTGATGATGGCCAGCTACAACAAGATGGGCCTGAACCAGCTGCGCGACGACACGCAACGCGTGCTGAAGCAGAACTTCCCCAAGAGCCAGTGGCTGGCGCAAGGCTTTGAATACGGCACAAAAAGCTGGTGGAGTTTCTTTTGACCCACCCCCTACGGCCTTCGGCCGCCCCCTCAAGGGGGCTGCACCGGCGGACCGGCAGAGCCGGATCCACGGCGCTCGCGGGATAGGAAGGGGCTGGGCCCCTTCCACGGTCGCCTGCGGCGAACCGGTTCGTTACCCAGGATCTTTGTCGCTGACCCGCAAGCTGCCCAGCCAGGCCATGGCTTCGGCTTCGGTGTCGAGTTGCGCCATGGGCGGCAGCGCAGCGAGCAGGCGCTTGCCGTAGTTCATCGACCGCAGGCGCGGGTCGCACACCACCAGCAGGCCGCGGTCGGTTTCGCTGCGGATCAGGCGGCCGGCGCCCTGCTTCAGGGCCACGGCGGCCTCGGGGATGAAGTAGTCCTTGAACGGGTCGAGGCCCATCGCCTGCAAGGCCTTGCCGCGAGCTTCGACCAGCGGGTCGTTGGGCGGCGGGAAGGGCAGCTTGTCGATGATCACGCATTGCAGGGCGTCGCCCGGCACGTCGATGCCCTCCCAGAAACTGGCCGAGCCCACCAGCACCGAGCGCGGCTGCGCCAGGAAGCTGGCGAGCAAGGCTCGCTTGGGTGCCTGGCCTTGCACCAGCAGCTCAATGGGCGCCTCGCTGAAGGCATCGACTTCGTCGAGCAGCGGCGCGAGCGCCTCCTTGATGGTGTGCAAGGCGCGCAGCGTGGTGGTGAGCACGAAGCAGCGGCCGCCCAGGGCATGGGCGCAACGCGCAGCCAGGCGGGCCACAGCAGCGCCGTGCGCGGGATCGCTGGGGCGCGGAAAGCCCTGCGGCACGTAGACGCGGGCGTGCTCGGGGTAATTGAACGGGCTACCCACGCGCAGCGTGTGGGCGTCATCCAGCCCGGCTTGTTGGGTGAACCAACTCAGGTCATCGTCATCCCCCAGCGTGGCCGAGGTGAAGATCCAGGCGCGTGAAGCGCCCTCCACCTGCTCGCGCATGGTGTCGCGGATGTCCAGCGGCGATTCGCTCAGGCGCGCTTGGTGCGTGCTCAGGTCGATCCAGCGCACCTGGCCGGCAGGCTCGGGGTGACTGAAGTTGTCGATGCGTTCAGCCAGTTCAGCGGCGCGCTCGTGGAGCTTGTCGACATCCGGGCCTACGTCCGACAGGTCCTGCAGGGCCTGTGCAGCAGCTTCGCAGGCTTCGCCCGCGGCCAGCATCGCGGCCTGAAACTCGGGCAGCTCGCTACGCTCGTCCCAGCGCAGGCGCACCGCACCGCGCAGCTTGCCGGCCACCACCAGGCGCAATTCGCGCGCGCCCTGCTCAATGTCCGCGGCCAGTTGCTGCCAGGGCTTGAGCCCGCGCGCTTGCGACAGGCCCACGGCCAGCAGGTCGCGCGCCAGGTCCATCAGCTGGGCCGTACCCAGGCTGCTGCCCAGGAACTGCACGCCGGCTTCGCCGAGCTGATGCGCTTCATCGAACACCACCGCATCCACGCTGGGCAGCAGCTCGGCCACGCCGGTGTCGCGCAGGCTCAGGTCGGCGAAGAAGAGGTGGTGGTTGACCACCACCACATCGGCCTGCATGGCCTCGCGCCGGGCCTGCATCACGTAGCAGCCGCGGAACTTGGGGCACTCGCTGCCCAGGCAGTTCTCGCGCGTGGAGGTGACCAGCGGGATCACGGGTGAGCGCTCGTCGAGCCCTTCGACCTCGGCCATGTCGCCGGTGGTGGTGGTGTGCGACCAGGTTTCCACCCGCGCCAACGCGCGCACCGCCCAGCGATCGGGCAACTGACCATCCTGGCGGGCTTGTTCGAGCCGATGCGGGCAGAGGTACGAGCCACGGCCCTTGAGCAACGCGGTGCGCACCGGCAGGCCCAGGGCCTTGGCCACGCGCGGCAGGTCACGGGCAAAGAGCTGGTCTTGCAGGCTCTTGGTGGCGGTGCTGATCAGGCAGCGCTGGCCCGACAACAGCAGCGGCGCCAGGTATGCGTACGTCTTGCCCACACCGGTGCCGGCCTCCACCGCCAGCACCGAGCGGGCCTGCAGCGCCTGCGCGATGGCCGTGGCCATGCGGGTTTGCGCTTCGCGGGGCTGGAAGTGGTCATCGGCACGGCTGAGCAGGCCGCCGGGTGCGAAGGCTTCGCGCACCTCGTCGAGCAGCCAATCGTGGTCGTCCTGATCGGCGGCGTCTTCAACAACCAGGCTCATGCCGGCTCGGGCGGATCCAGCTCGGCTTCGAGCCGGGAGATCTCGTCGCGCAGCAGCAGGCGGCGCTTCTTCAGCCGGCGCAGGGCCAGGTCATCGCCGGGCGCGGGGGCTTCGACCATGCGGTCGATCACGCTGTCCAGATCGGCATGTTCCATGCGCAGTTCGATGAGCTGGCGCTGCGGGGAGTGCAGGTTGTGAGTCATCGAGGCAGGTTGGGCTCAGCGGTCAGGAAGAAAGAAAGGAAACGACGGGATGATGCTGCAGTTTATAGTCTTCCCCATGAGTGAGACGTCCCTGGGTTTCCGTTTGGCTGCGGTCACAGCCATTGACCGCGGCGACCGTCTGTACCAGCAGGATCAGGTCGAGGTCTTTCCCCATCCGCGTGTGCCCGGCTGCCTGTTGGCGGTGGTGGCCGATGGCATGGGTGGCAAAAGTGGTGGGCGCAAAGCCGCCGATCAGGTGTTGCTGATTGCGCGCCAGCTGTTCGAGCGCTTCGCCCCGGCCAAAGACCGGCCCGATGCGCTGTTAGCCCAGGTGCTTCAGGAATCGCACCTGATGATCAAGCTGACCGCCATCACCGCCGAGCAGGAGCCGCACAGCACCATCGCCGCCTGCCTGGTGATGCCCAACCTGGAAGCGCATGTGCTGCACGCCGGCGACACGCGGGTGTACCACTTCCGCGGCGCAGCGATGGTGAGCCGCACATCGGACCACTCGCTGGTGCAGCGCATGGTGGAAGAAGGTGCCATCAGTGCCGACGAGGCCGATACCCACCCGCAATCGCACCTGCTCACCGGCTGCCTGGGCGCCGAAGAAGACCCGCCGCTCAGCCTGCACCGCATCGAGCACCTGGCCGTGGGCGACAGCCTGCTGCTGTGCAGCGACGGCCTGTGGCACTACTTCACCCCGCGCGAGCTGGGCACCATCGTCAACGCACTCAAACCCAGCGACGCCAGCAAGATGCTGGCAAGCAAGGCGCGCCAGCGAGCCCGTGGCGGTGGCGACAACCTCTCGCTGGCACTGGTGAAGGTCGAAGCGCTGGGATAGCCGCTTCGGCCGGGGCGCGCCCAGTTCAGGTCTGTTCAGGTCAGGCTCGTATCCACATCCCTGCGCTCCAGCGCCAGGTATTCGGCCGACTGCATCTCCTGCAGCCGCGACACGGTGCGCGGGAACTCATGCGACAGCGGCCCTTCGGTGTAGAGCTGATCGGGCGGCACCTCGGCCGAGACGATGAGCTTGACGCGGCGGTCGTACAGCACATCCACCAGCCAGGTGAAGCGCCGCGCTTCCGAGGCCAGCTTGGGCGGCATGTGCGGCACGTTGGACAGCAGCAGCGTGTGGAACTGGGTGGCCAGCTCCAGGTAGTCGTTCTGCGAGCGCGGGCCGCCGCAGAGCTGCTTGAAGTCGAACCACACCGTGCCGCCAGCCTTGCGGCGTGACTGGATCACGCGCTGCTCGATGTGCAGCGCCGGGTCTTCGTCGTGCGCCTCGGCCAGCTCGTTGAAGGCGGCGTCCATCGCGGCGTCGGCCTGCGGGCCCAGCGGGGTGTGATACAGCTGCACATGCTGCAGCGTGCGCTGGCGATAGTCGGTGCCGTTGTCGACGTTGATCACTTCCAGCTTGGCCTTGATCAGCTCGATGGCGGGCAAGATGCGGTCACGGTGCAGGCCGTTGGGGTACAGCCCATCGGGATGGAAGTTCGACGTGGTGACGATGGAGACGCGGTTGGCGAAGAGCGCATCCAGCAGCCGGTGCAGGATCATCGCGTCGGTCACGTCAGCAACGTGGAACTCGTCGAAGCAGATCAGCCGAAAGCGGCGTGAGATGCGGCGGCCCAACTCATCGAGCGGGTCGACCGTGCCCTTCAAGTCCTGCAGTTCGCGGTGCACTTCGCGCATGAACTCGTGGAAGTGCAGCCGGGTCTTGCGTTGCAGCGGCACGGCCTGGAAGAAGCAATCCATCAGGAAGCTCTTGCCGCGCCCCACCCCGCCGAACATGTAGACGCCGCGTGGGATGGGCGGGCGCACCAGCATCTTGGTGAGGGCATTGCTGCGGCGCGACTTGTAGGCCGCCCACTCGTCCTGGCAGCGCTGCAAGGCGGCCACGGCACGCAGCTGGGCCGGGTCGCTCTTGAAGCCGCGCTCAACAAGCTCGCGCTCGTACAGCGCAGTGACAGAGATGGGGGGCGTGCTGCTCATGGGGTCGTATGTCCGTCAGTCATCCATCCGGATGGCCGAAGGGGCGGCTTGCGCCGCCCCTTCTGGGTTGAAGGTCAGATCCGAGAAGATCAGAAGTTCAACGTGCGCTTGTCCACCGCCAGGGCGGCTTCCTTGGTCGATTCCGACAGCGACGGGTGCGCGTGGCAGATGCGTGCGATGTCTTCGGCCGAAGCCTTGAACGCCATCGCCATCACCGCCTCACTGATCAGCTCGGAGGCCATCGGGCCGATGATGTGCACACCCAGCACTTCGTCGGTCTTGGCATCGGCCAGGATCTTGACGAAGCCGGTGGTATCACCCAGCGCCCGCGCACGGCCATTGGCCAGGAACGGGAACTGGCCCGCCTTGTAGGCCACGCCATCGGCCTTGAGCTGCTGCTCGGTGCGGCCCACCCAGGCGATCTCGGGGCTGGTGTAGATCACCCACGGGATGATGTTGAAGTCCACATGCCCGTGCTGGCCGGCAATGCGCTCGGCCACGGCCACGCCCTCTTCTTCGGCCTTGTGCGCCAGCATCGGGCCACGCACCACATCGCCCACCGCCCACACGTTGGGCAGGCTGGTCTTGCAGTCGTCGTCCACCACGATGGCACCGCGCTCATCGAGCTTCAGGCCCACGGCTTCGGCATTCAGGCCGTTGGTGTTGGGCACGCGGCCGATCGAGATGATCAGCTTGTCCACCGCCAGGGCTTGCTCTGCCCCCTTGGCATCGGTGTAGGCCACGCTGACGCCAGCCTTGTCGCTCTTGATCTCACCGATCTTCACGCCCAGCTGGATCTTCAGGCCTTGCTTGGTGAAGAGCTTCTGCGCTTCCTTGGCCACACCTTCGTCGACGGCACCCAGGAACGTGGGCAGGCCTTCGAGCACGGTGACTTCAGCACCGAGGCGGCGCCACACCGAGCCCATCTCCAGACCGATCACGCCCGAGCCGATGACGCCCAGCTTCTTAGGCACGGCGCCCATGCGCAAGGCGCCGTCGTTCGAGAGGATGTTCACCTCATCGAACGCCGCACCCGGCAGCGCACGGGCGTTAGAGCCGGTGGCCAGGACGATGTGCTTGCCCACCAGCGTCTCTTCCGAAGCGCCGGCCACCTTGATCTCGTAGGCGCCATCCTTGGCCGCCACGAACGAGCCGCGGCCGTGGAAGAAGCTGACCTTGTTCTTCTTGAACAGGTAGAGGATGCCGTCGTTGTTCTGCTTCACGACGGTGTCCTTGCGGCCCACCATCTTGGCCACATCCATGGTCACGTCGCCCGTGCTGATGCCGTGGTCAGCGAAGTGGTGCTTGGCGTGCTCGAAGTGCTCGCTCGACTGCAGCAGCGCCTTGGACGGAATGCAGCCGACGTTGGTGCAGGTGCCACCGGGGGCGGGGCCGCCCTTGTCGTTCTTCCACTCGTCGATGCAGGCCGTGTTGAAGCCCAGCTGGGCGGCGCGGATGGCGGCGATGTAGCCGCCAGGGCCGCCACCGATCACGATGACGTCAAATTGTTTGCTCATGAGTTTCCTTTAGCGGAACCGCCCGCCGCCGGGCCGCCCCAAGGCGGGCGCGGCCCCCTCGGGGGTACCGAACGTCAGGGAGGTCGGGGGCTTGGTTCAGATGTCAAACAGCAGGCGCGACGGATCTTCCAGCGCTTCCTTCATGGCCACCAGGCCCAGCACGGCTTCGCGGCCGTCAATGATGCGGTGGTCGTAGCTCATCGCCAGGTAGTTGATCGGGCGGATGACGATCTGGCCGTTCTCCACCACGGCACGGTCCTTGGTGGCGTGCACGCCCAGGATGGCCGACTGCGGCGGGTTGATGATGGGCGTGGACAGCATCGAGCCGAAGGTGCCGCCGTTGGAGATGGAGAAGGTGCCGCCGGTCAGTTCTTCAAGGCCGAGCTTGCCGTCCTTGGCTTTCTGGCCGAATTCGGCGATCTTCTTCTCGATGTCGGCAAAGCTCAGTTGATCGGCGTTGCGGATGATGGGCACCACGAGGCCGCGCGGCGAACCGACGGCGATGCCGATGTCGAAGAAGCCGTGGTAGACGATGTCGTTGCCGTCGACCGAGGCGTTGAGCACCGGGTACTTCTTCAGCGCGGCCACGGCAGCCTTGACGAAGAAGCTCATGAAGCCGAGCTTGACGCCGTGCTCCTTCTCGAACTTTTCCTGGAACTTCTTGCGCATCTCCATCAGCGGGGCCATGTTCACTTCATTGAACGTGGTCAGGATGGCGTTGGTGGCTTGCGATTGCAGCAGACGCTCGGCCACGCGGGCACGCAGGCGGCTCATCGGCACGCGCTGTTCGGGGCGGTCGGCCAGGTTCTGTGTCACCGGGGCGGCCACGGCGGGCAGCGGCTTGGCGACGGCGGGCGCAACAGCCACGGACACGGCCGGGGCGGCCACCGCGGCGGGCTTGGCGCCACCGGCCACGGCGGCCAGCACGTCACCCTTGGTGACGCGGCCATCCTTGCCGGAGCCGGCCACCTGGGCGGTGCTCAGGTTGTTGTCGGCCAGCAGCTTGGCAGCAGCGGGCATGGCGACATCGCCCTTGCCTGCGGCCGCAGCGGGTGCGGGAGCCGCCGCCGCCGCCGCCGCCGCAGCGGGAGCGGCAGCGGCCGGCGCGGCCACGGCACCGGCGGTGGCCTCGGTGTCGATGCGGGCGATCAGCTGCTCGGCCAGCACGGTGCCGCCATCGGCGACCACGATCTCGGTGATGACACCAGCAGCGGGGGCCGGCACTTCGAGCACGACCTTGTCAGTTTCGACTTCGATCAGGATCTCGTCGATCGCGACCGCGTCACCGGCCTTCTTCTTCCATTGCAGCAGCGTGGCCTCGGCCACGGACTCGGACAACTGGGGGACTTTGACTTCTACGATAGCCATGATGGGTTCTGTTCTCGTGAGGTGGGTGCGAGACACTGCCCGTGCAGCCCGGGCGAGCGGCGGTCCGTTCGACCGCACGCCCGCCCGGCACTGTTGCAGCGCCTGACGTTGCAACAGCGTTATTTGGTGAGCACGAAGCCCTTGAGCTTGCCGAAGGCCTGGTCGAGCAGGGCCTTTTGCTGTTCCTGGTGCAGGTGGGCATAGCCCACTGCCGGCGAAGCCGAAGCGGCCCGGCCGGCGTACCCGAGCTTCTGACCTTCGGTCATGTTCTCGTGGATCTGGTGTTGCACAAAGAACCAGGCGCCTTGGTTTTGCGGCTCGTCCTGACACCACACCACCTCGGTGGCGTTCGGGTACTTCTTCAGCTCGCCCGCAAACGCCTTGTGCGGGAAGGGATAGAGCTGCTCGACGCGCAAGATGGCCACGTCGTTGCTCTTCTTCTCTTCGCGCTTCTTGACCAGGTCGTAATAGACCTTGCCCGAGCAGAAGACCACGCGCTTGACCTTGGCGTCGTCGAGTTCTGCCTTCAGCTCCGGGATCACCGTGCGGAACTCGCCCTTGGTGAACTCGGTCAGCGCCGAAGTGGCGTCCTTGTTACGCAGCAGCGACTTCGGGGTCATGATGACCAGCGGCTTGCGGAACTGGCGCACCATCTGGCGACGCAGCAGGTGGAAGATCTGGCTGGCGGTGGTGGGCTGCACGATCTGCATGTTGGTGTCAGCCGCCAGCTGCATGAAGCGCTCCAGGCGGGCCGAGCTGTGCTCGGGGCCTTGGCCTTCATAGCCGTGCGGCAGCATCATCACCAAGCCGTTAGCACGGCCCCACTTCACTTCGCCGGAGGCGATGAACTGGTCGATCACCACCTGGGCGCCATTGACGAAGTCGCCGAACTGGGCTTCCCAGATGGTCAGCGTGTTCGGCTCGGAGCCGGCGTAGCCGTACTCGAAGCCCAGCACCGCTTCTTCGGACAGGATCGAGTCGATCACCACGAACGGGGCCTGGTTCTCGGCCACGTTCTGCAGCGGCACGTAGGTGCCGATGTCCCACTTCTCGCGATTCTGGTCGTGCAGCACCGAGTGGCGGTGCACGAAGGTGCCACGGCCGCAGTCTTCACCCGACAAGCGCACCGGGTAGCCTGAGGCCACCAGCGAGGCGTAGGCCAGGTGTTCGCCCATGCCCCAGTCGACGTTGATTTCGCCACGGCCCATGGCCGCACGGTCGGCGATCACCTTCTCGACCAGCGGATGCACCTTGAAGTTGGCCGGGATGGTGGTGATGCGTTCAGCCAGGCGCTTGATCTCGGTGAGCGGCAGCGCGGTGTCGGCCGCGTCGGTCCACTTCTTGCCGAGGAAGGGCACCCAGTCGACGGCGTACTTGCTCTTGTAGTTGGTCAGCACCGGGTCGCTGGTGTGCTTGCCGGCGTCCATGGCGGCGCGCAGGCTCTTGACCATCTCATCCGGGCCTTCGGCCGGCAGGATGCCTTGCGTCACCAGCTTCTCGCCGTAGAGCTTGCGCGTGCCGGGGTGCTTGGCGATGGTCTTGTACATCAGCGGCTGGGTGAGCGACGGGGTGTCCTGCTCGTTGTGGCCCAACTTGCGGAAGCAGATGATGTCGACGACCACGTCCTTGTTGAACTGCTGGCGGTAGTCCATGGCCAACTGGGTGGCGAACACCACGGCCTCCGGATCATCACCGTTCACGTGCAGCACCGGCGCTTCGATCATCTTGACGACGTCGGAGCAGTACAGCGTGGAGCGGGTGTCGCGCGGGTCAGAGGTGGTGAAACCGATCTGGTTGTTGATCACCAGGTGCACCGTGCCGCCGGTGTAGTAGCCGCGGGTCTGGGCCAGCGCCAGGGTTTCCATGACGACGCCTTGGCCAGCGAAGGCCGCGTCGCCGTGCACCAGCACGGGCAGCACCTGGGCGCCGACGATGTCGCCACGACGGTCCATCCGGGCCTTGCAGGAACCCTCGACCACCGGGTTGACAATTTCCAGGTGCGACGGGTTGAACGACAGGCTCAGGTGCACCGGGCCGCCGCGGGTGGAGATGTCGCTGGAGAAGCCCTGGTGGTACTTCACGTCGCCCGAAGGCAGGTTCTCGGGGGCGGTGTGTTCGAACTCGGCGAACAGGTCAGCTGGCATCTTGCCCAGCGTGTTGACCAGCACGTTCAGGCGGCCGCGGTGGGCCATGCCGATGACGATTTCCTGCACGCCCTTTTCACCGGCGCGTTGCACCAGCTCGTCCATCGAGGCGATGAAGCTTTCGCCGCCTTCGAGCGAGAAGCGCTTCTGACCGACGTACTTGGTGTGCAGGTAACGCTCCAGGCCTTCGGCCGCGGTGAGGCGGTCGAGGATGTGCTTCTTCTGCTCGACCGTGAAGTTGGCCTTGCTGCGGCTGGCTTCCAGTCGCTCTTGCCACCAACGCTTCTCGGTCGGATCGGTGATGTGCATGAACTCTGCGCCGATCGAGCCGCAGTAGGTTTCACGCAGCGCCTGCAGGATCTCCCGCAGGCTCATGTTGTCGGCCTTGGTGAAGTAGGTGTTCGCGGCGCTGAACGTGATGTCCATGTCGGACTCGCTCAGGTCGTAGAACGCCGGCTCCAGCTCGGGCAGCTTGGGGCGCTCGGTGCGCTTGAGCGGATCGAGATCGGCCCAGCGTGAGCCCAGGAAGCGGTAGGCCGCGATCAGCGACTGCACGTGCACCTGCTTGCGGGCAACGGCCAGGTCGGCGCTCGACGCCTTGGCGCTGAAGGCATTGGCCTTGGCGCGCTGGGCGAAGGATTCGATCACGGGCGCATGGGCCACATCGCGGGATTCGGAGCCATCGACCGCAGGCACGTGCTGGAGCGCGTCGAAATACGTGCGCCAGTTGTCGGGGACGGATCCGGGGTTGTCGAGGTAAGCCTCGTAGAGGCCTTCGACGTAGGGGGCGTTACCCCCAAACAGGTAGGAATTCAACCTGTACTGTTGCATCATTTGCGCTCACCTTTGCTCTGGTATGCAGAGCTGCGATGGGTTGATAAACCTTCCGCGACACGGCTGCACCGGCTGGCGGATTGCGACCCGACTTCACTGCGGCTTTTCAGCTGCAATCAGCAAAGGGACGGGAAGGAACGGCAGAGACAAGGCCGCTAATGTACTACCGCAGTTGCGGGGTGTGGTCCATCTTTTTTCTATCAGGCCCGGGGAAAGCGCCAACACGGCACGGCCCGTGATGGGCCCGCGTCCCTTGAACCTCGCCCCATCATTGCCGGGCAAACGGCGCCGCCAGGGGCTCGCCCACAAACACGCCTTGCTGCGGCCAAGCAACACTTTTCCAGTACGCCTCCAGCGCGGTGCTGCCTTGCAGGTAGTGCAACAGCAACAGTTGCGGGTGCGGAAACTTCTGGAGGTGGTTGCAGGGCTCGCTCACGGTGCCATAGCTGGCGGTGGCGCCCGCCTCGATCCAGGCCAGGGCGTTGGTCTGGCCATCCAGGCGGTCGAGCAGACCACCGAAGGAGGTGAGGTGGTCGGCCAGCGCACCGGGCACCCAGCCGATGCTGTCGAGGCCCGACAGTTGGGGTAGGCCGGTCTGCACCAGCAGCACGCGCTCTTTGTCCTTGAGTTCGTTGGTTTGAGCCACATGCACCTCAACACCCTTGCCGGGCACAGTTCCCGGCGGCGGGAACAGCGGCCAACGCACGCTGCGGGCACGGTCGGTGGTGACGGCGTACCACGCGTTCACCGGGATCGACCCGCGCAGACCCAGGCTATGGTCCGACGCCACGCCACGGTCGATCAAGGCCTTGGCCTGGGCCACCGAACGCGCCGCAATCAGCATGGAGGGACGCAGCCCATGATCCTTGAACGGCTCGCGGCTGGGGGAATTGAAGTAAGGGGACGTGCTGGCGCGATCGCAGGTGCGGCTGCACAGCGACGGGTCCACCCCCAACGCCAGCACCGCCGTGATCGACTGGCAGCTCACCGCATACGGTTGCACCCAGGCCAGCGCCAGGGCCTGCACGCCGTCATCGAAGCGGTCGTCGATCTCGCGCTTGAGGCGCGCCAGGTCGTCAGCACCCAGGTGCGTCTGCACCGGCAATTCAATGCGAAGGATGTGCACGGCCGGAATGCCACGCTGGCGGGCGTAGTAGTCACCTACTTCAACCGAGTACGGATCAGCCGTGTTGATGACCAGACCCAGCTGTGCAGCGCGCAGGCGCCCCCGGTCTCGCGTCACCGGCCGCCAGCGCAGCACCGGTGCACCCGATGCTGCAGGCACGGCAGCAGACACCGCCGCAGGGGGCGCCGAGGCTGCCTCTTGCCCCCAGGCGGGCGCCACTGCGGCCGCGACCACGACCGCCCCCAACAGCCCCAGCGCCGCACGCCAACGCACCCACCCAGTCAGCGAACGAGCCCGCCGCCCATCGACGCGGCCGTTTCGCCATGTAAAAATACGCTCCAATGAGCTCTCCCGAAAAACCATCACCCAAAGGCGCTGCCACCACGCCGACCATCCAGGTGCTGGAGCGCATGTTCAGTCTGCTGGATGTACTGGCCGCTCACCAGGATCCGGTCTCGCTGAAGCACATCAGCGAGCAAACCGGACTGCACCCGTCGACGGCGCATCGCATTCTCAACGACCTGGCCATCGGCCGCTTCGTCGACCGGCCAGAGGCAGGCACCTACCGGCTTGGCATGCGCCTGCTCGAACTGGGCAACCTGGTGAAGGCGCGCCTGGACGTGCGCGACGCCGCATTGGCGCCGATGCGTGAGCTGCACAAGGTGACGCACCAGCCGGTGAACCTGTCGGTGCGCCAAGGCGACGAGATCGTCTACATCGAGCGCACCTACAGCGAACGCTCGGGCATGCAGGTGGTGCGCGCCATCGGCGGGCGGGCACCGCTGCACCTCACCTCGGTGGGCAAGCTGTTCCTGGCGCATGACGAGCCGCAGCGGGTGCGCGCCTACGCCACCCGCACCGGGCTGGCCGGCCACACGCGCAACAGCATCACCGATCTGCCGGTGCTGGAGCGCGAACTGTCGCGCGTGCGGCAAACCGACATCGCGCGGGACAACGAAGAACTGGAACTGGGTGTGCGGTGCTTGGCCGCTGGCATCTACGACGACCAGGGCCGCTTGGTGGCGGGGCTGTCGATTTCGGCCCCGGCCGACCGGCTGGAAGAAAGCTGGAGCGAGCGCCTGCGCGAAACGGCCTCGCAGATCTCGAACGCCCTGGGGTTCAGAGGCCAACGGGCCGCCTGAACCCGGCCTGCGGCGGCTCACACCGCCCCGGCGCCTCACAGCATCGGGCGATGGCCCACCGTCATCACGGCCGCAGGCGCCCGATGTGCGTTGCTGGCCTGGTTTTCTTCCACCCAGCGGCGCACCCGCTCGGCATCCCCAAGGCGCGAATACTTGCCGGCTGAATCAAGGAACACCATGATCAGCTTACGGCCGGCCAGGCGCGCCTGCAACACCAGGCAGCGGCCTGCCTCAGCGATGTAGCCGGTCTTCTGCAGGCCGATGTCCCACTGCGGATTCAGCACCAGACGGTTGGTGGTGTGGAACTGCAGGGTGCGGTTGCCCACCGCCACTTCGTACTCCGGCGACGTCGACAGCTCGCGCAGCAGCGGATAGTCGTAGGCCGCCTTCACCAGACGCGCCAGATCCGACGCGGTGGACTGGTTGCGGCTCGACAGCCCTGTGGGCTCGACGTAGTGCGTGTCACGCATACCCAGTACCAGGGCCTTGCGGTTCATCGCGTTGACGAACACCGGCAAGCCACCAGGGAAATGCCGGCCCAGGGCATTGGCCGCCCGGTTTTCGGACGACATCAGCGCCAGGTGCAGCAACTCGCCGCGGCTGAGCTGTGTGCCCACGACCAGCCGCGAGCGGCTGCCCTTTTCGGTGTCCACATCTTCGGCGGTGATTTCGAGCATGTCGTTCAGCGACTGGCCAGCCTCCACTACCACCAGCGCGGTCATCAGCTTGGTCAGCGAGGCGATCGGCAACACCGCCTGGGTGTTCTTACTGAACAGCACCTCGGACGTGTCCTGATCCACCACCAGGGCCACGCTGGAACGCAGCGACAGCGGATCCACCGTCTGATGCAGCCCCGAAGCCTCGCCCACCGACGGCGTCGCCGGCACCGCAAGCGGTGCCTTGGTGCGAATCAAAGATCGGGAGGCGCTGGCACGGCCGAGCTTCGGGCTGCCACGCGAAGCCAAGGCTACTTTGGTCTTCGCCTTGAGCTTAACTTTGGCCTTGCCCGCGCCCGCCTCGACATGGGCCGTGCGCGCCTTGTGGGCCCGCGCAGCAGCCTCAGCCTCGGGCGCGATCGCCCCCAGGACCAGACAGGCCGCAAAGGCCAACAACGAACATTTCAGGCGTGAACCCAGGCAAGACAGCGGGACAGGCATAGCCGCACTCGTGAAACTGAACTGACATCCAGTGTATGAGATTGAAGAACCCGCCGCAACGTCTTGATTTCACGATACTTTTCGTTTTGCCATCAGCCCTGTGCAGCGACGCGATCCGCCTTGCTGTGCAACTTGTTGAGCGCAGCCAGATAGGCCTTGGCCGAGGCCACCACGATATCGGGATCAGCCCCGACACCATTGACCACCCGGCCGCCCAGCTGCAGGCGCACGGTCACCTCGCCCTGCGACTCGGTACTGCCCGAGGTGATCGCGTTCACCGAATAGAGCACCAACTCGGCGCCGCTGCCCACCTTGGACTCGATCGCCTTCAAGCTGGCATCCACCGGGCCATTGCCGTCTGCCGCGGCGCGGTGCTCAACATTCCCCACGGAGAACGCCACTTCAGCATGGGGACGCTCCCCCATCTCGGAGCGCTGGGCCAGGGCCAACAGGCGGTAGTGCTCCGACTCGGGAGTAACACTTTCGTCGCTGACCAGCGCGATGATGTCCTCGTCGAAGATCTCGCTCTTGCGATCGGCCAGGTCCTTGAAGCGGGCGAAGGCCGCATTGACTTCGCTTTCCGAATCGAGGTCGATGCCGAGCTCCTGCAAGCGCTGCTTGAACGCGTTGCGCCCGGAGAGCTTGCCGAGCACGATCTTGTTAGCAGCCCAACCCACGTCTTCGGCGCGCATGATCTCGTAGGTGTCGCGGGCCTTGAGCACGCCGTCCTGATGGATGCCGGAGGCATGAGCAAAGGCATTGGCCCCGACCACCGCCTTGTTCGGCTGAACCACGAAGCCCGTGGTCTGCGACACCATGCGCGATGCCGGCACGATCTGGCTGGCGTCGATGCGCAGATCCAGGCCGAAGTAATCGCGCCGGGTGCGAACTGCCATCACCACTTCTTCCAGCGCGCAGTTGCCGGCACGTTCGCCCAAGCCGTTGATGGTGCACTCGACCTGGCGGGCACCACCGATCTTCACGCCAGCGAGCGAGTTGGCCACGGCCATGCCGAGGTCGTTGTGGCAGTGCACCGACCAGACGGCTTTGTCAGAGTTAGGCACCCGCTCACGCAGCGTCTTGATGAAGTTGCCGTAGAGCTCGGGGATGGCATAGCCCACGGTATCTGGGATGTTCACCGTGGTGGCGCCTTCGGCAATCACCACCTCCACCACACGCGCCAGGAACTCGGGGTCGGAGCGATAGCCATCCTCAGCCGAAAACTCGACGTTGTCGCACAGGTTGCGCGCGAAACGCACTGACAGGCGCGCCTGCTCCAGCACCTCTTCGGGCGACATGCGCAGCTTCTTCTCCATGTGCAAGGCACTGGTGGCGATGAAGGTGTGGATGCGGGCGGAATTCGCGCCTTTCAACGCCTCAGCGGCGCGGGCGATGTCGCGGTCATTGGCCCGGGCGAGCGAGCACACCGTCGAGTCCTTGATGGCATCGGCAATGGCCTTCACAGCCTCGAAGTCACCATTGGACGAGGCAGCGAAACCCGCCTCGATGACATCCACCTTCAGTCGTTCAAGCTGCCGGGCGATGCGCAGCTTTTCCTCGCGCGTCATTGAGGCGCCGGGCGACTGTTCGCCATCGCGCAAGGTGGTGTCGAAAATGATGAGTTTGTCGGCCATGGGAATTTCCTCAATGAACAGCACAAATGAAAACGGCCCGCTGCGTTGCGCTAGGCGGGCCGTTGATCTGTAAGTAGGTACAGATGTGTCTTGTCAGCGCGCCCGCAGTGCTCCCGGTAGGGATAGCAGTTGGAGGGCGACAGCGAAAGTCATGGATTTGAATATAGCACGGGCTTGACAGGCCTCAATCGCCTTTTTAACTCAGCGATGAAGGCCCTGTTCATCGGGCTCGTCGGTCGATGTGGCGATCACGCTCACCGGTCGGCCCTTGGATTTGCGCACGCCATAGACCACGTAGCCTGATACGCCGTAAACGACAAACAGCCCGAACAGCACCAACGGCGGATGCAGCGTGATCACCGCAAACGCCAGTGCAATGGCCACGATCACGATGAAGGGCACGGTGCGCTTGAAGCTCACGTCCTTGAAGCTGTAGAAGGGCACGTTCGTGACCATGGTGAGGCCGGCATACAGGGTGAGACCAAACGCCGTCCATGCCAGCCAGGGCCAATCACGCGGGATGTCCTTGAAGCCAGCGTCATCCATCACCCAGATCAAGCCGGTCACCAAGGCCGCAGCGGCCGGGCTGGGCAGGCCCTGAAAGAAGCGCTTGTCGACCACGCCGATGTTGGTGTTGAACCGCGCCAGCCGCAAAGCGGCGCCCGAGCAGTAGACAAAGGCCGCGATCCAGCCCAGCTTGCCCAGGCCTTTGAGGGCCCATTCGTAAATGATCAGCGCCGGGGCAGCCCCGAAGCTCACCATGTCGGACAGGCTGTCCATCTGCTCGCCAAACGCACTGGTGGTGTTGGTCAGGCGGGCCACGCGGCCATCCAGGCTGTCGAGCACCATGGCCAGGAAGATGCCGATGGCCGCCTGCTCGAACCGGCCATTCATCGCCATCACGATGGCATAGAAGCCACCGAACAGCGCCGCCAGGGTGAACAGGTTGGGCAGGATGTAGATGCCCTTGCGGCGCGGCCTCTCGGCCGGCACATCGTATTCGTCGCCGAGATCATCGGACTGCAGATCGCTCATGGGGCGGGAGAATACCTCAGCACTCAGTACCGCCTCGATGCGCGGCACAAATGAAAAGGCCGCCCGCAGGCGGCCTTCACGAAGCCCGGGCGACCGCCGTCGCCCTGGGACATCAGTTGCGGCTCTTGTCGACCAGCTTGTTGGCCTTGATCCAAGGCATCATGGCGCGCAGCTTCTCGCCCACCACTTCGATCTGATGCTCTTCGGTCAGGCGACGACGCGAGATCAGGGTCGGGGCACCGGCCTTGTTCTCCAAAATGAAGCTCTTGGCGTATTCGCCGGTCTGGATGTCCTTCAGGCACTGCTGCATCGCCTTCTTGGTCTCCGCGGTCACGACCTTCGGGCCAGTGACGTACTCGCCGTATTCGGCGTTGTTGGAGATCGAGTAGTTCATGTTGGCGATGCCGCCTTCGTAGATCAGATCCACGATGAGCTTGAGCTCGTGCAGGCATTCGAAGTACGCCATCTCCGGCGCGTAACCGGCTTCCACCAGCGTTTCGAAACCGGCCTTGATCAGCTCGACGGTGCCGCCGCACAGCACGGCCTGCTCGCCGAACAGGTCGGTTTCGGTTTCTTCGCGGAAGTTGGTTTCGATGATGCCGGCCTTGCCGCCACCGTTGGCCGCGGCGTAGCTCAGGGCCAGGTCACGGGCCTTGCCGGTCTTGTCGGCATGCACGGCGATCAGGTGGGGCACACCGCCGCCTTGGGCGTAGGTGCCGCGCACGGTGTGGCCGGGGGCCTTGGGGGCGACCATCCACACATCCACGTCTTCGCGCGGCACGACTTGGCCGTAGTGCACGTTGAAGCCATGGGCGAAGGCCAGCGAGGCGCCGGGCTTCAGGTTGGGGGCCACTTCGGCGTTGTAGACGGCAGCGATCTGCTCGTCGGGCAACAGGATCATGACCACGTCGGCACTCTTCACGGCGTCGGCGATCTCGGCGACCTTCAGGCCAGCCTTTTCGGCCTTGGCCCAGGAAGCACCGCCCTTGCGCAGGCCGACGGTGACCTTCACGCCGCTGTCATTGAGGTTCAGCGCGTGGGCATGGCCTTGAGAGCCATAGCCAATGATGGTGACGTTCTTGCCCTTGATGAGGCTGAGATCGGCGTCCTTGTCGTAATAGACCTTCATGGGGTTCTCTCTTCAGTAAAGTCGTTGCAGGCGGGATGGGTTTAGACGCGCAGGATGCGTTCGCCGCGCCCGATCCCGCTGGTGCCGGTGCGCACGGTTTCAAGGATGGCCGTGCGATCCACGGCCTCGATGAATGCGTCAAGCTTGCTGGCATCACCAGTGAGCTCGATGGTGTAAGTCTTGTCGGTGACGTCGATGATGCGGCCGCGGAAGATGTCGGCCATGCGCTGCATCTCCTCGCGCTCCTTGCCCACCGCACGCACCTTGATGAGCATGAGCTCGCGGGCGGTGAAATGGCCTTCGGTGAGGTCAACCACCTTCACCACCTCGATCAGCCGGTTCAGGTGCTTGGTGATCTGCTCGATCACCTCGTCGGAACCACGGGTGGTGATGGTCATGCGCGAGAGCGAAGGGTCTTCGGTGGGGGCCACCGACAGGCTCTCGATGTTGTAGCCGCGCGCCGAGAACAGGCCGACCACGCGCGACAGCGCACCGGCCTCGTTTTCCAGCAGCAAAGCGATGATGTGTTTCATGAGCGTCTTTCGAGCCCGGCTCCTGACCGGCTGCGGCGGTAACCGCAGCGGCGTGGCCGGGCGTTCAAGTCAAAGAAGAATCGTTCGGTGCTGTGGACCCGCCACCCGCCTGCGGCGCCTTGCTTTCGGGGCGGTAACCCCGGAAGCCTGGCCGCAGAAGATGGCCGGTTGAATCACAGGTCTTCCGATCCCAGCAGCATCTCCGTGATGCCCTTGCCGGCCTGCACCATCGGCCAGACGTTTTCAGTCGGATCAGTGCGCACGTCGAGGAACACGGTGCGGTCCTTCAGGCGCAGCATTTCCTTCAGTGCCGGCTCCACCTCGGAAGGCTTCTCGATCTTGATGCCCACGTGGCCATAGGCCTCGGCGAGCTTCACAAAATCGGGCAGCGCATCCATGTAGCTGTGCGAGTAGCGACGGCCGTAGTCCAGCTCCTGCCACTGCCGCACCATGCCCAGGTAGCGGTTGTTCAGCGAGATCACCTTCACCGGCGTGTTGTACTGCTGGCAGGTGGAGAGCTCCTGGATGCACATCTGGATCGAGCCTTCGCCGGTGATGCAGAACACGTCTGCATCGGGCTTGGCCAGCTTGATGCCCATGGCATACGGCAGGCCCACGCCCATCGTGCCCAGGCCACCGGAGTTGATCCAGCGGCGCGGCTCGTCGAAGCGGTAGAACTGCGCCGCCCACATCTGGTGCTGGCCCACGTCGGAGGTGATGTAGGTGTCGCCGCCGCGGGTCAGCTCCCACAACTTCTCGACCACGAACTGCGGCTTGATCACGTCGTCAGAGTGCTTGTACTTCAGGCACTCGCGCTTGCGCCATTCATTGATCTGCGACCACCAGGCGTTGAGCGATTCGCTGTTGGGGCGTTGCTGCGCCTCGCGGATCTGGGCAATCAGCTCCTGCAGCACGTCCTTCACATCGCCAACGATGGGGATGTCGACCTTCACACGCTTGGAGATGGACGACGGATCCACATCGACGTGGATGATCTTGCGCTGCACCGAGGCGAAGTGCTTCGGGTTGCCGATCACGCGGTCATCGAAGCGCGCACCCACCGCCAGCAGGACGTCGCTGTTCTGCATCGTCATGTTGGCTTCGTAGGTGCCATGCATGCCGGGCATGCCCAGGAAGCGCGGGTCGGTGGCGGGCATCGCACCCAGGCCCATCAGCGTGTTGGTGACCGGGAAACCCAGCAGATCCACCAGCTCGCGCAGCTCGGCCGAAGCATTGCCCAGGATCACGCCGCCGCCGCTATAGATGTAAGGGCGCTGCGCCGACATCAGCAACTGCACAGCCTTGCGGATCTGCCCACCATGGCCCTTGCGCGCCGGGTTGTACGAGCGCATCTCCACCGTCTCGGGATAGTGGAAAGGGGCGGTGTTGAGCGAGACGTCCTTCGGGATGTCCACCACCACCGGACCGGGACGGCCGGTGCGAGCAATGTGGAAGGCCTTCTTCATCGTCACAGCGAGGTCGCGCACATCCTTCACCAAGAAGTTGTGCTTGACGATGGGGCGCGTGATGCCCACGGTGTCGCACTCCTGGAAGGCGTCCAGGCCGATGGCGGCCGTGGGCACCTGCCCGGTGACGATCACCATCGGGATCGAATCCATGTAGGCCGTGGCGATGCCAGTCACCGCGTTGGTGACACCGGGGCCCGAGGTGACCAGGGCCACACCGACGTTGCCGGTGGCGCGCGCATAGCCGTCGGCCGCGTGCACCGCGGCCTGCTCATGGCGCACGAGCACGTGCTGAATGGTTTCTTGTTTGTAGAGTGCGTCGTAGATGTAGAGCACCGAGCCGCCGGGGTAGCCCCAGATGAACTCGACGTTCTCTGCCTGCAGGCAGCGCACAAGGATCTCGGAGCCGTTGACGGGCTCAGAGGGGGAAGAAGAATCGCGGGAGGCTTGGGCCGAAGCGGCACGCTTTTGTTCCGCGGCAGACATGTCCATGTTGAACCTTTCGGGTTTTCTCTGACGAAAATCGATCGGTGCTCCTTCTCGCGCCATCCACCGCATTGCTTTGGTGAACGACTCGCCCTCTTGGGGCGGATGTGGAGCCTGCGCGGTCTGAAACTGAGACGCCCAGATCGGGCACATCGGTAAAGACCAGTTTTCTCGCACGGTCGGCGAGCCAGCGATTATCGCATCCTTGAGGGCATTTTCTGCGCCAACTTTCACGGTGCCATAATCGCGCCCGCTTCAAATCAAGCCCCACCCCAGGGCGCCCCGCCTTTGGCACGCGATCAAGAACTGTCCCAATTCCTGCAAAGCGTCGAGAAAAAGGCTTTCAAACGCACCGTGTATGCCGTGCGCGACGACGAGGCAGCCCTGGACATCGTGCAGGACGCCATGATTCGCTTGGCCGAACGCTATGCCGACCGTCCAGCAGCGGAATGGCCGATGCTGTTCCAACGCATCCTGTCGAACGCGACGATGGACTGGTTTCGCCACCAGAAGGTGCGCAATGGCGTCCTGCGGAACTTTTCCGACTTCGAAGGCCCTGACATGGGGGAAGACTTCGACCTGCTCGAATCCTTGGCCTCCCAATCAGGCATGCTGGGCTCGGAAAGCACGGCCGACACCCATGAGAGAGCACAAATCTTGCTCGCCATTGAACAAGAGGTAGCCCAACTGCCGGGACGTCAACGCGAAGCCTTCCTGATGCGTTACTGGGAGGAGATGGATGTCGCCGAGACAGCTTCCGCCATGGGCTGCTCAGAAGGCAGCGTCAAGACCCACTGCTCTCGCGCCGTCCACGCACTGGCCAAAGCCTTGAAGATCCGGGGAATTTCACTGTGAACACCGCTGCATCCGCCTTTCGCCAGGCCGCCCCCACCGAAGCCGCCCTGGAGGCCCGTTTCGGCCTGCGTGTGGCCGCCCGCCTGAGCGAGGCCAATCAGGAGTTGCCGCACGACATCAGCGAACGCCTGCGCGTGGCACGGCAGCAAGCGCTCGCCCGCATTCCCGCCAAGGTGGCAGCTCGCCAAGCGGCGCAAGCCTCCGGCATGTCCGTCGTCAGCATGAGTGGCGCCTCCGCCACGGCTGGCGGGTTCATGCTGGGCGATGACCGCTCGCCCTGGTGGGTGCGCCTGGGCAGCCTGCTGCCCGTGCTGGTGCTGCTGGCTGGCATCATCTTCATCCATGAATGGACTGACCAAGAGCAGCTGTCGGCTGCCGCGACGATTGACGCGGCCCTGCTGAGCGATTCGCTGCCGCCGGACGCCTACACCGACCCAGGCTTCGACGAATTCCTGCGCACACCGGAGTTCTCATCCGCCGCCCAAGCTGCCCAGTGACCGTGCCGACCCTGCCACGCCCCCGTTCCACCGTCCGCCGTCAAGCTGGCTGCTGGCTGCTGGCCGCCGTGCTGGTGGCGCCGGTAGCCTGGGGCGCGCCGCGTGACGAAGAGCCTCGCTGGGAGCACCTCACCGCTGCGGAGAGACAAGTGCTGCAACCCCTTCAGCGCGAGTGGGCGTCGATCGACCCCCCCCGCAAGCTCAAGTGGCGCGAGCTGGCAACCCAGTTCCCGAAGCTCTCGCCCGAGCGGCAGACCCTGTTGCGTTCACGCATGAGCGCCTGGGCTGGCATGAGCCCGGCCGAACGAGCTGCAGCGCGCGTGCGCTATCAGGAAGCCAAGCGGCTGCCCGAGGCCGAGCGCCGCGCCCGCTGGGAAAGCTATCAGTCGCTGCCCGAAGACAAGCGCAAGGAACTGGCCGACCGAGCCCAGAACCGCCAGCAGGCCGTACCTTCTGTTGGCGCCGGTGGCCGTCCCACTGGCGCCAAGCCGGCAGCCGTGGGTGACGTACAGCCCAAATCCAACATCGTGCCGCCCAGCAGCACGTTTGCCCCCAACCACGCCGTCGCTCCCGG
>Ga0209066_10002137_pt1 | contig 24751 bp, 10 predicted proteins | sample All_14_2_FD_187198 | JGI IMG/M metagenome (GOLD analysis project Ga0209066, IMG submission 187198) | Freshwater microbial communities in response to fracking from Pennsylvania, USA - Allegheny Zone_MetaG_DW_15 (SPAdes) (version 2) ... | reverse complement strand
CCACAGCGGCGGCGTTGGTCACGATGATCCCGTTAACCACGTTGGTGAAGTCGCGCCAAGCGCTGTTGCCCACAATCAGACAGTCCACGATCCGGGCGTCCCCGTTGCTGATCAGATAGCCGCCGCCGCCCCGAGCCTCAGCCCGATTGCCCGCCACCACGCAGTTGGTCACCACGCCTTTCGTGTTCAGGTAGAAACCGCCGCCATAACCGAGCAGCGAGTTGGTGGCCGCGTAGCCGTTGGTGAGGGTGAAGCCGTCGATGACCGCCGCCGCGTTATTGACATACACACAGCGGTTGGTGGCTGCGGGAAAGCCTCCATCGAGCACTGTTCCCTCCCGATCCGTCACCCCGTCCCTGAAACTGCGGAGCGTGACCGCATTGGTGAGGGTGAGTTGGCCCGTCAGAGAGTAGGTGCCGTTCGTGACGAGGATGAGATCTCCAGTTGCAGCGACATCGATGGCCTGCTGGATGTTCGTCGCCGCCGTCGCCCAACTGGTATAATTGGGCGTCGGCGATCCCGGCGTCCCCGGCGGAACCACATGGAGCGTCGCAGCATTCGCTATCTGCCCCGCTAAAAGAGCAACTCCGATCAGCACTGAGTAATGAAGCATAATCACTCCTTATTCCCACCCGGCGTCCTTCACACGATGTAACCCGTCTCCCGTCCTGCCTAATCAGAACGGCCTCCCTCCTCAGCAAACCGTTAAACAAAAATTCCCGAAAAACCTTAGCCAACTTTTCTATAAGTATACACATTATACGTAATGAGTCAACACGATGTTGCGGGATCGCGGCTCGTCATAACACGGTGCAGCCCGTCCGGTGAAGAGCGGTTTGCCGGAGCGGCCCGTTTGACATTCCGCCCCGCTTCTGGCATTGTTTTTTGTTCGTTCTCTTGGCGTATTTTATATGATTTTGGCCTTCGCGGGACGGTGCCGGATGAAAAGTGATTTCTTATCATCTGAGAAAAAGGTGGGGTTGTTATGAGAGCAGAAAAATGGGTTGTTGTTGGGATTTTAGTCGCGTTCAATTGCCTCCGGGCTTCGACCTGGACGGGCGGTGCCGGTGATTTCAAATGGAGCTCCGCCTTGAACTGGGACGACGTGGTTCCCGACGCTGTCGGCGCCTCAGCGGTTTTCGGCGGCGGCACAGTGACGCAAGACGTCAGCTCTGCCGTGACGGTTGGAACTCTGTCTTTTACCGCAGGCACAACCAGGGTGTCCGGGCTTCCCGTGGCGTTGTCGAACTCCGTACAGCCGGTCGTGTCGGCGGAAGCCGGGGTTACGGGTTTTGTCGAAAAGGTTTCCGGGTCGCAGGGCTTCACCAAAACCGGTTCCGGCGTCTTCTGCATTCTCGGGGACGGATCATCTCAAACGCCGCTGACCGGACATTCAATCATCGAAGCGGGACAGGTCATCGTCACGAACATCTATGTGTTGGGCGCATCTGACGGGAACTCTTCTGTTGACCTGAAACCCGGCGTGCTGTTGACCATCTGCCACACGAACGTCAGCACTGACACGGATCAGTTCCCCCCGGCGGTTAAGGGGAGCGGGACGGTGCTGGTCGATTTTTCCAAGGGAGGCCGTGGGTTCGCGCTGCGGAACATGAACAGCTTCACCGGCACACTGCAGATGGTTTCCAGCAGATCTTCTTCGTATAAATACTATACCACCTCCGCGCCGTTCAATCCGAACCTGCTGGTCCAGATGATGACCAATTCACAGCTTTTCCTGACGAGCGGAGAGCTGAAGAACACCATTGAACTCGATTCGCTTGGAAACAGCGAAGGTCTTGCCCTGCGCGTCAACGGCAGGCTCAGCGGTCCGATCAAACTCAAATCGGACACCCGGATTGGATTATCTTCCGGAGGCCGGATCACGGGGCCGATCTTCGCAGATGCGGCGCGGCCGATCAAAGTAGTGGCCCGGCAGTACAACGGTGCGACGCCTTGGAACTGGACCCTCGAAGCGCCCATCTCGGACGGCATCGGAACGGTTTCCCTGGAGCGTTATACCGAACAGGGAACCATCACCTTCAGAGGGACGAACACCTACAGCGGCGGCACGGTTCTGATGGGCGGAACGAACTATGTGACCGGAGCGCTGGGCGGCGGCTCGATCACGGTTTCGAACAATGTGGTTCTGATTTTTGACCGCGGCGGCTCGATCACCAATTTCGGATGGAACAACAACGGAAAGGTCATTCTACGCGGCGGCGTGAATTTGACTCTCGGCGGGCCGATCACCCGGTTGGGAACGATTGTCCAGGAAAACGGAACGCTGACCCTTCTGAACGGAGCGTCCGACACGGTTTTTCTCAAAGATGCGCAGCCGTTGAGCGGACGGGTCGTTCTCTTGGGAGGGCAGACGGTGCTTCGCGGAAACGTCGAGCAGACGGGAGCTGGATTGCAGTTCTCGTTTTCCGATCCGGCCACGGCTTTAGACGGGCTTCTCCTGAACGAGGGAACCAGCGCAGGGGTGACCGCGACGCTCCAGGCCAACCTGACGAAGGACAAGTTCGTTTGTGGCGGGGGGCCAAGACCCGGAACGGGGTGCGTGAACATGAACAGCAACTACATCGAGTGCGTTGCCTCGAAACTTCCGAGCCTAGCCGGGACAAACGGGGCCACTTATACGGTGGCCGTCTGGGTCAAGCCGGCGGCAACCCATAATCATCTGCTTCTTTATAAAGGCGCTGCAACCTGGGGTGCGCCCGCGACACTTTTTTACATCAGCCCTTCCGCCTACACACTCCAGGGGGGACAGGCGGGAAGCGGGTATATCAGTAGCAAGGCTTACACCCCTCCGGCGGACGGGTGGGTGTTTGCGACATTCGTGCGCACGAACGCCGCCACCGCATTTTATGCGAACGGCGCATTGCTGGCATCCGATTCCTACACGTTAATGAACATTGGCGATCCCACGCAGATGATCCGGCTTGGGGCGTCGCCCGATCCTACCGGTCCCAGATGGCTCAACGGCAAACTGGGGCCGGTTTATGTGTTCGACCGCGCGTTGAGCGCGACCGAAGTCAACGATCTGAAAAACGGCGAACTGGGCACGAAAATCTGTTACGGCGGATTCGCTTCGACAACTGAACTGGTTCTCGGATCGCAAACTGCGGTCCTGGACCTGAACGCTGCTGATCAGACCGTCGCGTTGCTGGCCGGTAACGGCGTGGTTCAAAACGGAAAAATCACCGCGAACCGGGTCACGGTCGGAACCAGTCTGCGGGTGGACTCTTTGACCGCCGGAATCGTGGAACTGGATTTGACCTCCCACCTGACCGTCGACTCCATCTGGGACCTGTCCGGAACGACCTTCTCGATTACCAACCGAGAAGGCCTTCCCCTCGGAACTTACGTTCTCGGAACCGCCGGAAGTTTTCTCGGTTTCACCGAGCAGCATATTAATCTTTCTCCGGGGGTGACCGCCCGGGTTTTCGTGGCCGACGGGAATTTGACGGTGTCGGTCTACAGGACACCGACGCTCATCCTGTTTCTTTAGATAATGAGGAAAACCGTTCACGGCTGACGGACGCTTGACACTGATTAATCACCCCGCCATACTTCCTGACAGTTAGCTGTTCCGGAATGGTTCCGGAGCAGCCGGGGAGTACGTCCGATGAAACACGCTTCTTTCGTTTCCATCCTGTTTGCAGGAACTGTGCTGGCGGCAGGCGCAAGGACGCCTGTGGATGAGCTTCCCGTCAAAGACCGCCACGTCATTCTCGTCAGCATCGACGGCTTTCCCGCGCGTTTGTGGCACTACCCTTCGTTGCCGCTACCCAACCTGCGCAAACTTGCGGCAGAAGGATCACAGGCCCGCGCCATGACCGTTTCGAACCCCTCCGTCACCTGGATCAATCACACGACGATGATCACCGGAGTCACGCCGCGAAAACACGGCGTGCTGTTCAACGGCCTGCTGATCCGGCCGGGCGATGGCCATCCGCCGAAAGTCGAGCAGTGGGCGGATAAGACGCGCCTCGTCTTGGCACCCACGCTCTATGATCTCGCGCACGCCGCCGGCCTGACAACTGCGGAAGTCAACTGGCCTGCGACCACGCGGGCAAAAACGATCGACTGGAGTTTTGCCGAATTGCCCGACCCCGAGGACCGCCTCGTCCGCGAGATGATCGCGGATGGCACTCTCACGCCCGAAGAGGTCAAATGGATGCTCCCCGGGCCCAAGCGCCAGAACGCCAAAATCCTCGACGCGACGTTCACCCGGGCCGCACAGTTCGCCTTTGCGAAACACCAGCCCAACCTTCTCATCTACCACACCTTCAACACCGATCACATGCACCACATCCACGGTCCCGGCTCGCCGGAAGGCAATGACGCGCTCAACTTCGCGGATGAGCTGGTGGGCGCACTGGTCAGAACCGTCGAGCGCACCGGACTGCGCGATCAAACGACCTTCATCGTCACAACCGACCACGGCTTCAAGGGCATCACTAAAATCGTGCTCCCCAATGTGGTCCTGAAAAACGCGGGACTCGCCCAAGTGTCGGGAAACGGGATCACGACGTGCGATGCCGCCGCCATGGCGCAAGGAGGCATCAGCTTCATCTACGTCACCGACCCTGAGAAGAGGGCGGGGCTGTTGCCTCGGCTGAAAGAACTTTTCACAAAGACGGAAGGTGTGGAGCACGTGCTGGACGGGCATGAAGGTCCCGGATTGGGAATGCCTTCCCCTGAGGAAAACCAAGGGATGGGCGACCTCATTCTCTATCCGAAGGCTGGCTACGCGTTCAAAAGCGATGCCGCCGGCTCCACCGCAGTCGTACCTGCCGTGAACTACGGCGGCACACACGGGTACCTGAACAGCGATCCCGAACTCGACGGCTTTCTCATCGCCAACGGCCGCGGCATCAAGCCGGGCATCACGCTCGACCGCATCTCGAACACCGACGTCGCACCGACGATCGCGAAATTACTGGGGCTCACCCTGCCTGACGCCGATGGACGCGTGTTGTCGGAGATCTTGGCGAAGTGACGCCATCGGGCGGCTCAGTGCGACGCGGCGCGCTCTGCCTCAGGCCCCTCCTGATAGACGGGCTGCAAATCGCCGACATTCTTGATGAAGACTTTACCGCTCGTATCCGAACCCTTCAGCCCGAACCAATTCGCGCGCAGTTCATACCTGGCCCCTGATTTCACATCTGGCAACACGAGCTCAAACACATGGGAATCGCCACTGGGCTTCCCCCCGGCCACGAAACTTGCCCCGCTGAATCCCCCCCAGTCGCAAGCGACCGCGTGACCGTTTTCGCTCAACTCGACGAGACGCACGTGCAAAGGATGTTTGCCGTCCGTGACAGCAAACCCGACTCGATAGCGACCCGGCCCGCGGATGAAGCTCGACACGTCAAAACGGCAGTCATGGGCGGCGCTCGCCTCATAACGCGACTTGCCCAGCCCGATCTTTGAAGGCGTCCAGCTGCCGACCTTCTCGCCCGAGAGGACGTCTGCCCACTCCTCTTCACCGGTTTTTTCACGGCCCCTCGCGTACTGGATGCCGGCGAGATCCCAACGACGCTCTTGGGCCGTCAAACAGCTTAAAAAGCGCCCATAGTCTTTGCGGTCAGCCGGAGTCCACGCCACCTCGGCAAGGGCGGCTAGCCGCGGAAAGATCTGCTGATCGCATCGAAAGCGCGTCGGCATGACCTCGCCCCAAGCCTGGGCGCCAATCCCCACGATGCGCTTTTGCTGTTCGGGGGTAAGTCCCGGAGGAACCGGCTCCAGACTATAGGCTCTTTTCAGAGGCAAGGAGGCGTAATGGTAATCGAGATAGGTGGACACGTGATAGCTGTTCACCAAGTCATAGCCGCGTGAAACCGCCTTGGTGATCAAGGCGGGATCGCCCCGCCAGAACTGCAAGATGACGCTCTTTTCAGGGGGAATCTGTTCCAGCGCATCCGCCCAATAGATCATGCGGCGACCCTTGCCCGCAATATACGTTGCGAGCGTGGCGGTGAACTCGGCCTGCAGAGGCGCCGAATGGGTCAACCCGCGTGCCGACATCGCCGCCCGGATACTCGGCGCCGTCTCCCACGCCTTATAGTCTACCTCGTCGCCGCCCGTGTGAATGACGGCATCCGGAAAGATGGCCAGCATTTCGTCGAGAATGTTTTTGACCGCCTCAACGACAGCGGGCTGAGTCACATCGAAAACGCCGGCGGCACTCCACTCCGGATAAGCCCTCAGCGCGGCGTCGGCATGCCCGGGCACCTCGATCTCCGGAACCACGCGCACATGACGACGGGCCGCGTACGCGACGATCTCCCGCGCCTCCTCCTGCGTGTAAAAGTACCGCCCTCCTTCGCTCGCCTTCACGCGGGCGGCGATGTCGCCGTTGCCCGACCCGCGCGAGACGGCCCCCAGGCTGGTCAGCTTCGGGTAGCGCTTGATCTCCAGGCGCCACCCTGTCCCATCGATGAAATGCCAGTGAAACACATTCATTTTGAGCGCAGCCATTTCATCGATGTAGCGCTTCACGGCGGGCATGCCATGAAAGTGGCGGGACTCATCGAACATGAAGGCCCGCCAAGCGAACCGCGGCTGATCTTTGATCTCGATTCCGGGCACCGCCCACCTCACGGGCTTGCCCGCTTCGGCGCGGCGCCCCGTCGCGGCTTGCGGCGGAAGAAGCTGGAGCAGCGTCCGTGTCCCATAGAAATGCCCCGCCGCAGTGCCCGCCGTGATGACGATCTTGTCTGACGTCACGGCGAGTCCATAGGCTTCGGGCCCCAGCGCACCTGCCGCATCCGCGCTCAACACGATACAGCCCTCTTCACGCACACCCTGAGCCGGGGCGACGATGGGCAAGGGGAACCCCGTCGCCCGACGCAGCGGCATCGCCAGCAGCAGCGCTTCTTGGGACCGGTCGGACGGCGCCACCAACTTCGTCGTGTCCGTAAGGATAAATTCGCCCGCCGTGCGGCGCAGCTCTGTCGGCCACGGGACGAGTCCCAGCTCAGGCTCATCGGAGGCCTTCAGAGCTTGTGCAAAACCTTCTGCTACAAGCAATGTCGCAAGTATCGAAGCGATGCGTCTCATGCTCTTTTCTCCCTTGGTTACGGAAGGATGTCCGCGACATACACATGCCGCGCCAAAGGCTTGAACGTGTCGGCCAGCTTGCCGTTGAGCGCCTTCACCCTCCGTCCCTCAAACTTCACTTCTGCGTCGGCCGCATACCGGAACTCGGCCGGCAGCCCGATCTCGGCGTCCACGGCGCGGTCGTTGTCCGCATTCAGGGCAATGATGTAAAGCCGGTCGCCCAGCCGCCGGGTCATCTGCACGACACCCGAGCCGGTCACGGTCGCGGACGACGTTTTCTCCAGCGAGAAAATGGCCTCTTCAAGCTCAAGCAACTCGCGGTTGACGTCCACGCAGGCCCGGTAGTCTTCGGGATAGAGCGGCAGCGAACAAAAGTAAGAGACGCCCCGGGCGCCAGCGATAATGACGCCATACGTCTGGGCCACCTGTTCGGCGTAGGTGCATTCGCGGTAGTGGTTGTGCAGGTTCTCACCCGCAAGGAAGTAGAAAACCGGAAGGCGCTCAGCCCGGCCCGCCTCCCACATCATCTCGGTCGCACGGATCATCTCGACCACCTTGCGGCCTTCGCGGTTGGTCAGGTAGTCGTCCAGCATCAGGATGTCGGTCTTCAGCCCGGCGAACCGGCCGGGAATGCCGATGAGCGTGTTGTTCATGAAGACGGGCGTGTACGGGCTGACGCGCCGGTGGGCCTCCATGAACACCTCAACCTCCTCTGACTTGGCGTACAACTCGGGTTCGTCCACGACCAGCCAACCGATGATGTTGTCGCTCTTCATGGACTTCATCCGCTGTTCGGGCGTAATCGTCGCGCGCCGGTTCCACGATTGGAACGGCCAGAAGAGGCTCTTGACCCCCTCCCGCGAGCAGAGGTCAAAAAAGGCCTGGGTCTGCGCGTCAACAGGCGGATCGTCTACAGCCCCCGGCAGAAAACAGCGGTAGCCCATTTCCTTGTGAAGCCGCACCATGTTCCGGAGCACCCGCTCCTGGTCATTTGTCTTGATGCCTCGGTCGACGCCGAAAAAGGGCGCGACCGCAAGATAGGGCTTGCCGTCCACGACCAGACACCGGCGCTGTCGGTCGATCCGGGTCGCGCCGGCTTGAAAGGCGCGCTTCACAAGTTTGGCTGTTCCGCTCGCGGCTGTCGAAGACCCTCTGAGGACCTCAATGGAGACTTCATGCTCCCCGTCCGCGATCCCCTTCAACGGCAGGTCGACCGCAAATTCCGCGCCCAGCCCAACCTCAAAGGTCGTTCCTGACAGGATGATCCGCCCTTTCAGCGTCGCGGCGTCAGGCAGCGCCAGAGAGCCGACCAGCACGGCGGTCTCCTCACCCATGTAGTAATTAAGCCGCGTGTAGCACTCCAGCGGCCGCACAAGCATCAGGCGTTTCGTTTCCCGAAGCAACACCTTGCCGCCGACTGAGAGCACCACGTCGCCCTCGAAAGCGTCTGCGCCTGCCGCGCCCTTCACGGGAATCGACAGCGCTGTTGAGCCGGCCCCGAGCGACAGCCGCTCGGCACCCGCCACGTTTCCCGTCGCCCCCTCAAGAACTTGAATGTCGGCCTCCAGCACTTTCCCGCTGTTATTGCCGACGGTGCCGGAGACGACAACACGCGCATCCGGTCCGGCAACCAAGCGCAGATCCCGAAGACCGATCCGGTATCTCTCCGCGATTCCCTCCGGCAACACCAAAGCCGGGAAGAGGGAAGGGACATGGAAGTTGGTCTCCTTGGTCCGCAGCAACGACACCGCTTGGCCGCTGGCCGTGTCGTTCCGGCCGATGTTCAGCCCCCACCGCCCCGCCAGATTCAAACTCGTGAACGTCGCGATGGGAATCCGGACCTCATAGTCGATGGAGCGCGTCGCCGCGTTGACTCTCGCCGCCGCGTCCCATTCTCCGTTCCACGCGAGAATGCGCCCAGGAGCCATATCCGTCTTCGAGCCCGCCGCATTCACGGTAAGGTGGTGATAGCGTTCCCGCCCAAAAGTCGTATCGAGAAGTATCTCGATGCAGTCCTCGGCATGGACACGCAGATTGTCGTGCTCGATGCGCGTGCCTTTGACGGTGGCGACATCGGGAACGAAGGCACGCACCGCCACATAGAGATTCGCATCGTCGCAGACAATGTACGCCTCCGTCCGGTTGGCCGGAGTCTCCCGTCCCCGCAGAAAGAACGGGCCGGGTTTTGCGCCCTTGTCAAACCAGAGCGACTCAAGCTCGCCGTCCACGACCGGGGCCTGCCCAACCCGGCTCATTTGGATGTCCGGCTCAATGGCAGGCGCCTCCACCTTAGCGGGAAGACACTTCTCCTTGTCGAGCGGGCTGGGCAAATACGCGGTTGCCTCGCTGCCGATCTCGATCTGGACGTCATCCGCCCAAAGCGTTCCCGCCTGACTGAAAGTGACGTTCGCGCGGACGATGGCCTTCTCGGGTTTCTCGACGGTGAAGGCATAGCGTTCCCAGGACTTCGACACCCGGATCGACCGGGTGTGCGTGCGGTGATGCAGCTCCCAGATGCTCAGGGTCACGGGGAAGTTGTCCTCGGAGGCCTTCAGGTAGACGGAGAAGGTCACCGGGGTCTTCGCCATCACATTCGCATTGTGCGTGCCGACGCCGCTCGAACTCGGCGCGGCCGGACCGCCACAGGTCATGCGGACCGACTGATTCCCTGACCGCTTCTCCTGCGTGTCGATCGCGAAGGTTGCGATGAAATCGGTCCACGGGCCGTCGAACGAATACTTTCCTCCCAACCGCGGCTTCATGTAGATCGGCATTCCCTCCTGCAGGTACTCGAACGAACTGTTGACCGCCAAGTTATTCGAAGCGTCGCCCTTGAGCGCGTAAAGCTGGAAATTATCGATTTCCAGATTGGTTTTGTACCCGTAGAAACTCACCTTGCCGTTGGCCGGCATGACAACGGAAAAGGCATCGACCAACTGGCCGTTGGCCTTAAAGGTATAGTTGAAACCCTTTCCGAGCCGAGCCCTTGATATCTCGAATCGGCAAGGTTTGCCGAACTCGAACCCCGGGATCGCTCCCGAGTTTCCCCGCGACCGTTCCTCCCCCGGAACGCGGTAGGCTGTCCCGCCGTGCGGGTGGGCGGTCGGCTTCACCATGAAGTGGATGCCGTCCAGAATCACGCCGCAGTGTCCGATGTCAGGTCCCGCAGGTTTTTCGACGGTCAACTCCGCGGTGATGGCGAAATCACCCTCCGGAACCCGCCTCAGCGTCAGGTTGTTGTTCGCCTGAATCAGAACCCGGCCTTCCGCACTCTTCGTCCCCTTCGTCGCCTCCCAGTTCTCGACGAAAAGCCCCACGACATCGAAATTGTCGCCAAAGACCGGAACACCGGGAAGCTCCGCCGCCCGCGGCGTTGCGGCTGTCAGCATGCTCGCGAGTAGCGCCGTCGTCATGATCCGTGTTCTCATTCCGTCTGCTCCTTCGTTTCGTTGCCGCGCGTTCACTTCAGCCACCACATAACAGAGGCGTCAATAACACCCCGAGGTCAGATAGCCGTGTTCTCACTGTCGCGTCCGCTTGTCTTGACCAACCTCGGAAAACAGCGCGATCAACCGTTCCTCAGTTATCAGCTGCTTCGGCGCAAAAGCGGGTCCAGCCGCGTATTTCAGCAGGCTCCGTCTCAGTTCACGCGCGGCCGGCCGTTCCGCCAGTTTGTCGCTGAGATTGTAGCCGCACACCAACAGCCGTCCGCCATCCTTGGTGCCAAGCTCGAAGAGGCTGCCCAGCTTGTGGCTGAAGCGGAAATCGCTGACCGGCTGCACGATGGGAAGGTAGTCGGGCGGCAGAGTGTCCAACACGAAGCCGCGTGCCCCGTCGCAAAGGTCATGCCACTGCCAGTCGAGATGGCTATCCGTGGGGAAACCCGCCAACGCAGGATGTTCACGGTTCACCCGCGCGCCCAAAATTTCGGTGTCCGGATTTTGTTCTTTCCACGCCCCCATCCAGAACACCGGCTTCCAAGCGGCGTAACGCCGGTTGTCTTTCGAGCCGAGACCGTGCGCCAGCAGAAGCACCCGCTGACCTTTCTTTAACGCGTCCAGCGCGGGTTCCATGCGGTCGCACACCGTCACGTTGGCGGGGGCCTCTGCCGCACCATCCTCCGGAAAGACCCACACGTCCCAGTCGTTTACGAACGGCGTATTGCGCACCGATATTTCGAGGTTGAGCCGCGTCGCTTGACCGACAGCGTTCAGCGCCACCGAAATGGGACCGAGCGTTTTCAGGGAGCCGACTGCCAAGTCGGTTGGCTCAAAACTCCCTTCGGCAACGGGCCTGCCGCTGGCTTCGCGCATTTTCCAAAGCACCGTCGCACCGGCAAGCGGCTGCGCCCCCCAGTGAGCCACCTGCGCCGTCGCCTGAAATGTTTCGCCTTTTGTCCAGACATACTTCTTGAAGCGCGCCAGCGGCACGGTCTCGCTGCAAGTGCGACGGAACCGATCCGGCGAGACGATGCCCTTGGAGTCGTAAAACACGTCCAGCCAGCCGACCAGCGCCGTTCCCTGCCCGGGGTAGTCTTGCATGCTCAGCCAGTTGAAACCTCCCGCGCTGGCGGAGCGCAGCTGGGCCTCCATCTCCCCCTTGTAGATGATGCGACTGCTGGCGCCGGAAGCAAGCTGCAGTTCCCGGCTCTGCGTCTCGATGCCGTTTTTGCGGGCCTCACCGCGAAAGGCCTCCAGATTGCGGGCCTGCAAGACGCCGGTGTACTTGCCGATCTCGCTCCAATCGGGATACACGGGCATTTGTCCCGCCTCATGCGCGATGACCGGTACCGGCGCGCGACGGTAGGCGTCCTCGTAGTCCCAGTCGGTATGCGGAACGCCCAGCCGGTTCACCACTTGGCCGACATTCGGAACATAATGCGTGTCGGCGAAATCGTCCGTCGGCGTGATGGCGCGCGCCGTGGATGCGGCATAAAGGCGGCGGGGATCGCGCGCCTTTTCCTCGCCGACCCACTGGGCCATCTCTTTGAAGTTGGAACTTCCCAGCTCGTTGCCGATCACAAAAAAAAGGAAGGAAGGGTGGTTGCCATAGGTGTCGAGCATCCGTCGCATTTCCGCGCGGGTATAGCGGTCGACGGTGCCTTCGTTCATACCGATCCCTTTCGCGCCGCCCGAATCCGGATGGTCGAGCGTCCACAAAATCTCGGCCTGAATGTAGATGCCAAGCTCGTCTGCCGCCTGAAAGGCCGCCTCCGGCGGACACCAGGAATGAAACCGGACCTGATTCAGATTGTGTTCCCTATAGATGCGGAAGATCCGCCGCCAGCTCTCCACGTCGCAGGGCGGATAGCCCGTCAGGGGAAACGCCCCGCACTCCTGATTGCCGCGGAAAAAAGTAGGAAGCCCATTGACGGTGATGTGCTGTCCCCTGCGCCCCAGGGTGCGGAAACCGAATGAGTCCGAGGCGGAGTCCGCGGCTTGGAGACCTCCCAAGGTCGACTCTACCTGCGTCTCCACGCGGTATAGCACGGGAGTGAACTCGCTCCAGGGCTTCGGCGGGGCATCAAGCTTGACCGTAAGTTCCGCGACACGCGCCGCCGGGCCGACCTCTTTTTCGGCGGGACTTCCCTCTGCGGCCATCGTAAGATTCGTCGTGAACGTTCCGACCAAGGCACCCGTGGCGTTCTCGAACACCCGTGCCTTGACCGTGCAGGGAGCCGCAGAAGCCAAATCGCTCTGCAGGTTCAGCTCGACGCGGACGGTCCCGTCGTCCTGCGTGAAGATGCGTTGCCGCTGAATCCGGAGCGCGCCGCGTGCGCGCAATTCCATGCGCCCGACGATGCCGTTCCAAATCGTCTGCGTGTCCTCGGTATAGCACTGGCCGATCCTGCCGATCGGGTGAATCATCTGATTGTTCACCCGAATGGTCAGCCGGTGTTTTCCGGGGGATAGCTTTCCCAGGCGGAACAGGTGCGGTGTTCCCAAAGAATCTTGCACGTTGCACGGCCGCCCGTCCACCCACACCTTGCTTTGCCAGAGCACACGCTCAAGAAAAAGCTCGGCCTCCTTGCCCTCCCACGTGGACGGAATCTCCACCTCCCGTTGGTACCACGCCGGACCGATGTACTTGAAGACGCGGACCAACCCCCGGCCCTCAACGCCTTTCGTCTTCTCTCCGTAACCGGCTTGATCCGTTGAGCCCGGCAGCCGGATCGTGTCGGGCAGCGACCGGTTCTGCCACGCCTCCTTCTCGCCGACGTCATCCGGATCCAGGCGAAAGCCCCAGTCGCCTTGCAGCGGCAACGTACCACCGCACGCCGAGCTCTTGCCGCACGAAGGCACCGGCGGCATCACGGGCCGCTCTTTCACCCAGCCCCACTTGGGCCAGAGCGGCAAGTCTTTCAGGACGGTGGCGCAATCCAGGGGCTGAGGCAACCAGATCCGATAGAGCGACCGCTCATCCCACGTGTTTCCGGCAGAAGCGTAATCGCAAAGCGTGAGCGTGTGTTGCGTGCCGTCCTTGGCCGTAAAGGCCGCATCGAACGCCAACCGCACGCCGGCCTTCTCGGCGGCCGCCACGTTCCGGACAAGCGTGACCGCAGAACCGTCCAAGGGTTTGACTTCCAGATCCGCCGGAACGTTGCCGGGGCGGAGTCGGCTGTCCAACGCCAAGACGAGCGGCCCGCGCGCCAGGGCGACATGCTTTTTCCCGGCCGGGCCAGAAAGCACCCTGCCCCTCAGGACCAGTCTGAGTTCGACTGTGTCGCCCGCCGACCACGTGCGTTCAATCTTCACATAGGTTCCCGGCTTCACGTCTCCCGACCTTTCCTTGCCGTTTACCAGAAGCGTGTTTCGCTCGCTCCACGCCGGAATCCGCAAGGCCAGCGTAAACGTCTCGGACTTCTCCGGAAGAAGCTTCAGCGTAATCGTGTCGCCCACGGGATAGTCGGTCTCCTGAACCAGCCTCACGCGGGTGCCAGACTGCAGCCGCAGATCCGCCGTGCCGGGATTATACAGGTTGACCACAGGCCCGGCCGCAGCGGCCATGACCGCCCACGCCGGGGTCAGCAACAGTGCCCGCGGTCCGTTCGCCGGACAACAGCAGGTCCCGACGTCCGCTTGCTGCACGTGACTCGGCACACGCTCTCCCGACAGCAGGGAAGCGTACGCCCACCAGTGACCCTCCGGCGTCAAGGCCCCCAAAAGCGCGTTGTAGAGACTTGTCTCCAAAGCGTCGGCATATCGAGGATCCCCGGTCAGCCGCAACAGCTGATTGCAGAACTTCATCCAAGTGACGGTGACACACGTCTCCATGACGAGCGGGTCCGTCGTGTCCTGCTTGCTCCGGCCACCGCACCAAAGCTCTTGGCTGGATCCGGAGCCGATGACCGTCAGCTCATCGCGAAAGATGCTGTCTGCAAGCTTGACGGCGGCGTCCAGATAACTCCGGTTGCCGGTCACGCGGTATAATTCGCAAAGGCCCTCGTAGCAGGACATCATCTCATAGGCTTTCGGCGCTCCCCCGATCTGTGCCGCCGGCTTACCGGCAAGGGCCTCCTCGACCAGGCGCAGCCCGTCGGGCGACCAGGGATTGGGCTTGCGCCACTGGCCAACGATATACTCGGCAAATTCCAAGTATTTTTTCTCGCCGGTGCGCTGATACAGGAGAACGGCTGGCTCCAAAACGGAGCTGGGCGGCAAGCCTTTCCAGTTGGCGTATCCGATCGCCGCAATGTTGACCTTGCCCGGACCGCACTCGGAGAGGAGTCTGTCGGCGTGGCGCTTGGCTGCCGCCAGAATTGCCGGATCTCCGGTGAGATCGTAATCGGCAAGGAGCCCCAGCAACACATATTTGCGCCCCCAGACATCCCATCCCTTGAGATGGTGCTCGGGCTTCCGTGTGCCGATGTAGCCGTCCTGATCCTGAGTCGCCAGAAGCTCCCGGACGCCTTTCGCGAGCACCTCGTGATGACCGGGCGTCGCCTCATAGCGACAGGCCAGCGCCGCGGACGTCGCCCACTTGCCCCAGTACTCGCAGCGCCAGTCCCCGTCGCCCACCTCTTTCTTGTCGCGGTAAGGCTGCACGATGCGGTCGATGTTTTGCGCCATCACCTGATTCTCGATCGTCGCGCTGAGACGCGCTCCCAGCGTCCCTCCAAGCCTGACCTGACCCGGCGCGGAAGGCGCGAAGACGTCCGCACGCAGGCAATCGGCGAGCGGTGCGGCGGGCACCGTTGATACAGCACCGGACTCCTGCGCGGCGGAAGCCATGAAGAACGTGGCAAGCCCCGCCGACGCCGACAATAAAAAGGTTCGTCTGGTTCTAATCATTCCATCATCCTTTCAAAATCGCTGACCGCCCTCTGCTCGAACAGCTAGGGCCCAACAGGTCTCGCCGGTGTCCGCAGCACCTCGATGGCGTTGATAAGCTTCACGGACGGATCGTGCTTCTCATCGTTGGAGAACCTGATCTCAAGGGTCTGACCGGTCACCACGACATCGCTGAATTCCTTGATCAACACTTTGCTGAAATCACTGTCGCAGGCGGTGACCAGGTCGAGGTTGTCCAAGACTCGCTTGCCTTGAAGATCGACACTCATGACAAACAGACCGGGCTTGAATCCTTTTTTGTAACCGGCCTTCATGTAGAGCCGCACCGTGTAGCTGCCGGGCTCCACCTTGAACGCATAGGCCTGCATGCCGTAGGCCTCGCTCATGAACAATTCCGGATCTTCTGTCTGGAGGCCATCTGTGCCGCGCACGACCGTTTGGCACGTGCCGACATAGCCATACTCCCCCTTGCCGAGGGCACGGTCGGGGAAGAACAGTGTTCCGTTCTTCGCCGAATAGAACTGGGTGGAACCGCAGTTGACCGCGTAGTGGCCGCGCCGGATCATCGCGGCCTGCTCGGAAATCTGCCGGAAGTTGTCGGCGTTGTCCATCGCCTCGCTGACCGGAAGAGAGAACAGCAGCCGGTGAAGCTCCGCGAACTGTTCGCGCGCCAGCAGCTCGCGCATTCGCGCGAGGGCCGCGTCCGCCTCGACACAATCGAGCGCTCCTGTCTTCAACCGCGCGATCCCCGTCTGCACGCGTTCAAGCCCTTCTCGATAAAACTCCGGCACACTCCGGGGCACCGCGGTTTTGACGGCGGTGACCTTCACGTCCGGATCCGTCGAATAGAAGGATCTCAGCTCGAAAGGCTTGAGTGTCACCCGGCCACTTGCGATCAGTTCCCCGCTGGAAAGATCTTTGAGAGGCGCCTTGGAGGAGAGCGCCAGCGTGCATTCGCACTCCTTCCAGAGCATGGACACCGCATACACATAGCTGCCCTTGCGCGTGTTCAGAGAGCGGACCGTAACCGGGTCCTGTGCCCCAGGCGCGTTCTCGAAAGGCAAGGCGGGCAGGGCGCAGTAGGCCTTGGTGAACTCTCTCGCCTCGCTGTCGCGGCCCCACGTCCCCAGCGGTTGCGCGCCGATCAGGATGCGCTGGGCATCCATGGACGAGACCGCATACGCCAACTCTTTCAAGAAGTAGCGCCCGAACGGCTTCACATCGGCATTCTGAAAGTAGCTCGCATAGACATCGTTCTTGAGAGAACCGTTGAAGCTCTCGAAATACGAGGGATAGCTGTCGAAATACCCGAGCTTGCCGTTCATGAACCGCGCCGTCTCGGCGGGGTTGAAAAGCACGTCGTTGCAGCCATCCGACGGCTTTCCCCAATGGAGACGGTGGCGATGGCCGGTACACATGCGCAGCGGTACCAGGCAGACTCCCCGAATCGCGCGAACGCCCTCGTACTGCGCTGCGAGTTCCGGCGAAGGCGTTGCCGAAACGTTCAGGTACATCTTGGGCTTGGGGCTGAGCGTATCCAGCTCGGAACGGATCAGACGGAACAATTCGGCCGACTGCTTCGCGCGCCACTCCAGCCAAAGCGCGCGCTGCGGTTCCTCGGTCAAGAACGCGCGGCGTTCCGCGCCGCGCTTCGCGGCCACCGCGATGCCGGTCTCCCGGGAGAACAGGTTCACGGTATAGTCGTCGTAGCCATCGTCAAGGGAGTTGTAGAAGCCCATCTGATGGGTTGTCATGTTGATCCCGTCGAAGCCGGGAACCGCGTTGAACCGCCGGGCGGTCTCCTTCACGTGAGCGGCAATCATGGCCCGGACATCGGGGTTGGCATGGTTCGGCCGCGTGTACTGGTTGGGTTGGACAGGAGGCGCGTCGAAATTGGTCAGCGTCCAGCCGTTCTTGACGGCCTCGCCGGTCTTGTCCGGGAGCATCTTGATCTCCGGCAGCGTAAAGAGGTCGATGCCTGCGATCGTGGTTTTACCGCGACGGTTCAGGGCGTCCATCATGTAGCGATACGCATCGGAACGATAGGGATACAGCGAGTGCAAGGACCCCTCCATCGAGAAGCCGTAGCCCGTGTACCGCATGAACGGATACTGCCAGGCGTTCTGTCCGGTGTAATCGAGGTAATCCAGCAACCGCTCAGTCGTCACCTGAGCGGAGCCACCCGTGTAATCCCAGGTCAGGTTCTGATCGGCCGTCTCGTCTTCGTCACGATGGCCAAAGCGGCGCCCCGGCAGATTCTTCGGATAGTTGATGGCCAATTTCGGCAACCGTCCGTTCTTGATCTCGACGATGCGGAAACCGGCTATGGCGGCAGGATACTTGCCGATCATCGTGCGCGCCTCGAAGAGGTAATTGGAAAGCCCCGGATAAAAGAGATAGCGCGTGGTCTGCATGCACCCGGTCAGCGGATATTCGACGCCGCTCTGGATGCCGCCGCCGAGGCGGTCTCGGTGCTGCTGTTGCTTGGACTGCGGGTACATATAGAGCCCCATGGAGCGCGGCTTGTCATCCGGCCAGACAACCTCCAGCATCACCGGCCGGCCGTCGAGAACCTTTGCGGGGAACGGCACTTCGAAGGCGAAGCGGTTCTCTTTCCGATCACCGCCTTCCAGATACTCGCCGAGAGGCGACGCGACGAGTTTCACCCCGCCGGCATCGAGGACCGCGCCGTCCCTGATGTTCTTGGCAAAGATGACCTCGCCCAGCTCAATCCCGTCATCTCCCGGCGGCATGGCCTCCAGCGGCTCATACGCCCGAAGTTCAAATGACCGTTGCACCGTGCCGACGGTACACATGAGGCGGTATGCGCCGGCGGGCAGACGCTCCACAGGCAGCTTCAGCTCGACGGGCCCTTTCAGCTTCCGCACGAAGGTCTTCTCCGACACCGTCTTCCCGTCTTCGCCGACGAGTTTCACCCCGATGCTCACCTTGCCGGTCTTGAGCGGACGTTCCGCAGGCATGGGGCGCATATAGAAGCTGCCGGGCGCGGCGAGAAGCACGACTTCGTCCGCCTTGCCGGCATCGATCACCGTGCGGTCAACCAGCAGGTCGACCGGCATGAAGGCGCGGTATTCATCGTAGACTTCGCCGTTGGAAAGCGGGCGTTTGAAGATTTTCAATTCGTCAAAGGCCGCCTCCGCCGCGCGCGGGCCGGTGCCCACCGAGAGACGCGTGATCGACTTCAGGTCCAGGTTGGCGAAGATCTTGCCGTTGAACCCGAACGGCTGTTGGTAGGGAAGGCCGTTGAAATACGCCTTGCACCAGCCCCCGTCGCTCCAGACCATCGCGATGTGGTTCCAGTCGCCGCGGTACCAGTCCGACCGCGACTCGCGCTTCATGATCTCGGGCGCCAAGCTGCCGGTGCGCCCCAGCGCACCCATGATCCAGAAGTACATGTTGACCTTCAGCTTTTCCTTGCCCTTGGCGTCAAAACCGGTGAGCATCGGGTAGACGGGAATGTCGCCAGTGAACTTGCCGTCCCAGTCGCTTTTCATCCAGAACATCACCGTCCCGTGATCCGCGAAAAGCCCTTCGGCGGCGTACTCCAACGCGGGGAGCCCTTTTGCGTCGCCTTGGGAGGAAATGCGGACGGCCTGCCCCGACACGCCCGGGACAAGCTCGGCCTTGTTCGTCCGAAGAGGGGCAAGCGCCCCTTTCGCGGTTATGCTTTCCAGCCCCTTGTCGAACGCGCCCTGGAAGGAGGGCCCGGGATCGGTCGAGATGGGCTCCGCCTCCGGCAGCGGCTCCAGCTCCACATCGCGGAACTCGACATCGTTGTGGTAGCCGTAGATGCTGAGCCTGCTCAGCGGCAGCAGGTTGGCAAGGACCATGCCCTGCGGCACGCCCGCAACATGGAGCTCCGTCAGCCGAGGCTGGACATAGAGTTCCAGATCGACCCATGGGGCATTCGTGCCGGCAGGAAAAATCTCTTTCTTCCCCTTGTTCCCCGTATCGCTCAGTTTCGCTCCGTGCTGATGCAAAGCCGCGATGAAGTGTGCGCCGTCATGCGTGTAGAAATGACCCTTGAAGCCCTCTCCCCCGAGAAGCTCGACGCCGAAGTGGCCGGGATTCTCGACCGACGTCTCAGTCCGGCGCATCTTCATCCTTATCTTGACGGGCTTGTCGCTGCTGAGTTCGGCTCTGGCGCCAACAATCCCTTTGACGCCGTTAATCTTGCCGACGCCGTCCTCGATGGTCGTAAGCTTGTCTTTCTGGGTGAAGACGACCGGCTGGGCGCATGCCTGCACGGCGACAAAACACAGTGAAATTAAGACCGCATTATTTATCGCGGCCGCAACGATTCTCGATTCCATGAAATCCCCCTATTCATCTTCCCCCATCCGTGACGACTCGGCCAAACATTGTATGCCTCGATTGAGCAAACGAGTCACACGGCGCAGTGACAAGGACGGTTCCCCGAACCGTCCGCCAATCCTGAGCCTAACGAAGGGCGGACGCCTCGGGGAGGCGTCCCTACCGACGGAATCTTGTTACACACATTCGCAAGACTCAAGAGGCCAGGACCCACTTGTCAGAACACCTGTAACATCGTGCCGCGAGGCGGCGGACTCTCGAAAGCGCCCATATCGACCGCGGCGCTCTTGATTCTCGCTGTCCCGTCGAGATTCACCGCCCCGGCCATCCAACTCCTGAAGACGCCCTTATCGACACAAGGCGAAGCGCCGGTCAGGTGATAATCCCCGCCCGCCAAGTTGACGAAAGCCGGAGCATTCGTCACTGTGCCCACATCATAGGTGCCCGTCGGCAGGGGGTAGGTGCACGAGTTGGTCCAGGTGCTGCCGGAGCCGGTCCCGTCATAGCTCCAGTTGTTCCCGCCCGAATTGTTGTTGTAGACGATGCAGTTCTCGACCACGCCGGGGACACTGAACCGGATGCCCACGCCCGCATTCCCGACGATCGTGCAGTTCTGGTACGTTCCTGCCGACGTCGCCTGACCCCAGATGCCGGCGCTGTTGTTCGCGAACAGGCAGTTGCGCATGATCCCGCCCTGCACAAACGCGGCGGACGAGTTGCTGATGATCGTGCAGCCAACAAACAGCGCGGTGCCACCCGGGGAAATGCCGCCGCCGTAGACGGCCGTGTTGTTCCGGATCACGCAGTTGGTCACGGTCCGGCCGGTGCCTCCAGCCACGCCGCCGCCATAGCCCGGACTGCTGTTGTAGGCCACGAGGCTGTCACGCAGCACCCCGCCGCTGCCCACGCTCACCCCGGCGACCCCGATGTTATTGCCGGTGCTCGAAGATCCGACGGAGTTGGAAATGATCTCGCACCGGGCGACCGTCCCCCCCCAGCCAAACCAGACGCCTCCACCCTGGCCACTAGACAAGGGAACTCCCGGCAGAGGCTGCGCATGGTTGTTGGCGATCGTGCACTCCTCCAGCGTGGCGCCGCTCGTGTAAATCCATACGCCCCCGCCCTGATAGCCGGAACGGTTCTTGGAGATGACGCACTTCCTGACCGTGCCCCCGTTGAGGACGATCCCTCCGCCATAGCCTCCGTCGTTGGATGTGGCGTTCGTGGCCGCGTTTCCCGTGACAGTGCACCCCACGAGCAGACCGCCGGAGAAGATCGACGCGCCTCCCCCATTCAGTACCGCCTGATTGCCGGTGATCAGGCAGTTGGTGACCGTCCCTTTGTAGAGTTTAAGGCCGCCGCCGCCGCCGCCGGTCAACACATGCGCGGCACCTGTGTAGCCATTGGTGACCGTGAACCCGTCGACGAGCGCGGCGGCGTTGCTGACGCACAAGCAGCGGTTCGACGTGGCCGGGTAGTTCCCGTTGAGGATCGTACCCTCGCGATCCGTCACACCGTCCTTGAAACTGCGAAGCGTGACCGCCTTGGCGATGATGAACTCGCCTGTCAGATAGTAAGTGCCGTTCGTGACGAGGATGAGGTCACCGGTCGCGGCAACGTCGAGGGCTTGCTGGATGTTCGTCGCCGCAGTTGCCCAACTCGAGTAATTGGTGGCCGGAACGACCCCCGACGTCTCAGGCGGCACCACGTAGAGCGTTGCCGCAAATGCCATCTTCGACGCGAAAACAAAGATTCCGACCCATTTTGAATAAGAGTGCATCGTCGCTCCTTTTTCAGCAGTCGTGTGAACCCGTCTCGTCATGACCTGCTTACCACGGCAGGCCGCAACCCTTCTCATCCCTTCGAACCGTACTTTACAACAAACCCTAGCCCAAACTTTCCATAAGTATACACATTATACATAATGCGTCAACCCGTTGTTGTTGCCGTGAGCTTGGAATCACAATCCACACAAGCCGCCTCACGGCATGCCGATCGTTCAGTCTTTTGAGGTTCGGAAGCTGAATAAGGGCAGGTCGTTCTCGTTGTAGAGATTGGGCACGGCCACGTTACTCCAGCAGTAGCGGGCGTTCACCGGACCAGAAACCCTCTCTGACGTCAATAATACGATGGCATTGCCGGTGACCGTCGGCGTCACGCTGTTGACCGAGACATTCTTGTAGACGCTTGCTCAGCCAGCGCAAACAGACGATGCCCCACAACAATCGCTAAGGCCCCGCTCCGACAACACATGACCGTCTCCTCTATGAGCCTGGAGCCACATCCCGTTCAAGACGTCACTGCCCCCGGCGCGGGCATCCCGCTTGACACCTCAAGTCACGGGTAGCGTCGTCTCACCCAGAATGAAAAGCGGCGGCATCTGCAAGGCCGCTTCTCCCGCCTTCACCTTTCCGTCCAAGATCCGGAGCGCGTACTCCGCCATGCGCCGACCGTGCTCTTCGCCGTCCATCTCGATCCGCGTCAGCACGTTGACGTATCCCGGGGTCATGCCCTTGTTGCTCCAGGAAATGACCTGCACGTCTTCGGGGACGCGGACCCCGGCCAGCGACAGCGCGAGAAGCCCGCCCCGCGCGAGATAGTCGTCGTCGAAAAGAAGCAGGTCGGGCAACTTGTCCCGGCGCGTTTTGAGAAACAGCGAGAAGCTCTGCACCGCACCAAACTCGGCAGCCGCAGGCATCGTGAAACCGGCGGCCGGCTTGATCAGCATCTCCTCCACGTGGAACCCCGCGTCACGCAGCTTCGCGGCCGCATTCAGTTCCTCTTTCACCTCCAGGTTGACCTGCATGATCCGCTTGACCCGGCACGCCCGGCAATGCTCGACCAGCGCCGGGATCACCGTGCAGCGCCGCTGGTCGATGCCGTACTGCGCATGCCTCGACACCTTGGCCCCGATGTGGAGGAAGGAAAAACCCTGCGAGACAAGAAAGGTGTCCAGCCCCTTCAGATACCGCCCTTCGACAATCACCAAGGAGTTGCGATGCCCCAGCTCCACCTTCACATGCGGAAAACCATTCCTCGCTTCCTCGTCCGAAACAAAGACGCTCCGCACGAGAAAGTTCCCGTTCCTAAGCCCCTCTTTCAGCTCACTGCTGAAGATCGAATGATAATAAATGTCGGGGCGCGCGCGGTGAAGATACAGCACCTGCCCACGCCAGCCCTTGTCCTGGCTCCCGCACACCTTGACCCCGATTCGCGGCCGCGCGCATACAAGCCCTTCCCGCGCCAACTGCTGCACCGCACGCCGGGTCACAATCTCGCTGACGTCCAGCAGCTCAGCCATTTTGTCGAAAGACGGCAGAACGTCGCCCTCTTTGTAATACCCCGTCGCAATCGCGTGGCGCAAGCCCTCTATCACCTGCTGTATCAGGTCCGTCTTAAACATCCTCGACACGTTGAACGGAACTTTTTTCATCCCAACTGACCTCATGTTTTCGATATAGAATACGTATTATACGGAATGAGTCAACACAGAAAGTGCGCGGCGGAGGCCCATGGTCACGATTTCACCTTGTAACAATCGCACAGTATTCAGAAGCCGGAATTCAGAAGGTAGCGGGCCGTACGGCGGGCCGCGATAAAACACTGATGCAACTTGAGAGGGACGAAGACATGGGTGACGATCCTGTCCGTGCGGCGACCGTTAACGGAGCAACGACATGAAAAACAAGACACCGCCCCGGACGGGCGGGCGCGGAAGTGTTTGCCTCTTGACTCCGGCTCTAGGATGAGCGACCCCTTTGCCCCCCATAAACCTTCAGTAGCCTATCTGGCATATGATTTTACGCCCATTATCCGCGACAACCCAATCACCGTTAAACGGTGCCTCAATAGTTTCCACCTCTTCTTGTTTTGTAATAGAATAGATAACCATTTTGTTACTTCTTTTTGTTTTCTTTTGAACCATTTCCTTCTGATAGTCGCACGCAAAGAAACCTGCTCCTATTGCCAAATGCAGACAAACATGTCCGAAAGGAAGTGTCATCAATGTCTTCTCGCGTTTAGTTTTTACGTCAAGAACTTTGATTAGTCTTTGATCGGCAACAAAATAAACAAAATCCCCCTCAGGCGACCAACATACGCTGTACGCAAACCCTTTATCGCTAGAGGCAAGTTGAGTGCCCGTCTTAACATCCATCACACGAACAACCACATCATTTCCGACACCGTCACATATCGCAAATTTACTTTTATCTCCCGACACCGAAGTCGCACAAATGGCAGGAATATAAACGGGCTGCAGAAGGATTTTATGTGCTTTTGTTTCGATATCTAACTCCTCGACAACAGCCCGCGCGCGTCCAACGCCTGTATCCGGATTCAAGAACAGCAACAACCTCCTGTCGGACAACCACACAAGCTCTTTGATCGAATCCCATTGATACTCAGAGGAAACCATCCTGTAAACTAACGTGTCGGATCCTGTCTCGCGATCATAAACATAAAGATCTCGAGTGCCCTGCTTCTTATAAGCGAACAGACGCGCATCTTCTGTCACAGCCAAGCCATCAGAGATACTATAATTATGCAAAACAGCGGGACACACGTATTGCAACCGCTTCTTTCCGTCAAAACCAATGACACGCAAACAAGCACCGTCTCCTCGAGTCATCAAGGTCAGGAACTCCCTCTTTGATTCATTTATTGCCACAACATGTTGCCGGTATGCTCCGTATGGCAATTCAACCAGTGCGCCTTCCATCGGACTGACAAGACACAGGTCAGCACTCACGCATCCCTCCAGCACAAGGATAGCGATAAGAAAGAGATAGCGCAAAGTTCGTAGTCCATTGCGATTTACAATCATGGCCTGTGCCTCCACACTTCGTTACAATTATTGCAGTCCTTATTCCATTCGGCAAGCTTGTCAGATGTCCACTCATTTGCCTTTTCAAAAGCAACTTTTTCCGCAGGCAGCGCAAGGGATTTGTCTGTAAATTCATGAAGGCGGGTCATACCGGCATACCCTCCGTGCTGAGATAGATCTTTCCGGTCTCCCACTCTTCGCTGATCTCGGAGAGGACGGCGGAGACCAGCCT
>Ga0209066_10002136_pt1 | contig 24756 bp, 21 predicted proteins | sample All_14_2_FD_187198 | JGI IMG/M metagenome (GOLD analysis project Ga0209066, IMG submission 187198) | Freshwater microbial communities in response to fracking from Pennsylvania, USA - Allegheny Zone_MetaG_DW_15 (SPAdes) (version 2) ... | reverse complement strand
CTACCGAGAAGCGACAGCGCGGCAAGCTGGACCGGCCGATGGTCACGCGAATCCGCCCCGCAGGCTGATCAAGGCTTCCTTTTCTTTTACCGAGAAGGGCAGCCGGACCACCCCGTTGCAATCGGCCGATTTTGCGCTGCATAGTTACAAGCCGCGACAGGGAGGACAGCCCAATGGGACAATCAACGAAGTCCGAGAAGATCCACGCGTCCCTCAAGCATCCGGTGATCGACGGCGACGGACACGTCATCGAATACCGGCCGCTGTTCGAGGATTACCTCCTTGAAGTCGCGGGGCGTGAACTCACTGACCGCTGGCGCAAGCAAAACCTCGATGCCCGTGGCGGCTACAATCAAGGGTCCCAGGCCGGCGGTTGGTATTCGCAAAGCGAGCAAGATCGGGTCGATCGCCGCACCGTGCGGCCTCCATTCTGGGCAACTCCAACCCGCAACACGCGCGATCTCGCCACCGCAATGATGCCAAAGCTGCTGGCAGAACGCATGGACGAGATCGGCATCGACTACTCGATCATCTACCCGACGATGGGGCTCTTCATGCCTCGCGATCCCAACAGCGAACTGCGCCAGGCAACCTGTCGTGCGCTGAACCGCATGCTCGCCGATCTGTTTCGGCCCCATGCGCGACGCATGACGCCGGCAGCGGCAATTCCCATGCACACGCCCGCGGAGGCTGTTGAGGAACTCGACTATTGCGTCAAAACACTTGGCTACAAGGTGGCGATGATCGCTGGCCACGTCCGCCGGCCGGTCCCCAAAGTCGCCCGCGAAGCGCCTGCCGTGGCTGGACTTGCGCAATGGGTCGACAATCTGGCGCTCGACAGCCTCCACGACTACGACCCCTTCTGGCAGCGATGTGTCGATCTCAAGATTTCGCCAACAGTTCACACAGGCAGCATGGGTTGGGGCAGCCGGACTTCGATCAGCAACTATAATTTCAACCACATCGGCCATTTTGCTGCAGCCAACGAAGTCTCTGCCAAGGCTCTCTTCTTCGGTGGCGTCACGCGGCGTTTCCCCACGCTCAAGTTTGGCCTTCTTGAAGGTGGTGTCGGCTGGGCGAGCAGTCTCTACGCTGATCTTGTCGGCCATTGGGAGAAGCGGAATCGCAAGGCGCTTGAGCGGCTTGATCCGGCCAACCTCGACCTGAAGCTCTTCCTTGAGCTTGCCGACAAATACGGCGACGAGCGGTTCCGCTCGAAGGTGCAGGTCAATGGCGACGATCGCGCCTGGATCGAACGTTCGACGGAAGATCGTGGCAAGATCGATGAATGGTCGCGTTGCCAGATCGAGCGCAAGGAAGACATCCGGACTCTGTTCGCCGACCCGTTTTATTTCGGGTGCGAGGCTGATGATTCGAGCGTGCCTGGCGCATTCAATCACCGCCTCAATCCGATGGGCACCAAACTGAAGGCGATCTTCAGCTCCGACATCGGCCACTGGGACGTCGAGGATATCGGGGAGGTCCTAGAGGAAGCCTACGAACTCGTCGAGCACAAGCATATCGACGAAAGCGATTTTCGTGCCTTCACGTTTACAAACATCGCGGAATTGCACGGCAGTTTGAACCGCGACTTCTTCAAAGGTACGGCGGTCGAGGATGCGGTTACCGCTTTGCAACGCCCCGACTTTGCGTCGAAGGCCCAAGCCGCGGAATAGAGGGCTGCCTCACCATCCCTGCCAAGCGGGTGCGCGTGTCATACGGACGGAAGTCTCATTACACGAGAGTCCACTCCCTCGGCCAAATCGGCATCATCGTGTGCTGCCATTGCGAGAGCGATCGAACGAGCAGTAGCGTTGAGCGGTTCCAGGAAGCGCGCGGCTGCCTGTTCCGGCGTAAATGCTGCACGCGCGAAGCGCATTGAAAGGCTGCCGAACACATTTCGCGATCGCTTAATCGGAACGGCAAGGCCTAGAACGCGACCAGCTCGTGGGCCAATCGTGATCGCATAGCCGCGGCGCTGAATGACCGCAAGAGCCGCCTCGACGCCGCGCACGCCCTCAACGACGATGGAGCCCGAAGCCGGCGCGGCGAGCAGTCGACGTATCACTTGCTTGCGCTCTTCGGCCGGACAGAACGCCATATACGCCTGTCCCAGCGCGCTGACGAGCAATGGGAAAGTACGGTTGTACCCGGCTTGCTCGAATGACAGGTGACTCTCCGCTGCCGTGCTGTGCAATACGACAACGGCGTCGTTGCGCACCTTGCCAAGTACGAGCGGCCAGTCGTGCTCGCGCGTGAACGCGCTCATAGGCGCCATGGCGCAGTCGACCATCCGGTCGATGAAACGTATGCCACTGGCCAGCGAAAGTACGCGCTCGGTTATACGATACCCTGCACGAGGTCCGATGCGCGCAACATAGCCGGCCGCCATCAAGGTGTGCAGCAGGCGCACAAGCGTAGGATTCGGCAGGCCGGTGACGGCTTGCAGATCACTGAGTCGGGAGATCGGCCGAAAATTGAGGGCCGCAAGTACGGCGAGGGCGCGCAGCACAGGTTCGACAGGCGGCGTGGGACGACTCGCCATTGGCATTCCACTCTGGTCAGGCTCTTCCGTAATACGGATTTTAGTAAAATTCACGGCGGGACGCCAATCTTGCCAGAATACTATGTGTGGAGAAATCCACTCGACGAGCGAACAACGCCGCGAGCTTTACCCATAGGAGGAACGGCCATGACCTATCAGACAATCGAAGTGCGTAAGCTGACCCCGGTGATTGGTGCCGAAATCTATGGCGTCGACCTGTCCAAGCCGCTGGGCAACCAGCAGTTCCAGGAAATTCATGATGCGTGGATGGAGAATCTGGTCATCTTTTTTCGTGACCAGCAGCTAACGGTGGATCAGCATCTCGATTTCGGTCGCCGCTTCGGCAAATTGCATCTTCATCCAGCCGCACACCAACCCGAGAAGAATCCTGAGATTCTCATCATCAAGGCTGACGAGAAGTCCAAGCACGTTGCCGGGGAGGAATGGCATTCGGACGTTTCATGCGATGCCGAGCCGCCGATGGGCTCGTTGCTTCATCTGACCGAAGTACCGCCCGACGGCGGTGGCGACACGATGTTCGCCAATATGTATCGCGCCTATGAAACGCTCTCCGAACCGATCCGCAAGATGATTTCCGGCATGAAGGCGGTACACGACGGCAAGCATGTCTATGAGCGGCCGGGCTATCGTGAAGGCGCGATGTATCCACGTTCCGAGCATCCCATGGTGCGGACCCATCCGGTTACCGGCCGCCAAGCCCTGTTCGTCAATCGGGGCTTCACGACTCGCATCGTCGGTCTGTCGCGCAATGAAAGCGCCGCCATCCTCGAGATGCTGTATCGCCACATCGAAATGCCCGAGCTATGCGTGCGCTTCAAGTGGCAGCCCAATTCGATGGCTTGTTGGGACAATCGCTGTGCCCAGCATCATGCTTTGTTCGATTACTTCCCCCATCGTCGCTACGGACATCGCGTCACGGTGGCAGGTGATAAACCGTTCTACCGCGCAGCGGCCTAACTACGATCCAATCGTAAAGGACTTCTAGATTAATCTATAGCCGGCGCCCACCTTTGCCGAGGTGCCTCTTGTGCCTATCGAGAACCACGAGCCGACTGGGTTACGCGTTGGCGCCTGTGACTATTCGCAGAGCCTTGCCTGGCACAGCGTCTTGCTCCGAACCGACCACAGTCTCGCAACGAGCAAGACACGAGTTGCCGCGTAAGGTCTATTGAACAACGCGACACTGTTTACCCCATCGAAGGCTTGCTGAGGTCATAGGCACTTTCATTAATGGGATTTTGTCGACGCTGAGCGTGGCGGGTGTACGATCCGGCACCATCGACCAACGAAGATGTGATTGTTGACAATATTTTGTTGTCCCGAATAGTGGCTAACAAGAAGAAACGCTGACAGGGAGAATTGCGGTGCAGTGTCGTTACCCCATGTTGCGCGGACTACTGGCCTCAGGACTCACGCTCTTCGGTCTATTTGCAGGGTGCCCTGCGGCCGAGGCGCAGCAGCCGAAACGCGGTGGCACCCTAACGCTTGCGCTTGAAGCCGACTTCCCAAGCCTTGATCCCTTGCGTGTTACAGCCCTGGTCGAGCGACAAGTCGGCCTCGCGGTCATGGATCCTCTTTTCGACATTGACGAAAAGGGCGAGGTGAAGCCCATGCTGGCGACCGGCTACGAGGTCCTAGACGGCGGCAAGACCTACCGCATAACCCTGCGTGAAGGCGTCAAGTTCCACGATGGCACGGCCTTTGATGCCGACGCAGTTGTCTTCAATCTCGAGCGGTCCCTCGATCCCAAGAACGCCTGCCGCTGCCTCGCCAACATCGACAGCATTGTCGGAGTGAAGGCGGTCGATGCCAAAACGGTGGAATTCAAATTGAATCGGCCGGATGCCGTGTTGCCGGCCATTCTGTCCGATGCGGCAGGGCTGATGGTGTCGCCCACCGCGGTGCGGGCGGATGAAAAGGGAACGGCCAAGAAGCCGGTTGGAACGGGCCCGTTCGTTGTCAAGGAATGGCAGCAGGGCCACAAGATCGTTCTCGAACGCAATCCAAACTATTGGGTGAAAGACCAACCCTATCTTGATCGCGTTGTCATTCTACCGCTCGCGAACGAAGAGAGCCGTCAGTCCGGCCTCCTCTCCGGCTCGATCGATGTAATTGAATCGCCCAGTCCGCGGTTCGTCAGGGATGCCAGGCGCAACAAGAAGCTGAAGGTCTTGACAGGTGCAGGCCTCGGCACCGTGTTCCTGAAGATGAACACCCGCAACCCGCCGTTCGACGACGTACGAGTACGGCGGGCGATGGCATTTGCTACCGACCGCGATCTCTTTACTAAAGCTATCTATGACAACCAGTACCCCGTTGCGGATAGCCTGATCGGGCCTGGCATGTGGGCCCACTCGGCCGTGAAGAACTTTCCCAAATATGATCCCGCACAAGCGCGCAAGCTACTGGCCGAGTACGGTAAACCAGTCTCGTTCGCGCTGGGAATTTCGACGTCGCCGCACAATGCGTTGGCGGCGCAGGCGCTGCAGGAGATGTGGAAAGCAGTCGGGATCAACGCCGAGATCAAGCAGATCGAGCAGGCCCGCTTCATTCGCGATGCCCTAACCCACAATTTCCAGATGTCGCTGTTTCGGTGGGCGGGCCGTCCTGATCCAGATCTCAATCTCTATCGCGCCTTCCACTCCAAGTTCGCCAACGAAACGTCCTCCAACTACACGCAATTCACCAATTCAAGGATGGATGAGTTGCTGGAAAGGGGACGCAGCACGCTCGACCGGTCGGAACGCCAGAAGATTTACGACGAGGCCTCGGCTCTCCTGGCAGACGAGGTCCCTTATCTGTTTCTGTTTTACGCAACATTCCACACCGTGATGGCCGCCAAGGTCCATCCCGGACCCAACATTGCCGACGGTGTGCTCAGGCTCCAAACAGCCTGGGTGGAGTAAATGCTGAGAAGGAGCTTGCGCCTCGGGGGCACGCTCGTCGGCATTCTGTTCGCCGTTTCGCTCATCACCTTTCTCCTGATGAATCTCGCACCGGGAGATGCCGCCCTGGCAATCCTAGGAGAGACGGCAACGGCAGAATCGATCGCGACCCTGCGCCAGCGGCTCGGGCTAGATGTGCCGCTTCTCCAGCGCTATCTAAATTGGCTGGGCGGAGTGCTGACCGGCGACCTCGGAGAGTCCTTTCGCGCCAATGAGCCGGTGCTCGACGCCATCGTCGGGCGTTTTCCTGTGACCCTGCAATTGCTGCTGGGTGCGCAGGTGGTAGCGCTTGCCCTGGCGCTTCCCATCGGCATCTACACTGCCTATCGACCACGTAGCCTTGCCGACAAGACCGCCCTCGGCGTGGCCCTTGCCTTCGTCTCGACGCCGCCTTTCCTGATCGGCATCATTCTTATCTATGTTTTTGCCCTGCAGCTGGGCGTTCTACCCGCGACAGGTTACGTCCCGCTTGGTGAGGATCTGGTTGGCAATTTTTTGACGATGGTGCTGCCGATCGCCACACTCGGCCTGTTCGAGTTCCCGATTTATATGCGGCTCCTGCGCAGTGACATGATCCAGACGCTGCAGCAGAATTTTATCTTGTTGGCTCGTGCGATCGGCCTGCCGCCGTGGCGAATTCTGATCACCCATGCGCTACGCCCCTCGTCGCTTAGCTTGATAACCGTGGTAGGAATCAACATGGGCCGCCTGATCGGCGGCGCCGTGATCGTTGAAGTCTTGTTCGGTTTGCCCGGCGTCGGCCAGCTTCTGGTCGACGGCATCTACCAGCGCGAATACTTGGTGGTGCAGGGAGTGGTGCTCTTTGTTGGTGTCTTCTTTGTGCTGATCAATACCCTCGTCGACCTGCTCTACAGCATGCTGGATCCAAGAGTTCGCGTTGACAGTATCCGTCACTAAGCCCCCCGCGCATTTGGCGCCAATCGCTGCCCGCCAATGGTTCGGGCCGCTGGTCTATATTCCGGCAGCTTGGCTCGTGGTCGCGATCGCTGCGACGGTATTTGCTGGTTTGCTGCCGTTGCCCGACCCCTTCAAGCAGGCGTTGCTGCGCACTCTACAACCGCCGTCGGCAGCGCACTGGCTAGGTACCGACAGCCTCGGCCGGGACGTGTTCTCCCGGTCGATCGTTGGCCTGCGGGTGTCCCTAATTGTCGGCATTGGATCGGTGGCTTTCGGCCTTGCGCTGGGGGGGGCGCTCGGTCTGGTGTCTGGGTATTTCCGGGGACTGATCGATCTCTGGATTTCGGCCGTTATGACAGTGGTTCTTTCCTTTCCACCGCTAGTCCTTGCCATCGCGATCATGTCCTATGCCCAACCGTCTTTGGTGCTCGTCATTGTCGTGCTTGGCATTCTTTTCGTGCCCGCATTCGCGCGCATTGCTCGGGCCAACACGTTGAGCCTCGTGGAACGCGAGTTCGTGCTGGCGGCGCGGGCCATCGGGATGCGTGATGGATTTATCCTCTTGAGAGAAATTCTTCCCAATCTGGTAGCTCCGCTGGCGGCGTACAGCATGCTGATGGTGGCTGTTGCGATAATCGGTGAGGCTGCGTTGAGTTTCCTGGGACTTAGTGTTCCACCACCTCAGCCCACCCTGGGCGGCATGATCGCGGCCGAGCGGGCCAATCTTCTGGACGCACCCTGGTCGGTCTTCGGGCCGGCAGGCTTCCTGTTTCTGACAATCCTGTCGCTCAATATCGTGGGCGATCAGGTACAGCGCAGGCTGGATGGGCGGGAGGCGGCTATTTGATGGAAGCTTTGCCGCTTCTTTCGGTACGGGACCTCAGGAGCTACCTGCGCACGCCGCGCGGCATGGTTCGCGCAGTGGACGGCGTCTCTTTCGACCTGCACGCCGGCGAAACCCTTGGCGTGGTGGGAGAAACCGGTTGTGGCAAGTCGGTTCTCGCGCGCTCCATCATGGGGCTCCTGCCCGATTCCGTTCTCGTCAAGGAGAGTGGCGAGATACGCTTTGGCGAGTACGACCTGCGCCAGGCCGGCGAGCGCGAGCTCCGACGTATCCGCGGCCGCGAGATCGCCATGATCTTTCAGGATCCCATGACCTCGCTGAACCCCGTGATGCGCATCGGAGCACAGATCGAGCAGGTCCTGCGACTGCATCTCGGCTTTGGCGCTCGACAGGCGCAGGAGCGAGCGGTCGAACTGCTCGATTCGGTTGGCATTGCCTCGGCACGACGCCGGGCAGCAAACTATCCGCACGAAATGTCAGGAGGAATGCGCCAGCGGGTAATGATTGCCATCGCGCTTGCCTGCGATCCAAAGCTTCTAATCGCCGACGAACCGACCACCGCTCTCGATGTGACCGTGCAAGCACAGATCCTCAACCTGCTCCAAGAACAGCAGGAAAAACGGCGCATGGCATTGATCCTCATCACTCACAATCTGGGAGTTGTCGCTGGAATGGCCGACAAAGTAGCAGTGATGTACGCCGGTCGCTTTGTTGAACACGGCGTAACCTCTGATCTACTCACAGAACCGCGCATGCCCTACACGGCGGCATTGCTCCGTGCGGCACCGCGGCTTGCCGATCCACCCCACACAAAACTCGAAGCAATAGGCGGGCGGCCGCCGATCCTGATAGATCCACCGGCAGGCTGCCGGTTTGCGTCGCGCTGTCCGCGTTCGCAGAGGGATTGTGAGCGCGATCCACCGGAGACTTTCCACGCCCAGAGCGGCCGCCGCTATACTTGTTGGCATCCGATAGGTTTGTCCGATGGATGAAAATAGCACGCAGGTTTCGCGCGGTGAACGGACCGATATGGTTCTGTCTGTGCGTGATCTCACGAAGACCTTTGCAGCTCCGGGCGGCATGACCGTGCAGGCGGTCGCCGGAATCAGCTTCGACATTGCTGCCGGTGAAACCCTGGGGTTGGTGGGCGAATCGGGCTGCGGCAAAACAACGGTGGGCCGCGCGCTCATTCAATTGCCACCGCCAACCTCGGGAGAAATCCTGCTCGAAGGAAGGTCGCTCTGCGGGCTTACCCGAGACACGCTGCGCCCGCTCAGGCCGCGCATGCAGATGGTCTTTCAGGATCCCGTATCTTCTCTCAACCCCAAGCGCACGATCTCCGATATTGTAGAAGTACCCCTTGTCGTTGCGGGGGGGCACAGCCGGGTGAAACGTGACCAGCTTGTTCGCGAGATGCTGGATGCCGTAGGGCTCGATCCTGATGTTGTCTGGAACCGGCGCCCTCACGAACTCTCCGGCGGGCAATGTCAGCGCGTCAGCATCGCACGGGCTCTGATCTTGCGACCACGGCTTCTGATTTGCGACGAACCGGTGTCATCGCTGGATGTTTCTGTTCAGGCACAGATCCTCAACCTGCTCGAGGATGCGAAGCAGCGTTTCGGGCTCACGATGCTGTTCATTGCTCACGATCTCGCGGTGGTGAAAAACATCAGCGACCGCGTGGCAGTGATGTATTTGGGCCGCATCTGTGAGATTGCACCGTCGGATCGGCTCTACGGACATGCAGCTCATCCGTACACACAGGCGCTGCTTTCGGCTGTACCCGAAGCGCGCCCGCAACCAAAGCGCAAGTCAGGCCAGATCATAACAGGTGAGGTGCCGTCCCCTCTGGAACCACCCTCTGGCTGTCGGTTTCGTACCCGCTGCCCAAAGGCGACCGACCTCTGTGCCTCTCAGGAACCGCTCTTGCGACGCATTGGCTATGATCACGTTGTCGCCTGTCACTTCGCAAGCGAGTAGACGTCGATACCGACCAGCACAATTTCCTCAGCCGTTGACACCCGGTACGCCACTACATTCGATGCCATGCCAGCGAGCGTCCCGAGCAACAGCAAGAGCGCTCGAAGAGCACGGCGCGGCCTTCCGGGGGGCGTATGGTCAAAGTGTTCGCCCGACCGACGACACCCGCGTCTTGATTGGCGATACCTCGACGTGGAGGACCAGGCTCAGGAAATCGATCATCGGAGATCAGCTTAGCTGATGTCATCCGTCATACCGGCACGGATGGAGCATTCGGCGGAGACACTGGGCGATCAGGGCGCGCGCGCCGCAATGCCGGGCTCTCGCGTGGCTCTCTCCCGATAGAACCATGCTTTCGCCACTTCCGTAGCTGCAATGTAGCCAATGACAATTGCGATGATGGTCCCCATCTGAAGCGCCGAGAGAGGCACAAAGCCGAAGGTTGAACTCAGGGGCCCGAGGAACGGGATTGTGAAGGTCACGGTGGCCACCGCCAGCGTTGACCACAATAGCAATCGGCTGGGGTTGCTGCGAAAGGCCGGCTTGTGGGTTCGCAGGACGAGGACGACCGCAAGTTCTGTCAGAAGTGAAATCATGAACCACGAAGTTTGAAAGGTCGCTTCGTTTGCATGGAATCCCAGCAGCAGAATGGCAAAGGTCAACAGATCGAAGACCGAGCTGATCAGACCGAAGACGACCATGAACTTCTGGATGTCCTTGATGTTCCATCGCTGCGGCCGTGAAACCCGATCCGGATCGACATTGTCGCTGGAGATCGCGATCGAAGGCAGATCGGAGAGAAAGTTGTTCAGCAGGATCTGCTTGGCGACAAGAGGCAGGAACACCAACAGAGGCGTTGCCAGGGCCATGCTCACCATGTTGCCAAAGTTAGCGCTGGTGGTGATCGAGATGTACTTTAGCGTATTGGCGAAAGTCCGGCGGCCATCTTCCACGCCTGAGCGCAGCACATCCAGGTCGCGGCTCAGGAGAATGATGTCGGCACTCTCGCGGGCGACATCCACAGCCTCCTCGACGGAAATGCCGACATCGGCCGCATGTAAGGCCGGCGCATCGTTGATACCATCGCCGAGATAGCCGACCGAGTGGCCAGTCCGCTGCAGGGCACGGACAATCCTCTCCTTTTGCTGCGGATCGATCTCGACGAAAAGATCGGTGCGCGGTGCGAGATGCCATAAGGCCTCGTCCTTGAGCGTCGCCAGCTCTTCTCCAGTGAGCATCGCTTTGGCGTCGAGGCCAACCGCCGCCGCCATGTGCGCCGTCACATAGCGATTGTCGCCGCTGATCACCTTGATGCTGATTCCGAGACGGTTGAGGTCGCTTATCGTGCGTTGTGCGTCCACCTTGGGTGGGTCGTAAAAGACGAGAAAGCCCCGAAAGGTCATTTCCCGTTCGTCGTCGCGGTCGTAGTCTGCCTTCGCGGCCACCTTGCGGGTGGCAACGGCCAGAACACGAAATCCTTCAGCGCCCTTGGCCTTGAAGACCGCCTCTAGTTCTGCTCGCCCCGCGGCATCCAGCGGAGCTTCGACGCCATCGCGGTCAAGCAACGAGCAGATGTCGAGCACGTTGGAGAACGCACCCTTGGTGATAACGTGATGTTGCGAGGGCGCGTCGTCCTTGGCAACTACGATGGTGAGCCGACGTCGCAGGAAGTCGTAGGGAATTTCGTCGAACTTGGAGAAGCCTCGCGTTGTCAGCCCGGTGCTCTCGCCTGCGGTCACGATTGCAGCGTCGAGCGGATTCTCGATACCAGTCTCGAACGCTGCGTTGAGAAACGCCAGCCGTCGTACCTCATTCGAAGGCCGGTTTTCAGCATCGAGGACGTCGCTCAGTATGATGGTCCCTTCGGTGAGCGTGCCCGTCTTGTCGGTGCACAGTATGTCCATGCTGCCAAGGTTCTCAATGGCATCGAGCCGGCGGACGATGACGCCGCGCTTGCTCATGGCCCGCGCACCCGCAGAAAGGGTCACGCTGATGATCGCGGGCAACAGTTCCGGCGACAGCCCTACCGCTAACGCCACGGCGAAAAGCAGCGACTCAACTACGGGGCGGCCGAGAAGCAGGTTCGCCGTCAGCACGAACAGCACGATGACCACCATCACGCGAATGAGCAGATAGCCGAACTGCCGCACGCCGCGCGCGAAATCGGTCTCGGGCGGGCGTGCTCTCAGCTGCGCCGCAATAGCACCGAACTCGGTCCGGCGGCCCGTCTTCACGACGAGGATTCTCCCGGTGCCGCTGCGAACCGATGCGCCGAGAAAGACCCCATTGGTCCGGGCCGCGATGGGCGCATCGGGCGAGATAATCCCGGGCCGCTTTTCGACTGGAAAGGACTCGCCAGTCATACTGGCCTCGCTGACAAGGAAGTCCTGCGCCTCGATAACCAGGCCATCGGCCGGGATCAGGTTTCCAGCAGAGAGAAGAATGTGGTCGCCGGGCACGATCGTGCGGACCGGAACTGCCCGCTCCACACCGTCCCGGACTACGCGGCACGTCAGCGCGAGGCGCTTCTTGAGTTCTTCGACCGCCGTGGAGGCTCTGTATTCCTGAAAGAAGCTGAGGAGTGAACTGCCAAGGACGATTGCTAGGATGATGGCCGCGTCCACCCATTGCTGCAGCACTAGCGAGATTACGGCGGCGAATGCCAGGATGAGGACGAGTGGGCTTTCGAACTGGCGAAGCAGCAACCGAATTGCGCTTAGGCGCGGCGCATCTTCAATGCTGTTGGGGCCAACAAGCGCAAGCTGCGTTGCAGCTCGATCGGATGCAAGACCGTCGGGCCCAGACTGGAGGGATGACGCCAACTCGGCTGCGTCCCGACTCCAGTATGGAGATTCGTGTCCTGACTCGCTCATGTATGTGTCCGATTTTGGAACTCCGTCGATCCTGTGGAGGGTGGCTCGCCGCTGGTCCCTATCGCAAGAGAGTTGTCCCCGTATGAGTACGTGTCCAAGCTGTTGTTTGACGAGGAGGCCAAGGACTAGGCGGCTGGGAAGGCCCAAAATGGACCCTGCCATCGGTACTCTGATTCGTCAGATGACTAGGTCATCAAACGCCCGGATCAAGATCCTTGACCGCTTGTACGTGCTGCGTAATCAGCTGCTACATGGCGGCGCGACCTGGAATAGCTCCGTCAATCGCAGCCAAGTTCGCGACGGCGCCGCCGTGCTTAGTCGCCTCACCCTGGAGCTCGAACTCGTCGCCCTGCGACATCAATTGACCGTCCTGCGCCGGCAACGTCCCGGCCGGCGCCATCTCTACGAGCGTCGCGCGGCCTGCACTTTTTGCAGCGATTGAACCTGCACCGTCTTCGCAGTGAGGTCGCCGTCGCGGTCCGCTATTGCGTCGCTCGGAGGTCGGCGCGCCCAGGACCCATGCCGGAAAGCCGCGCCGCAAGAGAACGGCGAGCTCTTCAATTATCGAATATCATCAAGCGTGACCTGCATCGTCACACCGATTGCATGGCCGGATGGCTTCTTGAGCAAGGACAGATTGGTCAGTGCGCGGCCTCGGCTGCCTGCAGTCGCAACCTTTGATTCGTAGATTCTTACCCTGGCGTTCCGCGACGGCCACTGATCTGGTCAATGCGGATGCGAAAATACAGAGTTTCGAGCGGGCGCTCCTTGCCGTCCACGATGGTCTTCACAAAGCCGGGCTCCCACCACACCGGGCGTCTTTGGATCAGGGCGTGAGCGTAGGAAATCAACGTCTCATTTTCTTCTGTAGGCGGAAGCTCTTCAAACCGCCCGAGAACGATGACGGTTTCCCATTCCTGACTCGTCACCAGATCGTCCACTTCGACGCAGACCCTAGGATCTGCTCGCATCCAGGCGATCTTCTGGCCCTCGGTAGAAAAACTGTAGAGATAGTCGACATTGTAGGCGAACAGCATTGGCACAATGTAGGGTTGGCCATCGTGGACGTAACCCAGACGGGCCACGCGCGCGCGTTTCAGGAGCTCTATGCTCGCCTGGCGCGTCATGCTTTCAATCAACATCGCGACCACCTGCGTTAACTGGTGTTTCCCCGAATTGCTTCCGATAGTCTAGCCGCAAGCGACGCTTGGCTCAGTTGCGGAAGAGTGGCTTCCTTCCAGCCGCCGGGCGCTGCACTGGCTGAGCCGCGGCACTCGCTTGGCTCTCTTCCGCCTGCCGCACCTGTCCAAGTTTCGGTTGTGCGGCTTGATTGTCGGTAGTTTGCAGCGTCTTGCTTTCAGTCATGGAGAGCTCCTCTGAGTCTCAAAGGGCAGATGGCGACAACCTATGGCCGCAGAGTGCTTCGACGTGCACTCCCACCGCGACGATCAACGAATGGATCCACTGAAGGTTCCCCAATACGACAAATCCCGGCAGATGCGACGCGAGCACTGCAGCAGTTATGGAGAGCAACTGCCATTCACATGGTCATTTCTGTGCCAGCGCTTTCTCCAGCGCGGCATTCTTCTGCATCGAACCGTTGGACGAGCCGACCCAGTACGCAACGACACTCGAGGCCATGCCAGCGAGCGTGCCCAGCAGTAGCGTGACCATATCGCGCTGGTTGACCGGCACCTCTTCCCTAATAACCAGCCACAGCATAACGGCGAAGCCCACCAACACGATGGCCGACACCAAGACGGCGCCGTAGGCGATCGGGCTCTTTGCTTCGGCCAGGCGTACCGTCTGCTCTCGGGCACTCTGCACGTCGCGGATCTGGGCCAGGATGGCCTCATGCTCGAGCCGCCGGGCATCGGCCTCAGCCTGGATCAGCGCAGTCTTGAACTGCAGGGCCGTGTTGGGATCACGCGCGATCGCAGCCTCGATGCCCGAGGGGTCATCGGTGCCGAGGATCTCGCGGGCGATGCCGGTCACCTTCTCGACCGCGCCGCCGGTCTTGTCGCCCAGGATCCAGCTGGCAACCGTAGGCGCAATGCCCAGCAGCAGGGGAACAAGAGGTATCATGCAGCCTCCAGGGTGATGCCGAGCGCGGCGAGGGTCTTCGGGCCAGCAACTCCATCCGCCGTCAATCCTCTTGCCTTCTGGAAGGCGATGACGGCCCGCTCGGTGGCGGGCCCAAAGTCGCCGTCAGCGACGACACCAATAGCGGCCTGCAGCTTCTTGATGGCACGGCCCTTCTCGCCCCTGACGAGGATGCCGTCGGCGTCAGCGGGCGTGAGCTGTGAGAACCCCGCGACCGGCGTGCCCGTTGGCCGCCACCACTCGGTGATGCGATTGGCCCAACCCGTCGCGAAGACTGCCTGGGAATGGTCATTGCCGACGATGCGGAGGAAGTTGTCCAGGCGCTCACAGATCAGCGGCCAGAACAGCGTGGACTGGTCGACCATGCCCAACTTCTGCGCCCCCAGCACAACCATCAGTGCCTTGACCGCGCGGCCGGAACCGCTGTTCGCCGAATAGTCAAACAGGAACTCGAGCACCATGGGATCCGTCACACCCTCCAGGCCCCGGAAGAACACGGCGCGGTAGATCTGCCTCGCCTCCGGGATCGTCAGTGTCTCCACCTCGGCCGGGGGCACGGCATAGCCACGCCATGACGAGAGGGTAGCCTGGGTGATGCCGTACTTCGTCGGACCGCCTCGGTCGTTTGGATGGTTCGAGTAGCCTGCCTCACGGCGGATCACGTCCGTGATGAGATTGTCGATTGCGTCGCTCATGGTGTGCCTCCGATCTTGTGCAGCTTGTCGAACAGCGCCCAGAGCCCCGCGACCGCCATTGCCATGACACCGCCGACCTTGAGCGACAGCCACAAGGCGCCCTTGCCCATGTCGGCAATGCTCATGAGGTGATCGAGCTTGCGCTCGATGGACCTCAGGGACTCCTGCTGGCCGGCCACGATCTGCTCGACCTTCACCAGCCGGTCGCGCTCTTCCAACGTCATGATTCTCCGCTCCTTTGGTGCGTACCTGGCCGCGTCTCAGGACTGAGCGACATCGATCAGCCCCAGCCGCGATCGGCGACGAAGGCGTATTTCCAGCTTCCAGCGGTCACGGACGCGGTGGTGACGCCAGAGGTGCGGATGGTCACGACATAGCCAGCGCTCTGGCCCAGCTGAATGCCGATGAGCTTCGAAGTCGTCACGACGGGCATCGGGATATAGAGCGTACTGTAGGCCGAAGCGTGCCCCTCGGTGATCTGGTCGCCGGCAGAGTAGCCATGCTCCGGCGTGACGTTCTCGACGATGAACTTTGCCACGTTCGGCTTGATGCCGAGGTTGTGGTTCGCCGAGGTGAATGTGGCGGCTGTCGGAAGCGTTGTGGTGAAGGCCGAGACGAAGCGGGCGTTGTAGGCATAGGCCACGGTGCTGATCACGCCACTGCCGTCCGTGGCGGCCTCGCCGACCATGACGACGAAGGCCTCCGCCGCCGAGCTGCCGTTGCCGAGATAGCCCTTCATCTCGCCGATGTTGAAAGTGAACTGGCCGTTGGCTGTGCCGGGGGTGCCGCCCTCCTGGTAGACCGGCGCGAGGATGGTGCTGCCGGGCGTCAGCGCGCCATCGGCGCCGACGGCCACATAGAGGAAGTTCGGCGTCGCGGCCGTGCGACTGGCCGTGAGACCGGTCCATTGGAGGTTCGCCAGGCTGACGCCGACGCGATCGTTCGGCCGCCCCTGCCAGTCCCAGCCGTTGGCCGCCGTCGCGACGAAGCGTGCCGTGGCAGTCACATTCTGCATCGTCAGGCTGAGTGCACCGTTGGTCGAGGGCAGGAACGTCGGCAGCCCCGCGCTCGAGACCGGGCCTGCGGCGACAGTCTGGCGCCGGCCGGTGCGCGGTTCAGGCACTGAGTTGAGGTAGGAAACGCGCCAGGTGTCGCCAGGCTCATCCCATTCCACGTCGAAACGGACACCACCCGGGATCCTCTTCACCGCGGCATCGGCGCCCCCGTCGATCCCGTCGCCGGCTGCCGGGGTCAGCACGATGCCATACTGACCGGAGCTAAGGCCGAGGCCACCGACCTTGAAGCCGTGTCCCACACCGGTGGCGTCGTGCGCCAGCAGCGTGAAGGTGCGATCGGCGGCGGCATTGTTCTGGGTGAAAATGCCGCTGATGTCGGCTGCGGCGATTGTCTTGTTCGCAGCACCGATAGCGGTCCACGGCCGGCGTGCATCGGGAAAATACGCATCCTTGACGGCATCGTAGACGCCGATGCGGGTGTTGGTGGCGGCGCCGGTGGCCAGCCGGTCGATCCACGAGACGGCAAGGCCGGCGGCATGGTCCCACCAGCGCGAGCCGGTGCGGACCCACCACGGGCGGGTTGCACCCAGGTTGCCCGCGATCAGCCCCGACAATACGTCGGCCGAGGCGATCGAGAAGACGTAGTAGACGTCGGACGCCTGCCAATCGATCGCCGCACCCGCGTTGCTGCTCTTCCTGACCGTGCGCGTGAGCGTGCGTGGTGGCCCGATGGTGAGCGTCCCGGTGCAGAACTCCCACCTGGTCTTGGCGAGGTTCGAAACGAAGTAGGCAACCGTGTCGCCGTTGGCAAAATCCTGCGCGAAAGTGCGCGAGTAGCCCACGGCGCCGACAAGCGTGTAGCTGCCGGTCCCCGTGGTCGACGAGGACTCCATGACTGAATCGGCAAACATCGGTGCCTCAGAGTTTTTCGAGGAGAGTGAAGGTAAATCCCCACATCATCCGGCCGTTCAGGAACAGCGGCCGTGGGGTGAAATCATGGCTGCCCTGTATCAGCAGGCCCTGCATCGACCAGGTATGGAAGCGGGCCAGTTCCCCAGGGTCGAGGCAGCAGATCAGATCGCCCGCGAGCCCATGCAGCCGGGCGAACTGCATCGCGCCCTCGTGCGCCTCGTCCTGATCCATGGCACCAAAGGGCAGCACGAAGCGCCGCTTCCGATAGGGCCGGGGGTCGGTGAAGGTTTGCCCGTAGGGCGTCGGCTCCTGGACATCGTCCGGCATCCAGCCGACCGCGCCGCTAAAATCGCAGTTGAGCGAGGGCTGAAAGGCAACACCCAGCACGAGCCGCCCGGCTTCGAGCCAGGTCGTGGTCGGCGCAGGATCGGCGAACTCGATACGCCACCAGCGATGATCCCCGATCGAAGTCCAGCGAACCAGGGCAAGATGGTGCGCCCAGGCGGCGTCCGTGGGCTTCACGCCACCCGCCCACACGCTCTGCCAGCCAGTATCCGAGGCCGCCGTGACCCCGACATCGGCGAGCGATGCGTATCCCCTCACCCGCCACAGGCCGGCGCCGCTCAGATTATGGCCGACGAGGGCGGCCGCGTTGCAGCCCAGGCCCGACGCCAGGGTGATGTCGATGTATTGCCCGGTAGTCGAGGTCGAACGCCACTTCTTCGAGGGCTCCGGGCTCTGCAGATTGGACACCGGTAGCGTCGTCACCGCGCTGCTGGCCACCAGCGTGGCGAGATCGCTGTAGCGCGGCGACAAAAGCAGGAGGTGCTCGGCCCTGCCGGTGGGCATGGCATAGGGCGCCACGGCGACCGGAAGCGCACCGTAGGGATATGGCAAGGTCATGGGCCGCGTTAGGCGTCGACGGGATCCAGCGCGGCCGGGAACGACGGATCGGCGCTGTCCAGTCGCGGAAGTGCGGCCAGGAACTCGGCGTGCATCGCATAGGCCGGATGGGCCAGCACGCCAGCCGGGAGAATGAAGACGCCGCCCAGCCGCTCAATGGGCTCCAGCGCATAAGGTGGCAACGCCGGACCACGGACATGGGCCGCCTCGTCGGCGGTGAGGACGATGAACACTGGCATCAGACGTTTGCTCCCACGGCGGTGGCCCACGCCTGCACGGCGTTGTACTGGGCCAGCTCCTGAGCCGCGCTGAGGGTGGCGCCCACGGTCATGAAGCCGATCGACGTGGCGCGGGGAGCCGTAAAGACGCCTGCGTTGTTGTATCCGCCGGCAAAGATCGGGACGACGGGCAGACTTGCCGAGCCGAACACCGTCGGAGCGACGGTCTGCACCATGGCCACCCCGTTCTTGTAGCCATAGCTGTTGGCACCCGACGCTGCATCACGCGAGCCGGCCGTGTAGCCCGCGCTGGTCGCCGCGGGGAGCGTGTAGGTGCCGGAAGAGGAGTTGGCGTCGAGATAGGCCACGCTGCCATTGCGCGGACGCACGCGGAGGTTTCTGTTCGAGCTTGAGACGGCACCTGCCGCGTACGTGTTGCCCGACAGATTGTCGCGCAGATAGACCGCGAGACGAAAATTGTGCGTGCTGGCCGCGATCTTGTGCGTAGAGGGAATGAATCCGGTGTTGAGATATCTGGATGTGCCGTCGGTCGCAAAATGCCGGCGTGCCGTGAAGACCGGTGCGTTGACCAGTGTCACAGTGCGCCACTGCTTGAGCGACACGGTCGCCTGGATCAGGTTCTCGCCCCAGAACGGCCAGTAGTCGTCGGTCAGCGGCCACGCGCCACTCGCCTTCTCGTCCGCCACGAAGCGCGACGCGATGGAAAGGATCGCGATGGAGATACTGCCGCCGGCGGCGACGATGGTGTCGCGCCACGACAGTACGTCCGCATCCACCTGCCCCATGACGCCGAGGCGGCGGGCAATCGAACTCATCGTGGCCCCTCGCCTAGTAATTCTGCGCGACGATCGACATCAGCCACGTCGTGCCGCCGTCGAAGGTCACGAAGTTGAGCAGATCGCGTGTGCCGTTGGTGCTGGACGGCGCGTAGGTGCCGTTCAAGGCGGTGACGTTGCCGGGCATCGTCACGGTGCGGGCAGTGCCGTCCGCGGTAAACTCCACCGTGAAGCCCGAGGCGAAGCCTGGCAGCGCGTTGGCTATGGTGACGCCCGTCACGTCGGCATTGAGCGCGACCTTGTGCACGGTGCCCAGCAGAAGATCGACGGTGAGCGCGCCTCCGGAAATGGTCGGCGCGGCGACCGCTTCGAGAGAGCCCAGGAGGGTGAGCACGGCCGCCGGCGCCACCAACGAGATCGTCTTGGTACCGGCCGAGAAGGACACGGCGGCACCGGTGCTGGATTTGAGCGGGGCGGCGCGCGCGATGCTGCCGGCGCCGGCGCTGACGTAGGTGCAGAGCGCGATCTCCCACTCAGCGGCCGTCGCGTGTTCGATCAAGCCCCAGAAGGTATCGCCGTTGGCGAAGCCGGCACCGGACAGGGACAGCATCCTCGACGTGGCCCCCGCGAGCGTGAGCCCTCCCGTTCCGGTGCTGGTCGTCGTCTCCTGCACGCGGTCGAGTATCCTGTGCGCCATTCGCTATCCCCATAGATCGAGCGCGACAGACTTCGACGAGGCGAAGCTCATGCCGACACAGATGAACTTGCGTGCGCCGGCCCAGCCGTAGCGCGTAAAGCCGTAGATCTGGATCACCTTGCCCAGCAGGTTGGCGAAGGGATCGCAGGGCACGGTTACGCGCCACCGCTCGCGCCGGACACCCATGACGCGCTGCTGCCGCGCCGCTTCGGCATTAGCCGCCGCCTCCTGCGAGAAGCCGCCGCTCACATAGACCGCGGCCGCCGTGGGCCAGAGGCTGGCCTGGAAGCCGTCGGACGAGCTGGCAAAGCGTTCGGTGCCCCGGTAGAGGAGTGCCGCCGCCGCATCGACGGAACCGGCCAGCCGGCTGGGATCCTGCGGCGTGTAATTGCGCTGCCAGCCGACATAGGTTGCGCGACGGGGCGCCTGGTAGGTCTGCATCATCTGTGGCTCCGAGGAGCCGAAGTCCTCGGGGTACTGGATGGTCAGCGCCGGGGAACGTGTCGGCTCTTCCAGAAAGCCCAGGGCGAGGAGGCCATTGGCGCGTACGGCCCACCAGCCCAGGCATCCGGCCATGACCTCGGTCAGGGCCTCTGCCTTGCTGATTGCGTCCTTGAAATAGAAACCGACGACGCCGGCCTGCTCCTGCTCCATGTAGTTCAGCGCCGCAAAGTCGATCTGGGCGTCGCCGAGCACGATGGTGCCGCGCCCGGTGGCGATGCGTCGGGCGACCTGGCCGCGCGTAAAAGGATAGGTCTGGCCGTTGATGGTGTCGTTGTCGCCGCGGAGGTCGACGGTCAGCGTATAAACCACCGCCGAGCCCAGCCGGATCAGGCCCTGCGCCAGGCAGGTGGCATATGTTGAGGCGGGCACCGCAGCGGCCGCCAGCGCCGTCCAGTCCGCATAGTCGGCATCGAACGCGAGAGGCGCGCCGCCATCCCGCACAGCATCTACCGCCAGGATCGAACTGCAGGACAGCTGGAAGATCAACAGCGCGGCACTGACCTGCGTCGGCTCGCAATTATAGACCGGGCCCACCGCATAGGGCTTCATCTGCCCGGCAATGGAGGCATCGCCATCGGCGCCGCCGGTGCCGCCGTAGCGCAGGCCGTGCAGTTCGGCGGCGGCCAGTTGCCAGCCGAGGTCGCGCAGCCTGATCTCCTTGCGGCGCTGGTCGTAGAGCAGGCCGTTGGTCGTCAGCCGGCCCACCACCTCGAAGGTCGAGAACGCCGCCAGCGGGTTGCCGCGCAGGATATCGAGGCTGGCGCCGTCCCAGGCGAGCTGGGTCAACCCGTCCAGCTCGCCGTCCGGGTCGATCAGGGTGATCGCGCCGACACCGCCCTTGCCGCTGGGCGAGGGTTCTATGCCGTCGAACAGGCTGATGCCGTAGTTGATCGGACCGTTCAGCTTGCCTGGCACGTAGGTATTGGCCGGCGTATCGTCCGGCGCCGTCGAGCGGCCCAGCGAGGCCGCCGGATAGATGACGGTGCGGGCACCAGGCCACTCGACCTGGAAGGGCGTCGGCCAATCGGTCATGCCCGAGGGGTAGGGCGCGCCATCGGAGAGCACGATATTGCCACCAGGATCAGGTGGTGCAGCCCGCAGCAGGTACGACAGGCCCCTCGCCGACTGCAGGTCGATGGCATCGGCGCCGACATCGACCGGGAACTGCGCCAGCGCGGGATATTCGACCGTGCCCGATGGACCGGGGAAGCCCGTCAGGTAGATCGTGCTGGCCATATGGCCGTCCCTCTCAGCCGTTCACCACGCGGCGTAGCAGCAGGTCGTTGGTCTCGGAGAGCTTTGCCATCAGCGTTGCGATCTGCCGGCTCTGCTCGGTGACGACGGACTGAAGCTGGGCCACCTGGGCGACGGCCGCTTGCGCAGAGCCATTGTTGTCGTTCAGCGCTGAGCCGGTCGTGCTACCGCCGCCGGCGATCTGCGACTGGAGGGTGAGCAGGTCATCGAGAATCTGCTGCTTCAGCGTCTCGTAGTCCGGGCCGCTCGCATAGTAGGACTGGGCCGCCTGCGCGAAGGTCGTGCCTTCGGCCGCGACGCGCGCGATGGCGCCGCTGTCGCCAGAGCGGGCCTGCGCGACGGTGGCCTGATAGGCCGCCTGCACGCCTGTCAGCATGGTAGTGGGCGAGAGGTTGGCGAGATCGCCCAGGCTGAGACGCCGGATCGCGTCCTCCAGCTGCGAGATCGCACCGCTGTAAAGCTGATCCTTCAGCGCGGTTTCCCGGCGCAGCAGGGCCTCGGCGATGCGGGCCTGGTCGACGATCACGTCGGTGTGCTGGCTGATGTAATCGATGTTCGCCAGGATCGACTGTTTTTCGTCTGCCCACGCGCGCAGGCTGGCGGCGATCGGATCGATGAGATTGTCGACATAGTCCTGGCCGAGCCGTTCGGTGGCTTTCTTCTGCTCGACCTCGATCGGCGCCAGGGCGAGCCCGAGCCTGGTCGCCTTGTCGGTCATGTCGCCGAACTGCTTCTCGAGCTCGCGGAACTGCGTCCGGACGGTCAGCGCGCCCTTGCCGAGGCGTTCGTAGACTTCATCGACGAAGACGATGCTTTCGGCGGTCTCCTTGATGCCCATGGAAGCGGCGCGCATGGACTCCAGCGCGGTCTTCATCGTCGCCGAGATCTCGCCGACGGCGCCGGACAGGATCGACCGGATCGCCACCTGGGCGGCGCCGGTGTCCATCATGTCGTCCATGTTCATCCGCCAGGCTTCCTGGCTGCCCGTCTCCGGGTCGACGAGGTGCGTGGCGTTGCTGGTATAGCTCCAGTCCTTGCCCTGGGCGGTCCAGGACGAGGCGTTGAGCCCCCAGACCTTCGATGGGTCCTTCACCCCGCCCAGGATGCCCAGCACCGAATCGATGCCGCCCGTCAGGCCGCGCAGCGCGCTTTCCGACTGGCCGCTATTGGCGTTTGGGCCATATGCACCGCCGGTCGTGTACCAGTTGCCGTTGCCGTAGTGCAGCGAGGCGTTCGTCGAACTGTGCGTCCGGGTGTTGGACTCTCCGAAGATTGCGGGTGCGAACTGAGACAGCAGCGAGATCGCCATGCCGACCGGCTGCAGGCCGGGCACCAGGGACACGGCGCCGCCGACCATGCTGCCGATGCCGGCGATAGTCTGGCCGGTGCTCCTGGAGTTCGCCAGCTGATAGGCGCCCATGCCGATACCAGCGGCGGCGCCGATACCCTGCAGAGGCGTGATGCTCCAGGTCGACGGATTCCACATGCTGGGCGATAGCGTTGGCACGCTCTGCATCGCCGACGGCGATATTCCGGCATAGGGCCCGGTAAAGGGAGTGTTGAGCCAGTCACCGACTCCGCCCAAGCCAAGGCCGCTCCAGAAGCTGCCACCACCGATGCTGCCGGCCGAAGGCATGGCAATGCCCCCGCCTCCGGCGCTCCCGCTCCCACTCCCAGTCACCGACGAACCGAAGCCCATTTGCTGGGCCAGTGTCGGCGAGACCACGCCGAGGCTGCCCAGGCCCTGGACCACGACGCTCATCACTGGCCGGATCGTTGCGAGGGCCAAAAACTCCGCCACCATGCGCCGGATTGTCGTCTTGAAGATGTCGCCCAGGGCCTGGAACGACACCTGGCCGCTTTGCAGGATCCGGTCCCAGGCATCGGCGCCGGCCGTCTGGATGTTGCGGAACGCCTGTTTCAGCGGCTCGGTCCAGAGTTCGTTGGCGCGCTTCAGCTCCTCGGCCTGGCCTTTCAGCCTCTCGTTCTGAGCGATCGCCTCCCCGCGCGCTGCAATGGCAGCCCGTTCCGCCTCGGTCGCGACGCCAATGCCCTTTAGCTCGAGTTCCTGCTTGAGCTTGATCTGGGCGATGACGACGGCGCGCGTCTCGGACGACTGATCAATCAGACGGTTCTCGGCCGCCAGAAGCTCGTTGGCCTTCTGCAGGGTCGAGGTCTCGATGTTGAAGTCTTTCAGGTTTTTAGCGCGCTCGGTGGCGCGCTGCTGATCTTCTATCCTCTTCGTCAGCTCCTCGACCGAGAGACCCGCCTTGTGCGCCGAGCTGGCGTAGGCGTCCTGGACCTCCTTGACTGCCTTGAAACGGAGCTCGAGGTCGGCAACGGCCCGGCTGCCCTGGGCCGAGACGTCGGCGAGCGCCTGCGCCGACTGCATCGCGAGTTCAGTCTGACGTTTCAGCTTGTCGACCGAATCTTCTGAGCCGCCGCCACCGGGTTTGACCGGCGGATTGAAGACGCCCGGCCGAGGGCCATCCTGCGCCGGCAGGCCATCGTTGACGACCGCCCAGGCGGTGCCATCGGAAGCTTTGCCAACCGGACTGCGCTGGCGGGCGTAATAGGCCTGCGTGTCGGCGCGCGCCGTCTCGGCTGCCTGCGTGACGCCGGCGACAAAATCGTTAGCGCTGGCACCGCCTCCCGGGATCCGACCGAGGGCGATCGCATCACCCAGGCCAAAGGTAGAGAACTCCTTCAGCTTGTTGAGCACCTGCTCGGCGCCGGCGAGGACGCGGTTAAAGGCATCGATCCAGAGCTTTACCACCTGCTCGGCAGCTCCCCGGAAGACTTCGACGACGCCCGCCCCTACGCCCGCCATGTTCGACACGGCGTTCTCCACCCAGGACTGGAAGTCACGCTCCCACTGGTAGCCGCCCCCCGAACTGCGCGTGGCCTGCTGCGCCAGGATCTTGCGGTAGGCATCGACGGCCTTGTCGGCCATGTCGAGAACCGCGACCGCCATCTCGGCAAAGAACGCCCGGGAGCGGAGCTTGCCGCGCTCGAAGGCATCGGACAGCTGATCGAGTCGCTTGACCACGTGCTCGTCGACCAGGGCCCCGCCCTTCCGGGCTTCCTCCCCCATGAAGCCAAAACCCTTGGCGATATCCTGCAGCACGGGTTGGAACCGTGTCCCGGCCTTGCCGAAGAACTCGACTGACGCCGACGCGCGCCGGGCGGGGTCTTCGATGGCCAGGATCGCCCGGGCGACATCGCTCATGATGTCCTCGGTCGGCCGCAGGGTCTTGTCGACGTCGAGTATTCTGACGCCCAGATGATCGAGAGCCTCGATCATCTCCTTCGAACCGTTGGCCGCCTCGCCGATCTTCTGGCTGAACTTGGCGGCGCCGGTCTCCAGCTGCTCCAGCTTGAGGCCATTCTGAATACCCGAGAACTGCAGCGCCTGTAGCCCCTTGGTCGTGAGCCCCAGCTGCTCGGCCAGCTCGTCCAGGCCGCCCACTGCTTCGACCGCGGCCTTCGCCGTATCGACGAGGCGCGCCGCCATTTCGGCGAGCATGAGGG
>Ga0209066_10002135_pt1 | contig 24758 bp, 22 predicted proteins | sample All_14_2_FD_187198 | JGI IMG/M metagenome (GOLD analysis project Ga0209066, IMG submission 187198) | Freshwater microbial communities in response to fracking from Pennsylvania, USA - Allegheny Zone_MetaG_DW_15 (SPAdes) (version 2) ... | reverse complement strand
AAAATTCGCTTTTTGGTATGGACATTGATTCCGCTTGATAAAGGGCAAGTCCCAGTACTAGCGAATAAAGCGACAGGAAAGAAAACAGAGAACATTAAAAAAATTGCTTTTATTTTCATATAAGTATGCTTTTTTTATTAAAGATGGGCATAATTATTCCATATTATTGCTTTTAATCATAGGGGTTGGCAGGCTACAGCTCTTCTTTCGCGTCATACATTATTGACGCAAGATGATCATAGAATGTATCATTCGAGCCAAATAGCTTAACAAAAGACCAGTCTCTCATGCCCATGAAACCAGAAGTACTAACCAAACGTGTCCTTAATTTCGCAAAACGCCTGTTGCTTAATGCGAGTCAATTGCCCGACGTGGATGAGGGCATCAGATCGGTTTATAACGCCGTTGTTGGCAAGCTACAACAAGGTGCACTATCGGACATACCGGGTCTGTTTGCCGAGCTGGGCATTAATGCGCAACAATCGGCTAAGGAACGAGGCCTCGTCTGCGAGACCATCTATAACTTCTTGTTACAATGCTTGATGGATCAGGGTTCGAGCAACCAGACTTGCTTGTCGTACACCGTTCTCAAGAAACCAGATGCGTTGCCTGGATTGGTTCGCGTTCACACCTTGTTGAATCCAGCTGATCTCGCCAGAACCCTTATGTTGAGAGGCAGTAATGGTACAACTGCACATTTGACAGCTATTCAAACCAATCCGGCATTGGCCATGGATTTTCTAACTTTGTTTGACTGTTTGACAGACGAAGGAAAAATCGAGTTTCTGGAGTATAACAAAGCTCTTTTCTGCCACCTTGCATTTGAAAAAGATGTTGATTTAAGTGATGCGTTGTTAACACGCTTATCGCGTTTGGCCGAGACTCAGCACGCCAATGTCCTGAGAATATTGAACATGATGACAGCAAGTGAAAGAATCTTGCTGGCGACAGCGATTAGATACAAGTCCCCAAAAGCACTGGACTTGCTTCGGCTTATCGAAAAGCTGGGACTGGACACATTACAGAACAGTTTCATGATGCCAGCGGTCAGGTTACTTGAAGAGGCGATTCATCATCATCCTGAGTTGGTGGAACCTTTATTGTGTAATATCGACTATTTCCCCGAGAAAGACAGGAATACCTTACTGTCAGGTAAAAGCGGCTTGTGTGCATTGACGTTGGTTGTTCTCCATCAGCCAAGTCTGGTCGCTTCGGTATTGGAGCGGGTCGGCGATCTGACCCAGAATCATCGTAATGCGTTGTTGTTGCGCGCCATCGATGAATTATTTCTGCAAAAGGATGGGATTCCAGCTAATGATTGTTTGCCACGTATCGTCCCCGTTGTTTCCCTGATGACGACAATGTCCACCAAAGAGCTTACGCCCAAGGTTTTCCAACTGCTGACTAAACTGGATTTTACAAATCCCGTACTGCTTGATTTGTTTGAACCGCTTTTCAAAAAATTCATGAAGAAAACAGGGCTGAATCACCAGGACATCAAAGCGCTAATGGGCAATCTGAAAGGCAATTACCCTGTGTTACTGCCTGCTATACAGAAACTGGATTCAGAGGGCAGTCTCTCCACCATATTGACCATGATAATCGAGTCTTACTACGGTGATATTGGAGCAATAGAGCAAATATTCACAGAAAATCTGGAGCCGGAACAGCAGCTGCGATTTAAAGATGGATTGCGTTTCGCGTGCTCGAAGTTGTTGTGGGATGTTCTGTTTGGCACTCGTCAACTTCCCATTCACTCATTGATTCTAATGTTGTACGGTTTTCCGCCGGAGGATCAACGGGCTATCATGACCACAAAACACGCTGGGGGTCATTCTCTATTGGATGAAATTGCACTGCTCCAGGTGTCGGCAGACAGAGCGCGCCCAATACTTGGCATCATCCAACAATCAAATCCAGCACTGTTTGATGAGCTTCTTGCGTTAATTGAAGCCAGGCATACAGATGGTTTGCAATTGTTCCAGAAAAGATACGAGATGGATGTATTGAAACATCACAACAAGGTCGAGACGGCGCAGGAACCTGCGTTGAATATTAATGATACAGAAGCTTCGGATGAAACCGTATTGGAGATGCCTGCCATCACGCCAATTGCCGAGTCATCTGGTGGTTGGAAGAGTTTTAGCATGTTCTCTGCAATACCAAGCCTGAGAGAATTGTTAACAGTGGAAATAAAAGGCCCGGGTACACCATACGAAAACCAGTAACCCGCGCGGCTAATTTTAGCGATGGCTATAGCGATGACCCTGATATGCCAACGAAAATACAAAGCGCTTTATGGTAATGGGGTCAAAATACCCGATCAATTCGGACTGACGTGTTAGCTCCCAGGCTGCATGAAGCAGTCTGAAAGCTGACAGGGTAGTAGTAGATTAAAACGCTCTGACACAACGAACAGGATAATTAAAACCCTTGTCACTCCAGGACTGCCAGCTACTGGAAGGGTAGAACTCCTGATGCATTGCTTGTGAATTTGACACCTCGGTAGAGCTCCAGTGGTAGCCCTCCGGTGCGCCAACAACCCCGGTATCAACCAAACTGGACTGGATATTCTGTAGTTTTGGATCCCGGTTTTCTCCACCACAGCTACCATTAATAACGTGCCCCGTGTAGCCCATTTCACAAAGTGCAGGTAAATACCAATCATCGTACGTGTTCGAGGCATCTGAAACACGATATTTACTACATACATTTGCAGCATAATTATTATTCGCGTCAGGGAATTTCGCCACAATTGCCTCTGTATTACTAACTCCGTCAGTCAGGGATTGTGCCGCAGACCCCACGCCATCCGTTGTGCCCCAGTCTTTATACCACCGTGCATAGCCGGCATTTTTCGGTATGACTATCTTTCCCCCCACGCTGCCTGCGCACACGTCTGGAGAACTACAGCCCTTCGTATCATCAAAAGCAAATACAAGACCACCCCGGTAAACCGACCCATAAGTTAAAATATGAATGGCCGAACTTACCGTATTGGTGTTGCTGCCCGTAATGCTTAATGTGACGGGTTTGGGTTTCGTATGCCCCGCATCTGAACTGGCCTCGGCACCTGGCACAATCGTGAGCACACAGGTCTCGGAAGGTGCTATCGTGCCGCAACTGGCAGGACTAATGCTGGTACCTTCAGGCAAAGAAGAAGAGCTATAGCTTACGTCCGTGGCAGCAACCGTCCCCGTATTGGTTATCGTGATGCTTCTCGGCCTGCCTGAATCACCCACTTGCCCAGACTTGGGTATACCATACTCCGCCAACCCTGTGACACTCAAAACCAGCTCATTCACACTAACTTGCAAACTCGTGGTATTGTCGACATACGCCTGCTCAGGCTTCCCGGCATGTAAACCGCTACTCAGCAATAGCCCTGTCGCCCAAATCCCCAACATTCCATATTTACTCTTATTGTGCATGCTCATTATCTATTTCCTATAGTATAAAGCTGATGACGGACCAATCCCTGAAGGACATAAATGGTCCAGATATTTGGCGATGGCAATATTATCATATGAGATTGGGGAGAGCGATGTTGGTTAAAATCCATGGAAATGAAAAATCGCAACGGTATCCGAATGAATGGCATCACTTTTTTTCCGCATCAAAAGGGGGGAGTTTTATCGTATTTGGTTTAATACTTGACGTCCGTTTCAATGCATCTCATTGGATTAATCCCCCCACCTGGCCTAATATTTAATCAAATACAACGAGTAAGGAACAAAAAATGGCAGCCAGTTCCGATAGCTTGACGCCTGTTTTGCAGCAGTTAAGAGAGGCCGGGAAGCATGAGAATCGTCAAAAGATGGGATTGATGAGCAGCTTGGCAGATCAGGCGTTTGACAGGCAGGCGCCCTCGGTGGCTTCGTCTTCTGATGCGCCAGCCAAACAGGAGTATCTGCTGGTAGATATTGATGGAACCCTCATTCATGGCGGCACGAATACAATGATGAACGACGGTTTGATCGCTCAATTACAAGCGATCAAACAACATAATCCTGATACAAAAATCTATTTATTTTCCAGCATGGATGTTTCCTCTCTTAACAGAACGGAAGAGGTCAATTGGCGCACGAAGCTGTTTCAGCAACTGGAAGGCGCTGGCGTGATTGACGGCATTGTTACCACAGCAGATTTAAAATTCAAGTCATCTGGCACACACGTTGCGGGCAGTTTTTATCAGGAAATCTATAAGCCTTTGTCCAATCTGTTGTATGAAAAAGGCGGCATAAAACGGGAGTTGACTGCTGAAGAGTTGAAGCAATCTCTGCGTCATTTGAGCGAAGATACTCAGACGACGCGACCGGAATTCTCGGCGTTCCTTATCGAATTTATTGAGCAAAACGCTGCCAGTGACGACCCTGAGGCACTCGTAGCTAATCTGATTGCTTTGGCCGCGCTAAAGACAATGCCAGACCTCTCTTATGGTATTCATAAAGACAGCAATCAGCGTAGCTCCAAATCAACAGAAAAAGGTCGATTGTTTCAATTATTCCACGAGGTTCATGGAGAGCGTATTCAAAGAGCGACGTTGATTGACGATTCTGCTGAATGTATTGCCTCTTTTGTTGAGGCTTGCGTAACACTAAATGTTCCGTTTTTTGCTCATAATGCCAAGGATTATGACGCTTTTCTGGAAGGAACCAACGATACACAAAAAAAAGTCGAAGAGGATGTGGAACTGGTGTCGCGATTTTTTGTAGAAGAATATGCAGCTTTTCAGGATATGTATACGGCACTGGTGCAGCATGATCAGGGGCGATTTCAACTGGCGAAGGATCAGTTGATGCTCGTTTATGGTGCCGCGAGTGCTTTGACGAACAAAGGATTGCCAGGAATGAAGCGGGATGTAAGCCCCGAAAGTAATGCGCGCCTGGTTGCCAGTGAGGCAAAGAGAATTAACCTGGTCAAGTGGTCAAGCTCATCGGATGAATTCGTGCAAAAGCAGCTGGCGGATGAGCAGGGCGCTTTGGAACAAGCTGCTTCGGTGGGGAATCCCATCGCCTTATATCAACTCGCCAAGGCTTTATCGCCGAATCCCATGCCTGTCTTTCAACTGGATAAAGACAAAGAGGGTAAAGTAAGCGCCTTTCTCGAGATAGCTCCGGATTTGGTCTCTTCATATCATTTGGCCGTGATCGCACGCGAGCTGCTGCATAAACTGGGTACCGCAGATAGAGAAGCATACGAGCCGCAGATCATTCAGCTGATCAATCAAATTCAGCAGGCATTACAAAAAGAGAATATTGATCCAGACACAGCAGCATGCAAAGAGCCCGGCATTCGTATCCATGGTCTGAACCCTGCCGAGTTACATAAATATGTTTCTCTTGCCAGGCTGGCGGTTCCTGATCCTGTTCGTATCTTGCAAAGACGGGGAGCGGAGCTGGCAGCAATGGACAATCCAGGCCGCATGATGGACGCTATCATCAAAGCAAGAGAAACACTGCAACCCGAAGAGTTTAAAACGTTGTTAATATGCTGCCGCAACGCGCTCGTAACAGATGAAAGAATCAGTAATCGCCTGGGCAATACACTGACCAACAAGCAACATAGCCTGGATCTCGATTACGATGCCCCCCGAGTCTGGCGCGTTTTATGCCGGGAATGCGTAAAAAATCATGGTTTTAATCCGGATGAAATAAGCAAAGGCATTGAGCAAGCACCGCAGGCGGCGAGGTCGCCGAGTGGGTGAGCGGTCAGTAGGTCAAAAATTCAATTTTCCTCTCTTTTACCAAGTGGTTTTAACGAAAAAACTATTTATGGGAACGTATTGAGCCTGCCAATACGAAGCCATTTTGCTCGTTATTTCAAATCCAGTTCCTTGAAATATAGAACCAAGTGCTATATAATGTAAAGAAAAAATAATAAAGGTGTTACGGTGCGTGTATTCAAAAATAAATGGTTTGATCGATTCTGCGGCAAACAACTTGTTGATGATGACATGCTGTGCGCTTTGGTAAAGGATATTGAGTCAAATCAGATTGATGTGAGCTATGGTGGTTCCGTAATAAAGCAAAGACTGGCCAGAAAAAATCAAGGTAAATCAGGCGGGTACAGATGTGTTATTCTATACCGGATGCAGGAACGAGTATTTTTTGTTTATGGATTTGCAAAAAGTGACAGGGATAATATAAGTGATGAAGAAGTCAACGATTTTAAGGATTTGGCGGCTGAATTGCTTAATCTTTCGGATTCAGCGTTAATGAAACTGATTGAGACCAGAACACTGATTGAGGTGCAATATGACAAAGAGAAATAAAACATATAAAAGTGATGCTTTTGAAGCCATACATGAAACTGCAAGTGGTTTGTATGAATCAGGTATTATCGATAAACAAACCATGCGTAAATTTGATCGCTCGTGCTTAACCGAGATACATGATTTTTCTCCACAAGAAATAAAATCATTGCGAGAAAGGGAGCGAGTGAGTCAACCGATTTTTGCACATTGCCTGAATCTTTCAAAAGATTTAATTAGCCAATGGGAAAGAGGATTGAAGAAGCCTTCTGGCGCTTCATTGAAACTGCTTTCATTGGTTGAAAAGAAAGGATTGAATGCGGTTTTATAAACTGTCCAGGCCTGCCTGGACGCAAGAGGATTTTGTAATGAGTGGATATAATTATCCCAAGATCATTCAGCCTCTGTCTAATGAGGATGGGGGTGGGTATTTGGTGAGTTTTCCGGATTTGCCTGGATGTATAGCTGATGGTGAAACGCCAGAGGAAGCTTTTCAGCAAGCGGAAGATGCGATCATTGCCTGGATGGCTACTACGAAAGAATTCGGTGATCCCGTTCCAAAGCCGGGCCATCTTTAATCTCGTCAAAAATCATTGATCTTCTGTCCAAAAATACCTAAAGTCGCGTTTTGTTCTTTTTTGGGATGTTCGATGCCTCGTTCTTTATTGAATCATTACTCTGTAAGCTTGACGTCCGGGTTTCAGCATGTTCACAGGGAGCAGGTTGGTTCGGTTGCGGGTTTGTTTGCGGATGATCCGCCTGATCATTATCCTGGTGCCGCAAGGGTGATTTGGATTAACGGTCTGCCTTCTGTGGTGATGGCTGATGCGGAAATATGTTTCCGGTCGGATTCTGTTCCCGGGAAACTGTGTGATTGGATATCGACGATTTTACCGGCTTTTGTTGACCGTCTTCAGCAAGACGGCGCGAATTATGAAGCTATCATGCAGGAACTGTTGTTGGCGGTGAAGGCTGAAATGCCCCGTTTGCAGTTATCACATCTGTGGGGACCTATCGCAGCTGAGCCGCAGGTGTTTACGTTTTCCTGCGCTATTGTCTGGCGGGATCCGGCGACTGACTCTCTGAAAGCCACTTGTATTGGTTTGGGAACCGATTTGATTGCAATCTACCGGGGGCAGAGCGGTCGTTATGACATCATCAAACCCGCCTTGTCTGCTATGATTGTCAATCAGATTGAAATCGAAGCAGGTGATCAACTGCTGGCATTGAGCCAAGGTGCATATCGCTATCTGGGCCACGAGCTGGATGTTCAGGTGCTGCCAGCGCATTTGTTTTCCGAGAACAAAAAAAAGCGGCGCGAGATTGTTGGTGATGCAATGGTCGGCGAAGGGCTTGTTTTGGCGCGCGCCAGAGTGCCATCCGCGGCAAATGAACTTCAAATTCAGGCGCATTCATTGAGTGCGCTCAAAGCAGCAACGGTCAATGTGATGCAGTTTTATTACCCGTATTGTCACCGGCTGTTTGGCCGCCATCACAATCAACGCCGCGATGCGGTTTGTGCTGCCATCCAGCGGGCGGAAAGTTACGAAACACTGCACGCTATTTTACTGAATCAATTTAATTTGTCCCAGGGTCTGGAGCAGCAAGAACTGTCAGAAGCCATGCTCGATCCGCGCTGGAGCCAGTCTGCACAGAATCCTTTTTCACCAGGTTCTTTTTATAAACGGGCGATAAAGGAAGCGTATAACAATCTGCAATCGGAAGAACGGGAGCAAGACAAGCCGCCGCTTTTTTGACAGGGTAAACGTCACTTAATAAAAGAAAACTATCACCCGTCATTGCCCGCGTCAGCAAAGCAATTCACGATCGAAGCACGGAACCGTGGATTGCTTCACTGCATTCGCAATGACGGGTTGCTGGGCGCAAGTTAATCCATGTTACGGCGCATAGACCGGTTGATCTTCCGCGTCGCAGACTCTGGATTGGCTGTTTTCGAAGCTGCCGAAAAAGGCGTGTGGGTTGGGTTTTACTTGATTGCCTTTTATCGCGGCATTGAGTTCATTACAAACTTCCTTGCTTAAAAACGATTTGATCACCAGCACTTCTGTCAATTTGGAGGTGGCGATGAAGGGGAGCATGGCGCGTATGGCGTCGTCGTTTATTTCGTTGCCTCTTAGATCCAGGCTGAGGAGTGTGTAGGGAAGTGATCGGAAAAATGCGTTGAGGACTTCTGTTGAAAAAAGGGTGAAATCCAGTTTGTTGTAGCTTAAATCCAGTTTTTGCAGATGGTCGGGTAAGGAAGACAGTAACTTAATTAACTGCATTGTGCTCAAGAGATGCGCGTTGTTACGGCCCAGCTTTAATTCAAGCAAAGATGCAGGAAAATACTCGCAGGCTGTCATAAGACGCTCTCCCAGCCGGTTGCTTTCCAGGTCCAGCTTCGTTAGCTGTTGAGACAAACCTTTTAGGCAAAACTCCCGGGGGGGAAGCAAGCCCAATCCATTTATGTTGAGCCTGATGTCTGATACATGATCTGGAATCTCGCTCAGAAAATGCGAGAGAGGCGTATCCGCCTGGTGCAGTTCATTATTGCCCAGATCGAGAACACGGAGGCTCCTCGGTGCATCGTGCAGCAAGGCGCAGAAGTCTTTGGAAAAAATGGATGATTCTCGATGGCGTCGACCCAGTGCATTGCCTGATAAATCGATTGAGGTGATATCGTTCGTAAATTCCCGGTTCAGGAGGCGTAACAAGCTCAGCGAACCATGCAGCAATTCTTCCGGATCATCAAAATTTACCGAGCCTAATAATTTGAGCCGATCTCCACTATTGGGGTAAATCAATTCGAATTGCGCGTTGCATTGACTGTCGCGGTCCACACGCAAGCCAAAACCTGTGAGTGGGTAATTATTGAATCCAACAGACGTGGCACGCGGATTAAAAATAGCTCGTTGTTGACGGTGAGGAAAATATTCTCTGAAAAGCGCTTCAATGGTCGGTGTAAAATCACCTGTTCCAATTTTTTGCTGAAATTTTGCTATCAGCGGTGCGACAAGATTTGGCATCATGACTCCCTGTATGTAAACAGGCATGATATATCGGAGACCGGTACGTTTCAATGTGCTTGGTTTATCGCAGGTTTCAGCTCCCTAAAAGGTAAACAAAAGGAAAGATTCATCACAGCTTGAATCCACTGAGGGTCGTCTTTGTTTTTTGTTGGGGCTTTCTTCCTGGTGTTCAGCCGGATAGGAGCATCGTTTCGTTGTGCTGGCAACAGCCGGTTCAGAAGATGAGCAGGCTGGCCCCAGGTTTTGAATCATTTGGGCGGTAGAGGAAGGAGCAGCTTGTTTTTGTTTTGTTTTATTCATGGCTTTTTGTGCACGGGCATAAAACTCATCCGCTACAAACTCTTCGCCATAATAAGCAATATCTTTGATTTCCGTGGTGGCGTGTAAGGGCTTGATCCTGGGGTTGCAATAGCAGTCTTCAATTTCATTAAGGCAATTATCGAGCAGGACGAAATCCTGATTGCTTAAGTCGGGGGTGGCGTTCAGCGGCTTTTGTCAGTCTGTTATTTTTGGTCAGCTTTTGAATGGATCTGCTGTCCAGGCTTCCGTCAAAATGATCATGGGTGTTAAACGGGGTGAAAAAATGGGCGTTTTGGAGTTGGTCGCAGGTGGCTTGCGAGAGATCGAGGTGTTCAATCAGGATGGATATGATGCTTTTCTGGTTCCAGAAGCCTGCGGTTAAAAAAAGGACGCCATCGTGTTTTGTGCAGGCATGCTCGATCAGATCGCTTAATTTTTCAGGGTTAATGAGGAGAATATAAGCCCCTTTATCGTAGGTATCCAGCTCTGCTTTTATCCATGCCTTTCCTGGTTGATGAGCCTCGAAATCAATGACATCAACGTGGTCCGAGGTGACAAAAACGGTTTCGTCCAGATCAAGTACCAGCATTACCATGACATTAGCCCCAGAGTATAAAAGTAAAATATTATACTCTGTGTTTTAATTATGGTCAATTTGATTTGTGGGAAAGTTGTTTGAGACGCAGGTTGCGGCTATGGGGCCCTGGCCCAAGCTATCCGCCCTGCAACCTCGCGCCAGCAAGTCGGCTGTCAACTTCCTGCATCGCTTCTTCTATAGCCAAAATAGCGGTCATCGGTTTGCCGTCTTTATCCAGCAGACCCAGTTTGGTCAGGGTTTGCTTTGTCCGAGTGCCGCGATTATGCAGCGCATGATACAGCACATCGGCCAGGGAGAGGGACGCATCGTTTATATCAAGGCGCGAGTGCCCACCCAGACACATCAGCGGGCCGCCGCGATCTTTGGCAAGCTGATAGCGGTAGCTTTTTTTAAAGGCAGTGAGAATATTATCCGCGCTTTGATGTTTTAACGTATCCAGCAGCGAATCCGGTTCCACGCAGCGGACGTGTTTATCCAGAGATTTACGAACAAAAACGCCATTCTGAACCTGCGTGTCACTACCCGGATGAACATCATCCCAAAACATATACCCTGTTGAAGGAGAAGCCATGCCATCACCCGGTGGCGTGAAGCCGGTTAAGGAAATCAATTGATTGTAATGGTTTTGATCCATCGCTTCGTTTTTGTCAATATTGGCCAGCGTATTGGCAAATCCAGCCAGTTTGTCTGCGGGGATGACCAGGCGATTGATGACCTTGTTGGTTTGATCAACAAAATACAAGGCCTCGTGCTCGCCCTCTACCTGCATGAAATATGATTCAAACCCTGTCGGCAAATTCAGGCTGTCAAAATGGTCTGGTACCTGATCCAGCTTGACCAGACAGCAGCCAATGCGAAAATCTTTGGACAGGGTAAAGGGGGTGGTCAGTTTGTCTCGGTCAAATCCGTATTTTTCCGGATTGTTATACATCTCTTTGAACTGACTGTTGATATCCAGTACAGTAATGTTGCAGTCTGGAAACTCGTTTGCCATCCTGATGCACTCACCCGCAAGGCGAGCGTTGAAATAATCACTGCATCTGGCGGCATTGTCTCGATCAGCCTGTGATTTTGCCTGAAAACGCGGGGTCAGCGACAGGTCGGGCAGGTTGAACAGGGTGAAATGTTTGTAGCCAGCGTGGATCAGTTTGCGCATATTTTTGATGCGGGCTGCAACGGCGTTGTCGGCTTCTCGTTCTGAAGGTTCGCGGTTAACCGTGATCAGATCGTTCGCGCCGGACCATTCGATAATCATGGTCGTTTGTTTGTCTGCCCAGGTTGTACCGATTTCAAGATCACTCTCCAGCAGCATCCGGCGCATGCCGTCCAGGGTTGGCAGAATAAGACGGCTGAAAAAACGCGAAATACTGTTGCTTATTTTCCAGGCATAATCGTAGGCCATCAAACCGCCCTTACAAAAGCTGCGAATCCAGGTTTTGCCGTTGTAGGTAATGCCGAGGTAATCGTCGAGATTGAAATCCTGGTGGTGTGGTGTTTCTGCTTGAACAGGTTTGTTTTCACGATGGATATCATGCTCGCTGAGGGAGCGTTTCATGCGACCCGGTTGAGAAAGGCAATTGTCAGGATCATCGCCCATGACGGCCAGGAGCTTATGATCGTGAGCCAGTAAACCATCGCTTTTATCGTCATTGCGTATGTAATCGTTATAAGTTTTTACCCGCGCGAATTTAAATTCGGCAGCCAGGATGGCCGCCAGTGCATCGCTCCAGGTGTAACCATTGGTAAAACGCCCGTCTGGCGATTTGCCTTTTAATCCGCTCAACACATTCATGGGAATGAAGCCACCCCATTCATCCTTTTCCATAAAACCGCGATCCGACAGGCTGTCGCCCATGATAATGATGCGTTTGATGGGGGGTCTTTTGTCGATATGTTTTTTAGCCTGGAAGGATTCAAATGCCGGAGAACGTGACACGGAGGGGCCAGGTTCATAGTCGATGGCGTAGTCAACATCGTTATCGCTGTCACTGCTATCTACGATACGGATCATAGGGAGTCCGGGTTTTTCCTTTGTATCGAACATGGTTACTCCTGTTTGGGTGAATGCTTTTTATGATGCTGGGAAGAGTATAGGGCACAAATAAGTGGCTGCGTAAGCAGGGCAGGGGAAATTTTATATATGTATATACTTAATGCGAATGATAATCGCTATCATTTGTGTTATCATATGCCACTCTGTTGTCACTCAAAAAACAAATTGATATGCATATTAATGAATTAGTGAAAGGCGACCAGGTTCGCCTGCTTGATTTTGGCGACACGCCGCTGCCGTATCGACGCCGTTTGCTGTCGCTGGGGATCACCCGTGGCGCGGAAATTCGGGTCATTCGAGTCGCACCCCTGGGTTGTCCATTGCAAGTGGACGTGCGCGGCACCTCTTTAACCTTGCGCAAGGACGAAGCCGATCACTTGTTGTGGGAGCGCGTATGACGCATGTTGTGTTGGTGGGGAATCCCAATTGCGGTAAAACGACCTTGTTTAATGCCCTGACCGGCGATAATCAACGCGTCGGTAACTGGCCGGGGGTGACGGTCGAAAAAAAAACCGGTGCCTGGCAGCAGGGTGAACAGACGATCAGCGTGACCGATCTGCCCGGTATTTATTCCCTGACCATGGCCGCCAGCGGCGCCAGTCAGGATGAGCGCATTGCCGCGACGGCGATCGTGTCCTTGCCTTCTGATGTCATCATCAATGTGATCGACGCCTGTCATCTCGAACGCCATCTGTATTTGAGTTCGCAAATTCTCGAGTTGGGGAAGCCGCTTGTCATCGCCCTCAACATGATGGATATTGCCTTGCAACGCGGTATTCATATTGATTTGACTGCGCTGTCGCAACAACTGGGCTGCCCGGTGATTGCCCTGCAAGCCCACAAAGGCCTGGGGATTGAAGAATTGAAACAGGCGTTAATTCAGCCAATTGAACACACAAAACCCCTGGCTTTACAGTTGCCCGATGCCATCACGCATTTTGCCGATACCTGCAAACAACAGTTGATAACAGACGCCAATATGCCCGCTGAGCTGGCCGCTTATTACGCCTGGCGCAAAATTGAAGGCGACAACAGTGTGCCCGCGATGACGCTGGCCGCACCCGACAACGATTACGACATCATCCTGGCCGATGCCCGTTATCAGGCCATTCATCAGATCGTTAACCAGACGCAAAGCAAACGCAGCGATGCCAGTGAGCATTTTACCGCCAAAGTGGATCGCATTGTGTTGCACCGTTTTTGGGCCTTGCCCATCTTTTTCGCCATGATGTATGTGATGTTTTTATTCGCTATCAATGTCGGCGGTGCTTTCCAGGATTTTTTTGATATATCCACCAACGCCATTTTCGTGCAGGGTAGTGCCTGGTTGATGCAGCAAGTGCATACGCCGCAATGGTTGATCGCGCTCATCGCCAACGGCATTGGCACCGGCATCAGCACCACCTTGACCTTTATCCCGGTGATTGCGGCGATGTTTTTCTTCCTCGCCTTGCTGGAAACTTCCGGCTACATGGCGCGCGCCGCTTTTGTGGTGGATAAAATCATGCGCGCGCTCGGCTTGCCGGGTAAATCCTTTGTGCCGATGATAGTCGGATTCGGCTGTAACGTACCGGCCATCATGGCGGCGCGCACCCTTGATTCCGAACGCGATCGCCTGCTGACTGTCTTGATGAGCCCCTTCATGTCATGCAGCGCGCGTCTGGCGATTTATGCGGTGTTTGTCGCGGCGTTTTTCCCGACTGGCGGTCAAAACGTGGTCTTTGCCTTGTATCTGATTGGTATTTTGATGGCGGTGTTGACCGGCTTTATGCTGCGCAAAACCAGCCTGCGCGGACAATCATCACCGCTGATTCTGGAATTGCCGGCCTATCATAAACCGGCGCTGCGTCGATTATTCAAAGAAACCGGCACACGTTTGAAATATTTTATCACCCGGGCCGGACGCGTTATTTTGCCGGTTTGCGTGCTGCTCGGCGGCTTGAACGCGCTGACGGTCGATGGCGGTTTCAGCGCCGGTGAGGCCAGTTCCAATTCGGTTTTGTCTTTGATTGGGCAATGGCTGACACCGCTGTTTTCCCCCATGGGTCTGCAAGCCAATAACTGGCCTGCAACGGTGGGCTTGTTGAGTGGTATGCTGGCCAAAGAAGTGGTGGTCGGCTCTTTGAATACCCTGTATGCCCAGCTTGGACATTTGGGTCAGGCCGGCGCGGACGGCTTTAATTTTATTGGCGACATGCAGGCCGCGTTTTGGTCTATTCCAGCCAATCTGGGCCAATTGGGCCACGCCCTGATTAACCCGATTTTGGCCAGCGCGCCGGATGGCGAGGTGTCGCAATCGGTATATGGCATGATGGCCTCGCGTTTTGATGGCAAAGCCGGCGCCTTCGCCTATCTGCTGTTTATTTTGCTGTACATTCCCTGTGTATCCACCATGGCAGCCATTCGTCAGGAGGCCAGTAATCAGTGGATGTGGTTTTCGGTCGCCTGGTCGTTTTTGATTGCTTACGCGGCGGCAGTGGTGTTTTATCAACTGGCGCGCCTGCCTTTGCATCCGCAACAATCGCTGTTGTGGGTATTGGCGATGGCTGCTGCAATTGCTTTGTTTATCGTTGCATTGCGTTATCGACAAAAACTGGATTCGGGGAGCCGCTATGCTGCTGGGCATTCGTGATTATTTACAACGGGAAAAAGTAGCCAGCAATCAACAACTGGCCCGCGAATTTTCCCTTGACGCAAGCGCCTTGCAACCCATGCTGGATCTGTGGGCGCGCAAAGGGGTGATCGTGCAATGCCAGGAAGAGTCCGCCTGCAAAAGCCGCTGTTTCAAATGCCGGGTCCCGCCGGTTTATTATCGATATATCGGCGATGTCGATTGACACAAATTGTTGGGCCAGGGCCGCAACTTGCTTCGATCTTGCTGTGAACGGGTAGGTTGGGCCCTGGCCCAACAAGGAGTGGCACTGGAGTTAATATTCCCTTAACCTTCCCAGGTTATGATGCATCCATATTTCTTTCGGAGAATCCCATGTCGACATCAATGCAAATCGTTCTTGATACGCTAGAGGACGATGATTTTCCTCAAAATCAACCCATCAAAAGACCCGTTGCTCTGCTGGATGTTGATGATACCTTAATCGTCAAGGGCAAATTGAACATCGAATTATTGAATGCCTTAAAAGAGAAGGGAATCAAAGACGTTTATTTATTAACTGATATGATCATGATTAATTCGTCAATCGAAGAGCGACAAAATCTGATTGAGGCGTTAGCCCGGGAAGGGTTTACTTGCCATGGCGTCATTACCCCCGCGGATCTCTTGTGGTCATCAATCTCCATGGAAGAGGCATTGGCTTTGGATCAAGAGATAGGCCAAAATTTTAAGGGAATATATGAAGGGCCAAGGTTCCATGCTTTTCTTGAAGCTACTTTGAACAATTATCCGCGTATTAAGGCTGTGTTCAATTTAGACAATCTGTTAAACAGGCCAGGAGAAACTTTTGCATACGCGAGTCAAGCGCCGAAAGAAGACAGAATCAATAATCAATTAAAAAGTGCCGTCTGCAAACTCCTTGTAGATGCGCTGGTTGAAAAATTGATGGTGGCGCAGCCCTGGATGACGCATAACAAAGGTCTTCTGGTACAGAAATTTTTTACAAACATGCTCCCATGGATTAATGCCGTTGTAGTGGCCGATGATCTGAGTGAGGTCGTCAATTGTATGAAGGTTATCAACAAGACAGCGCCTGCTCCAATGGCTTTCATCAAGATTGCCGCAGATGGCAGCCCACAGCCTGATAATGAGTTTATGCATTTGGACAAGGTAATGGCGCGATCGCCCTTGCAAAACGCATTGCTGAAAAAAATCACCGCTTATCTGGATTGGCGAGCAGACAAACAACTTGACGATGGGCGTGGATATGAATTGGGCTTTTTTACCCGCTTGCGGCATTGGACCAATTTTGGAGAAGACCGGGCGCGTGCCTTGTATAGCAAGTTGGTGTACGCATCGCCTGCTGCTGTCATTGGTATTATCAAGGCGCATTTTAGCGGTGGCCATTCAACATTGCATAACCACTCTCTGGATGCGTTTTTGCTGGAAGCGATCGATAAGCATTTGGATGATTTTGATATCACTTCCTTGTTTTCGCTGCGATTCTCAGAGAGCCGGGCAGCACTTCGCGAGAAAGTACTGGCATTTGATCCTGCATCAAAGCAACCGGCGGTCACTGTTAAAATGATTTAAGATTTGGCCGGGACGCGTAGGTTGGGCCCTGGCCCAACAATGATACTCCGGTGTAAACCCTTGTTGGGCCAGGGCCCAACCTACGCGGAGCAACGGGTATTAAACACTACATTTCCCGCAAAGCAAGAAACACCGGCATGGTCACGCCGCCACCGGCATTCGTGCATGGAGCCAGCGTTCCATCCGGCAACACCGGGCATTCTGACACGGTGCCATTACTATTATTGGCAATGTAAGCACTGGTGCCCGCTGCATTCAAAACAATACCAAACGGTCCGTTGAACGTGGGGTCGGCCATGGATTGACAGCTGTCAAACAAACCACCAGGTAAAATCGTGCAGACAGACACCTGATCATTGTTGATATTGGTTACATACGCTCGCATATTATCTGAGTTTAAAGTAATGCCTGTCGGCCCAAAAAACTGACCGCCGCCGGCGTCAGCACAAGCACCCAGACTGCCATCGTTCAAAATAGCGCAACGAAAAACCACATCAGAGACCGAGTCGGCTACATAAATGAAGCTATTGGCCTGATTGACCACCAATCCGGCTGGTTGAGAAAATCCTGCTGTATTTACACAAGCACCGAAACTGCCATCAAAGTTGATCGGGCAAGTGGATACAGTGGCCGAAGAGACGTTGCTCACATAAGCAAAACTGTTCGCCGGGTTCAGTGCAATGCCCTCGGCACCGGAAAATCCGGAACCGCCTGAGTCATTGCAAGCAGCGATACTGCCATTAACATTGACCTGACATAGCGACACTGTATCTGTACCATTGTTGACCACGTACGCCCGATTGCCAGTGCTGTTCAACGCAACGCCGCGCGGTAAATTGAAGCTTACGCCGGCATCGCTGCAGGCATCAAATGTTCCACCGCTATTGATTGGACAAATCAGCAGTGCTGCGTTGTCATTCGTCACATAGGCCAACGGGGAGCTTGCTGCACTCAGCATAACGCTGTACTGCTGACAGGAAACCGGGCCGCGACCGTTTAAGCACAAGGTCAGGCTGACTGTTCCCGGGGTTCCGCTGATGGCTATTGATTTGGTAGTTAGATTATCGACAGCAAACAGACAAAAACCGTTGCCGATTTGTTTGCAATCGACGCCCGGGTTACCGATGCGATAACCCGGCGTGTTGATTTTGATGCCGGCGTTCATATAAGTATGCGCGATGTTGGAGCGAATCATGACGGTGTTGCCTGTGCTGTTCACCGTAAAAAACAAACCGGGACCGGCAAAGCTCGTTTGGCAAAGCAAAAGCAGTAATGCGATACGCATAACCATGTTATTCATGATGAATTTCCTTAAAAGGCGGTAACGGCACACACAATGGCTTGTGCGTAATTATTGCCCGTTTTTAGCGTGTTAAGTAACTGAGTGTTTTGACCGCTGAAATGACCTTCGCCCAGATAAAAGAAACGATAGCCGCATTCGAGAGGAGCGTGCCCAAACATATTGTTTATTTTAATGCCTATGCCGCCCATGGCGCTGAGCGTTGTATTGGTCGTTCCGCCGAACAGGTTGGCTGGAATGCTGATGCCGCCGTCCAGTGATTGTTCGCGATAAGCCGATGTTCTGACAAAATTCGGACCGATTCCACCATCCAGCGTCAGCGCGAATTTACCCGCGCTGTTTTTGATTTCGGCTTTGGCGGCCGCATAGACCGGAACGTTGCTGGTATCGTATCGATACGACAAGTTGGTGAACATATTTTCCTGAACAATATTGCCCTGCACGCGAGTTTTGGCCAGATAAAAGGCATTGATGCCATAAGACAGATCGAAAGCAGCATGCTGCGGGCCACTCAGAAAATATCCCAAGCCAAGCAGAAAATTCCCGTCATTTTTATCGGTTACGGTGTATTGGTTGCCAATGAGACCCATGATATTAATATGTTGTTCCACGCCTTGCGATGCGCGAAACGCCCCGATTTGAAAGGGGATTTTTCCATCCGACAGAGAAAAAGCCTGGCTGCCGACAGAAAAGCAAAGAAGGGGGAGACCCAGTTTCAGAAAAGGTCGCATAATTATCCTTAATTTGTGCGGGAATAGTGCTTTGTTTGAGATTCACTGCAACCATGATAGGGGATAAAAAGACAACATACAATCGCCCCAATTTGGGTGTTTACAGTTTTTTTTCTATTGTCAGGCGCTCTGGTGCTGTGCTTACCTGCCATTTAAGCTAAGATGTGAATATTGAACCGGAATCAGGGTAGTACCATGGCTTCTCCAAAAAATGACATAGACTATATGCAGATGGCCGAACAAACGCGGCAACGAATCATGAGCGATGAACTTGATGAGCCGCTGTTGCTCGTCGAGCGTGTGTATCAACTATGGAGACATTGGGCTGATTTCGAGTTATATATCGTTTCGCCAACCATCGATGTGATTTCTCCTCCCTTGATTTTATTACCCGAAGTGATTACAGAAAACAGCATGGGAATCAAGGAATACGAGTTCGTTTACCCCATTCACGATTACGGTTATAAAATGCTGACATCGAAAGGCATGGACATGTCCGGTATGTCGATGTGCAAGTTGTTTTTCACCATCGAAAAAATGATTTATTTGTTGATAGAACGCATGAAATCAGGTGGAATTGACAGCGATATTGAAGTACAGATTGCTTTTGGCGGCCATGAAATCGCCCAGCGCAAAGCGTTCGAATCCGTCATCAACCTCAGCTACAACGTGGTCGTAACCAATTTCGACCCAGGCGCCTGGGGTGAAATGTATCTACGCAACATCAAACGCATCGCCGACAAAGGCTACGGTTATCCATCTGAAACCCCACGTACCAGTTTCCGAAACACCCATAGTTCTACGCCGGGAATGACCGGGTAAAGCTGACCATTACCATGCCACGCATACAACGTGGTATGGCAGATTTCAAAGCCGCTAATGATGACCCGCAGGCAACCTGCAAAATCTTGTTTCAAATAAGCTCTGCATCATTTATCTTATGCAACAGGATAATCAGGGAGTGAAAAGCCATGGCAGTTTTGGGAAAAGAGATGAGCAAAATTTTGTTATCAGAACGTGCGTTGAGTCAAACAAGCCTAAGAGAACAACTGATTGAAAAAATTGACGAATACGGAGAAATTAACCATCAATTCAAGAACTGGTATACAGAAAAAAGTGGTGACGACACTATCTCGCAAGCGTTCAAAGGCGTTGGTCGATGCTTCGCTTCTTATCCAGATCGGAGATTGAGTGTTTATGAATTGTTTTTTCCACTGGCTGTTCTCGTTAATGCGCTGAAAAATGACGATGCAATCGACTGTGGAAGTGAAGAAAACAAAACGGGCATATTGGCGTTGTGGACTGTGATTGCCCAGCACTATAAACCCTGTTTGACGGAAGAAGATCTGTTAAAATTATGTCTTGATTTCATCCCATATGATGACAAAATCAGAAACATTCTTCGTCGTTATGAGCATCCGGCGGATGACATTCACCTGCTTTTAGAGCTGCCTGACAGCAGTCGGGAAAGTACTTTTTCTGCCGTGGAATTGCTCTTTCACAATGCCAACAGCATCAGTCGCGTTTCTGCTCTTCCAAAGCCCTCGGAATTACGCCCTGGTATGGTAGTGGTTTCGCTGGCAAAACCTCAGGATGAGGCAGCGGAATTGCACTTGATTGAGCTGATCAATCAAAGACAATATCATCGTTTGTTGCCTTATATCAGTTATGTGCAATACGGCACTGTCGAACTATCTTCACCCGTGTTTGTCTTAAATGAAACCTTATGGCATCAGGAGGAGTTGATTCCCGGCGATACAGCGCAATTATTTCCAGCTGGAATTCAAGACATATTGGCCAAAGGCGGGGCTGAACTGTCTGCTATTGTTGCTACCAGCATGACCAGTCTTCAAAACGCGACCCATCATCCGGACATTCTGGGTACGATGTTCCATTCCGGCAACTGTCATCCAGGGTATTGTGCGGTGTTATTCAATCATAACAAAAATCTGTTTTTGATTTGTCCTGGCGGTGCGGCCATTCTGTTTGAAAAGGGTGAGGATAATCCGATTGACGCGATATATTTCAGGGTCAATTACGATGGAAATATTGTTTTAAGCCGTATACTTCCCTTCCAGGTCGATGCGTTCTCTTTAAACACCGTGGTGAGAAAACGTCATGACGATACCCTTCCGGAAAGCACCTGGGCAGCGATTGACAAGTTTCGACATTGCCTGACCCAGGCAATGTGGGGGAATCTGGCAGCGGATGTCAGCCTGAATGAGCAATTAAAGCAAATCGTCTACTCTGATTTGGCCTTTTTAATGCCTCATTCCCACGTCGTCAGTCCTGCGGTCCCGGCCAGTACTTCAGCACAAGCGACAACACTACCCGGTGAATCCCCCGTGAAAATCATAAAAACCCCGCGTTTTTTTGGAGAGGCTGACCGGGTTGAGGCTGAAATCGGACTGCCTGAATCCTTTCGGTTCACGTGAGAACCAGGTTGCGGCTCTGGCTCATAGCCACTTCACTGATCTTGGCGTACCGCGCTTTTTGCCCGATACGCCGGAAAATATCAAGCCGTTATTGAATACTCGCAGTTTCAGTGGTGGGAATGCTCGGCAAACCGTACACCATAATTGATGTTCCCACATCAACAGGATTAATAGCGCCATATCCGCAACCAAACATCAACAGCCCTTTGGCAACAGACGGGCCGGCTGAGTACATCGCCCCTTGATCACAGTTCGCTTGATGCAGAAAAGCGCCGGTTTTGCCATCAAGGGCATACACCATTCCATAATACACAGGCCAATACACGATGCCATTTGCGTTCGCCGGAACGCCATTGCTGCGTGCTTTTTCCTGATTGGCTAAGGGGATGCGGCTGCTGTTGGGCATAATATTGACAGGCACATTAAATTGATTGTTTTTAAGGACCAAATCAAAATTCAAGCCATATTTAAAGCGCTCATCGATATTATACAGCTCGTCAGGACAATTGGACGTATTGACATCAATAATCTCCGAGCTGGCGGGCAGGGTCTGCCATTTTAAGCGGCCGGTATTGGCATCGATGGCATTCAGATAACCTGTCATGCACGTTTTCCGGCCATTGGCCAATATGGACATGAAGTTGATTGATCCGCCAAAAACCGGCGCGATGCCCCCTGCGGCACAGGATGCGTAGATGGTCTTGCTTGCCGGATCGTAACTTAATCCCCAGTGGATCCCGCCCAATGCGCTGCCTACGCATACATCAATCCTTCTCAAGACTTGTCCGGTTGACGCTTTTATCCAGAAAATCTCTCCGCCTTTATTGTGTGAAATAATCACTTTGCCGTGTCCGGGCAAATTGGCCACGACAGGCGCACTGCCGCTAATATCCCAATCCGGGCCGCAGGTCGGTCCAATATTCAAGCCGCAGGTTGTCTGCCAGCTGTCAATGCCGGCTGTTGGCACATGCCATGCGTAACTGCCATCCGCCATATTCAAGGCGATGATGGAGTTGGCTGCAAGCGGCTCGGTAATGCCCATGGAACGCAGTTGGTTTTCCGACTCCAGCAGACATTCCTGAGCGCCTTTACCTGTTTGGCCTTTCTTCGTTGTAACGAAAGTCGGTGTGACAATCGGCTCGGATCTTTCCATACAGGCATCGGTAAAATCAGGATAATGATACAGCTGTCCTGCACCGAAAATAACCAGACCCAATTCGGGAACAATAGACGGCGTGCTGGCCCAAACCCCACCACCGGAAAACCAGCTGCCAGGCGCGTAGTTGGACGGGCGTGGCGGTACGGTATATTGCGTCCATTTGATCGAAGGGGTGTCCAGCGTCATACTTTGACCGCCCAGATTCAGCGCAATCATATGACCTCTAAAGGTCAAGGGCAGGGGATCCAGCGCATTGTTGGCACTCGCAATCCCGATAAAAGCGGTATTCTTGTATATCCTCGGGCTGGCAGTTGTACTCGGCGCAACGGCATCACCGCCAGCCGCGACTGCGGCAGGATCAACCAGGTCTATGTTCCAGAGCAGGTTTCCCGTGTTGGCATCGAGGGCAAAGGCGAACGGCGGCGTTGTAAACCAGAGTGGAACCGGTAAGGAAAAAATACTGTCAAAGGCCGTATACAATAAGGTTCCCTGGCCATCTGCACGGATATAAAAAGCCGGTGAAGAACGGACGGAGGGTGTTCTTCCCGGGGAAACGACGCCAAACAGACTGGCGACATCCTGCACCCAAATCTGATTGCATCCGGTAAAATTACCATGCGCATCCCGCATAATTTTATGCGCACCGATTTTTCCGGCAAAGGCTGTCCAATAGATCGTATCATTCACGATGACTGGTTTGGAGCTGACGGAATAGGATGACGGCGCACCACCAACAAGCCCCTGGGTATAATCAATTTTGCATAATTCAACAAGGGTCTCTACATTGTTTTTGGTCAGGCCTGAATTGGGATTGTGGTGATTATTTTGGGTATTTTGTCCCCAGTTATTCCAATCTTCCAGGGCTTTGGTTTTGGTGACAGACAGGCTGTCCGCACTACCGGGCTGATAACACTGGAGCGGATTCGCACTGCCATCCGCATTGGCCTGGCAGAGTGCAGGGCCGCTATTAATGCCGGTAATGGGTAGATCACGACCAATTATCTTCAAGGTTAACGTACAGCTATCTCCCGGGTGTCCCCGTGGCGACAGACGGCATGCACTCGTCTGCACCAGGCCGGCCGTTGGCAGCAACGCCAGGTTCCGCGCTCTGTTTGATTGATTTTGAACTTGATAAGTCACGGTTGCAGTGACGTTTTCCGCAACACTGAGGGTGGCGTGACTGCCAGGAGCCTGGGTAAACGTCCACATTGGTTTGGCTGCCTGGGCTGAAAGCGCCATCAATGCCAGTCCCACGAGAAAATAAAATCTTCTTAACACGGTCATTATTTGCTGCCTTTATACAATATACGTTAAATGAAATAACACACCGTTGGTGTATAAATGATTGAGTCTTAATCCTGTCCCTTGAGATTGACCCGGCGCAATTCCCAGTTCACTCTTGCCCCAGTCGGAAAACTCATAGCGCAGGCCCGCTTGCCAGCGCGTTTGAAAGGTCTTTTGCACGCCTGCTGCCAGCGCATAGCTAAAACTGCTTTTGGTATTGTTGGTAAAATTGGCATTTGGCACTGCTTCGAATATCAAAGGTGTATTGTCAAATGTATGCGCACGATTAAAAGAAACGCCGGCACCGGCGCTGACAAAGGGCGCGAGGAACCCGTTGTTGTCGAAAATCGCTACGCCTTTAATCATTAAGCGCGTGCTGCGGACTTTGTAAGAGTAGCGATAGTTATCAAATTCCGGATCGGCGTCATCCCAGATATTCCCTTGCAAATGAGCATTACCAGTGGCGGCAAAAGCCAGACCCAACTGACCTTTCACGCTATCAGAAAAAGTCTTTTGCTGACCAGCGAAGATTTCGCCATTGAACAGGCTATTGAATTTATTATCCGCCATATAGCCTTTTGCAATATCCGGCGCGAGGAACATATCCTGTTTTTTTCCGGCATCAGCCCAGACAGGCCCAAGACTCAGCTGAAGTACCCATTCACGACCCGCTTCAAGATCAGATCCCATGGTACCCGCGATGGCAGTGGTGCTTGACAGAGCCGCCAGCAACATCACGTTTCTCGATATATTGTTCATTCAGGCTCCTTGCCGCTATCTGTTCCGCCAACGATAGACGATATTATCTTTATTTTCACTGGGTTACAATCCAGAAGCTCACCCAGGGATTCAATGCTGGTTGAAAATTTGTTGTGCGCAGAATGTTGGAATACTCGAATACTGTAACCTGCAGAATTTTGTTTCAAATAATCTCGATCAAAAACGAACTGAAATGTAAAAATAAAAAAATCAGACTCGATTGCTCCCTTTATCAAGTCTGATTCATTGATCTTTGTCAAGCATCACATCTCACTGGTTGGTGCGGATGGCTGCTGTACGATTGTTTCATCCTTTGATTTGAACGCCGGGGTATATATACCCATGTTGGGGAAATATCGGGCCGGTGTTTGTTGGCCATTGGCTTTCCATTCGGCGGCTCTTGCTGCATCTTTTTTGATGGCGGCAACCGCTATTACTGAACCTGTTGCGTACATCACTGCTTTGGGGAAAAATCTCATCTTTGCTCTCCTGGTTTCATGTTAAGTTATGTGCGTAAAATTGTTTTCTGCACAAGTATATTTTAACCGGGAATTATTCGAAGATGCGCTCAAATTAATGAGCTTATTCCGCTAAAATTAGAATAAAATTTCATTTTTATTGAGTATTGTGGATATATATGCCATATATATTAT
>Ga0209066_10002134_pt1 | contig 24780 bp, 21 predicted proteins | sample All_14_2_FD_187198 | JGI IMG/M metagenome (GOLD analysis project Ga0209066, IMG submission 187198) | Freshwater microbial communities in response to fracking from Pennsylvania, USA - Allegheny Zone_MetaG_DW_15 (SPAdes) (version 2) ... | reverse complement strand
GGCACTCCAGCAGGCCGCCCGGCGCGATGTGAATCGGGTGAGCCGGTCCGTATTGTTCTTCGACCGGCAGGCTTTCATCGTCGCGGTGGTCGTTCAGGCCGGCAACCTGATGCACCGCCTGGTGCAGCGAGCCGCCCAGGGCCACGTTCACCTCCTGGAAGCCGCGGCAGATGGCGAACAGCGGGATGCCGCGTTCGATGAGCCGAGGGATCAGCGGCAGCGTCCAGTCGTCTCGGAGGGGATCGAGCGGCAGGGTTTCATCCAGCACCGATTCGCCGAAGTGGCGCGGGTGCACATTGGACGGTGAGCCCGTCAGCAGGACGCCATCGGCCACCTGCAGCAGGTCGTCCAATTCGTCATGCCGCACGGTGGGCACCACCAGTGGCAGTGCGCCGGCCAGCCGCACGGCCTCAATGTATTTGCGGCCTGCTACATGAAAGGGGTGACGGCCCAGCGTGCGGTTGCACGAGGGGATCAGGACGATTGGGCGGGAAGGCAAAGCGGGGCGACTCATGGCAAGCACGGACATCAACAACGCACAGCGGGGAACCGCTGTATCGAGTCATCGTCGGCGCAAGCAGTGTGCCAGAGCCGCCCTTCGCGAGGCGGCCTTCACTGCCCAGCCGACTCAGCTGGCCGATGCCGAGCGCTTGGCCACGCTGCGTTCACGCCCTTGGCCGGCGTGGGCGCGTGGCTGCATGCGGGCCTTGGCCTCGGGATAGATCAGCGACTCTTCCAGATCGATGTGATCCTGGTACAGCTCGGCGAACACGGGCAGGGCCTGGCGGAGCATGTCCAGGTCATACCAGCTGTAGCCTTCAGCGATGGCGTTCAGCGGCGGCTCCAGCGTCAACCAGTCTTCTTCGAGCCAGCCGTGGTCTTGCTGCAGGCGCTGGACATGCTGCACCAGCAGCGCGTCACCGCTGGTCAACAGGCCGGGGAAGACATGCTTCTCTTCGTCGGCATGATGCTGACGCGCGCTTTGGTTGAAGAAGCGCACCACCTCGCCGGCCATGCGGCGCGATTCGGCGTCCACGCCGTCGCGGTCCAGGCGCTCGATCAGGTCGCCCAGCACCTGCAGCGTGCTGAGCACCTGTTGGTGGCATTGATCCAGGGCGGTGAAGGTGTCCGCCACAGCGGGTTGATGCGCGGCGCCGGAGGTGTTTTGGGCATTGAGCATGGCAAGACTCCGAGGGGTTGAGAAGCTGTTTGGCAGCGCGTCTGGCAGCACGCGGGATGCCGAATTGAGCCCATTCTTTGATCGCGTTGGTGATGGCGGCTTGCGGCAGGTCAAGTCCTCAAAAGCCCACGGGCTCACAGCGGTCAAGGCACCAGGATGGCCTGGGTTGATGCGCCAATCCGGGGTTGATGCACCAGGGTGACCTGCTGCTTTGGCGCTGGTTTGGTGCGCGATATGACGCAGGCCTCGGCGCTTGGACGCGGGAAGGGAAACCCCGAATTTCACAGGCGCCAAAGTGTTTTCGCAATGCGAAAAGCGGCGCCTGCTGCGCTGCCGCAAATTTTTTCATTGTGGAAAACATCTTTTTGCATCGCAAAATACTGCATCTAACCCATTGATTTCATTGGATTCAATTTGTTGTCTTATATAAGACATAGGTGTTGGCGTACCGCTCGCTCATCACTAAGCTAGAGCCCCTGAATTGCCCTTTCGTTCGTCGACCTTACGGAGCTTCCCATGACCCGACTGACCCGTGAACAACAGATCGCTGCCCTTGAAAAAGACTGGGCTGAAAACCCCCGCTGGAAGCTGGTGAAGCGCGGCTACAGCGCCGCCGACGTCGTGCGCCTGCGCGGCAGCCTGCAGCCCGAGTACACCCTGGCCAAGATGGGCGCTGAAAAGCTGTGGGACAAGGTCAACGGCGGCGCCAAGAAGGGCTACGTCAACGCCTTCGGTGCCATCACCGCCGGCCAAGCCATGCAGCAAGCCAAGGCCGGCCTGGAAGCCGTGTACCTGTCGGGCTGGCAGGTCGCCGCTGACGGCAACACCAGCGAAACCATGTACCCCGACCAGTCGCTGTACGCCTACGACTCGGTGCCGACGATGGTTCGCCGCATCAACAACACCTTCAAGCGTGCTGACGAAATTCAGTGGGGCCGTGGCATCAACCCGGGCGATGAAGGCTTCGTCGACTACTTCCTGCCGATCGTGGCCGACGCGGAAGCCGGTTTCGGCGGCGTGCTGAACGCGTTCGAGCTGATGAAGAACATGATCGCGTCGGGCGCTGCTGGCGTGCACTTCGAAGACCAGCTCGCTGCTGTGAAGAAGTGCGGTCACATGGGTGGCAAGGTGCTGGTTCCGACCCGTGAAGCCGTTGAGAAGCTGATCGCTGCGCGTTTCGCTGCTGACGTGATGGGCGTGCCCACCATCGTGCTGGCTCGTACCGACGCTGAAGCTGCCAACCTGCTGACCAGCGACTGCGATGCCAACGACCTGCCGTTCGTGACTGGCGAGCGCACCCAAGAAGGCTTCTACCGTGTCAAGAACGGTCTGGAGCAAGCCATCAGCCGCGGCGTGGCTTACGCTCCGTACGCCGACCTGGTGTGGTGCGAAACCGGCGTGCCGGACATCGGCTTTGCCCGTGAATTCGCTCAAGCCGTGCACGCTGCCTGCCCGGGCAAGCTGCTGAGCTACAACTGCTCGCCTTCTTTCAACTGGAAGAAGAACCTGAACGACAAGCAGATCGCTTCGTTCCAGGAAGACCTGTCGGCGCTGGGCTACAAGTACCAGTTCATCACGCTGGCTGGCATCCACATCAACTGGTACAACACCTTCCAGTTCGCCCACGAATACGCCAACGGCGAAGGCATGAAGCACTACACCGAAATGGTGCAAGAGCCCGAATTCGCAGCGCGCGAGAAGGGCTACACCTTCGTGTCGCACCAGCAGGAAGTGGGCGCCGGTTACTTCGACGACGTGACCACCGTGATCCAGGGCGGCTCGTCCAGCGTGAAGGCGCTGACCGGCTCGACCGAAGAAGAACAGTTCCACTGATCGGCGTTGCGGGGCCGCGCGAGCGGCCTGCGATCCTGACGAACCCCGGCCTGGCCGGGGTTTTTTTTGGCGATCACGCTGTCATGCGCTGTCACGGCACGCCGCTACAATTCGCGGCATTCAGTTCTGCAAGAGCGAGAAAGGCACGACGGGTTATGACACCGCGAACTACCACCTCCTTCACCTTTCACAAGGTCTAGTCGGTCGGCCGCGGCTTTCACACGTCTGTCTTCATCCACAGAAAGCGCGGCACCCGCCGCGCTTTTTTGTTGCCGCTCCCTGAAGCTCTTTAAAGGTTCCACGCATGGTTTCGATTCAACTCCCTGACGGCTCCCTTCGCGAATTCCCTGGCCCGGTCACCGTGGCCGAGGTGGCTGCTTCCATTGGTGCCGGCCTGGCCAAGGCGGCGCTGGCCGGGCGCGTGGGGCGGGGCGATGACGCTCGGTTGGTCGATACCAGCTACCTGATCGAGCAGGATGCGCCACTGGCCATCATCACTGCCAAGGACGCCGATGGGCTGGAAGTCATTCGCCACTCCACCGCCCACTTGTTGGCTTACGCCGTCAAGACGCTGTTCCCGGAGGCGCAGGTCACCATCGGCCCGACCATCGAGCACGGCTTCTACTACGACTTTTCGTACAAGCGCCCGTTCACGCCTGAGGACCTGGCTGCCATCGAAAAGAAGATGGCCGAGCTGGCCAACAAAGACGAGCCAGTCAAACGTAGCGTGCTGCCGCGCGACGAGGCCGTGGCCTACTTCAAAGGCATTGGCGAGCACTACAAGGCCGAGATCATCGCCAGCATCCCGGCGGGTGAGGATGTGTCGCTCTACGCCGAAGGGGCGTTCACTGACCTGTGCCGCGGCCCGCACGTGCCTAGCACCGGCAAGCTGAAGTTCTTCAAGCTGATGAAGGTGGCTGGCGCCTACTGGCGCGGCGACCACCGCAACGAGCAGCTGCAGCGCATCTATGGCACCGCCTGGGCCAGCAAGGATGACCTGCAGAAGTACCTGACGATGCTCGAAGAGGCCGAGAAGCGCGACCACCGCAAGCTCGGTCGCGAGCTCGACCTGTTCCACATCGACGAGCATTCGCCCGGTACCGTGTTCTGGCATCCCAAGGGCTGGACGCTGTGGCAGGAGGTGGAGCAGTACATGCGCCGCGTCTACCGCGACAACGGCTACCTGGAAGTGAAGGGCCCGCAGATCCTCGACCAGGGTCTGTGGGAGAAAACCGGCCACTGGGACAAGTACCGCGAGAACATGTTCGTGACCGAATCGGAGAAGCGCGACTACGCGCTCAAGCCGATGAACTGCCCTGGCCACATCCTGATCTTCAAGCAAGGCATCAAGAGCTACCGCGACCTGCCGCTGCGCTTTGGCGAATTTGGCCAGTGCCACCGCAACGAGCCCACCGGCGGCCTGCACGGCATCATGCGCGTGCGCGCCTTCACGCAGGACGACGGCCACATCTTCTGCACCGAAGACCAGATCCAGGCTGAGGTGATCGCCTTCACCACGCTGCTGAAGGCGGTCTACAAGGACTTTGGCTTCACCGACATCATCTACAAGCTGTCGACCCGGCCTGAAAAGCGCATCGGCAGCGAAGAGAGCTGGGACAAGGCCGAGGCTGCATTGGCCGAAGGCCTCAAGGCCTCGGGCTGCGAGTTCGAGTACCTGCCGGGCGAGGGCGCCTTCTACGGCCCCAAGATCGAATACACGCTGAAGGATGCGCTGGGGCGGCCCTGGCAGTGCGGCACGATCCAGGTCGATCCGAACATGCCCGAGCGGCTGGATGCAGAGTTTGTCGGCGAGGATGGTGCTCGCCATCGGCCGGTCATGCTGCACCGGGCCATCGTCGGCAGCCTGGAGCGTTTCATCGGCATCCTGATCGAACAGCACGCCGGTGCGCTGCCGGTTTGGCTGGCACCGACGCAGGTCAGCGTGCTCAACATCACCGATAACCAGGCCGACTACGCCAGGGAAGTTGTCAAAACGCTGCAGAAACAGGGACTTAGAACTGCCTTGGACCTGCGCAACGAGAAAATCACGTATAAAATCCGCGAGCATTCCTTGCAAAAGGTTCCCTTCATCCTCGTCGTGGGTGACAAGGAAAAAGAACAAGGAACCGTTGCAGTACGCGCCCGAGGCAATCAAGAACTCGGTGCGATGGGCCTCGAAGCCTTCTCCCAAAGGATCGCTGGTGACATCGCCGCCAAGGCGTAGTTGGCAATTGCTGTTGCCGCTGCGTTGTGTTGGGTGTGGATTGAGTGTGCATGTCGGGCCGGGTGCCCTGAAGGAAACAGACCATCGCTACCTTTCTTGACCGTAGAACGCCGAACGTCGAGCGCAAGCATCGCCTGAACCGCGAGATCACCGCTGCTGAAGTGCGGCTCAATGGCTTGGAGAACGAGCCGCTGGGGATCGTCAGCATCCAGGACGCGCTGCGCCTGTCGGCCGAGCACGATGTGGATCTGGTGGAAATCGCCGCCACGGCCGTGCCGCCCGTCTGTCGTTTGATGGACTACGGTAAGTTCAAGTACCAAGAGCAGAAGAAGGCTGCCGAGGCCAAGGCCAAGCAGCACGTCATCGATGTGAAGGAAGTCAAGTTCCGCCCGGGCACGGACGAAGGCGACTACCAGATCAAGATGCGCAACCTGCGCCGGTTCCTGGAAGAAGGCGACAAGGGCAAGGTGACCTTGCGGTTCCGTGGCCGCGAGATCACGCACCAGGACATCGGCATGCGTCTGCTGGAGCGGGTGCGCGACGAGTTGACGGATGTCTCGCTGGTCGAGCACATGCCCAAGCTCGAAGGCCGCCAGATGATCATGGTGCTGGCGCCGAAGCGAAAGAAGTAAGGCAAGCGGTAAGAGAAGAATTTGGTGGGTGGCTTGCCTGATGGCGAGCGGCCTGCCTAACGAAGTCGGATGCGGAGGTTTGGTCGCCACCGCGTCGACAGTGCCTGTAGGCCCCCAAGACCGCGAGAAGTTCGCGGCGCCTCACGGGAACAACCAAGGAGCAGAACATGCCCAAGATGAAGACCAAGAGCAGCGCGAAGAAGCGCTTTCGCGTGCGCCCGGGCGGTACCGTCAAGCGCGGTCAAGCCTTCAAGCGTCACATCCTGACCAAGAAGTCGACCACCCGTAAGCGTCAGCTGCGCGGCGCCGTGAATGTGCATGAGACCAACATGGGTCACATGGCACAGATGCTGCCGTTCGCCGGCCTGTAATCCACCAAGACTGAAGGAGATCTCATATGCCTCGCGTCAAACGTGGTGTTACCGCTCGTGCTCGTCACAAGAAGATCCTGGCGCTGGCCAAGGGTTATCGCGGCCGTCGCAAGAACGTCTATCGCATCGCCAAGCAGGCGGTGATGAAGGCTGGGCAATATGCCTACCGCGACCGTCGTAACCGCAAGCGCGTGTTCCGCCGCCTGTGGATCGCCCGTATCAACGCCGCTTCGCGTGCGCTGGGTGTGACCTACAGCCGCTTCATGGCTGGCCTGAAGAAGGCCGCGATCGATGTGGACCGCAAGGTCCTCGCCGATCTGGCTGTCAACGACCCTGCCGCTTTTGGCAGCATCGTTGAGAAGGCCAAGGCCCATCTGGCGTAAGCCAGGCTGGGTGATCGTGTGGCTTCGGGGCTTGTCCCTGAAGTCGCATCGAGCAAAAAAGGCCGATCCCCAGGTTCGGCCTTTTTTGTTGGCTTTGGCGATGGGGCCAAGGCCGTGTCTGAGATTGAAGTCCAGCGATGAATGAACTCGACGACCTGGTGAGTGCCGCCGCGGCCGATTTCGCGGCTGTCAGTGCACCTGCTGCCTTGGAAGACGCCAAGGCCCGCTACCTCGGCAAGTCCGGCCGCATCACCGAATTGCTCAAGGGCCTGGCCAGTGCCACGCCTGAAGAGAAAAAGGCCCGCGGCGCCCAGATCAACGCCGCCAAGCAGCGTGTCGAAGCCGCCTTGACCGCCCGCCGCGCCGAGCTGGCCGACGCCGAGATGCAAGCCCAGCTGCGCGCCGAATCGCTGGACGTGAGCCTGCCCGGCCGCCGCCGTGGCGCCGGTGGCCTGCATCCCGTGACCCGCACGATGGAACGCATCGAAGCCATCTTCGGCTCGATGGGCTTCGACGTGGCCGATGGCCCCGAGATCGAGACCGACTGGTACAGCTTCACCGCGCTGAACAACCCCGAGAACCATCCGGCGCGTTCGATGCAGGACACCTTCTACGTCGACATGAACGACGCCGAAGGCCGCCCGCTCAACCTGCGCCCGCACACCTCGCCGATGCAGGTGCGCTACTCGCGTGCCCACGCCGCTGCGCATGCTGGCAAGGCGACGATGCCCGAGATCCGCGTGATCGCACCGGGCCGCACTTACCGGGTGGACAGCGATGCCACCCATTCGCCCATGTTCCACCAGTGCGAAGGCCTATGGATCGGCGAGCACATCAGCTTCAAGGACCTGAAGGCGGTGTTCACCGACTTCTTCCGTACTTTTTTCGAGACGAGCGATCTGCAGCTGCGGTTCCGTCCGTCGTTCTTCCCGTTCACCGAACCGTCGGCCGAGGTGGATATCGCCTTCAGCAGTGGTCCACTCAAGGGGCGTTGGCTCGAAGTGGCGGGCTCCGGCCAGGTGCATCCGAACGTGGTGCGCAACTACGGCCTCGACCCCGAGCGCTACATCGGCTTTGCCTTTGGCATGGGCCCGGATCGGCTGACGATGCTGCGCTACGGCGTCAATGACCTGCGCCTGTTCTTCGAAGGCGATCTGCGCTTCCTGAGCCAGTTCAACTGAACCGCTGCACCAGAAGGATTCCAGCATGCAATTCCCCGAGTCCTGGTTGCGCGAGTTCTGCAACCCCGACCTCAGCACCCAGGCCCTGGCTGATCTGTTGACCATGTCTGGCATGGAGGTCGAAGAGCTGCGCCCGGTCGCACCCGCCTTCAGCCGCATCGTCGTGGCCGAAATCGTTGAAGCCGAGCAGCACCCCAATGCCGACAGGCTGCGCGTGTGCAAGGTCAACGCCGGTGCTCACAGCCCGGATGGCCCGTTGCAGATCGTTTGCGGCGCGCCCAATGCCCGCCCTGGCATTCGCGTGCCGCTCGCGTTGGTCGGGGCCGAATTGCCCCCTGGCGAAGATGGCAAGCCGTTCACCATCAAGCTGGGCAAGCTGCGCGGCGTGGAAAGCCAGGGCATGTTGTGCTCGGCGCGTGAGTTGCAGATCTCTGAAGAGAGTGCCGGCCTGCTGGAGCTGGCCGCCGATGCGCCGGTGGGGCAGGACATCCGCACCCACCTGAATCTGGACGACACGCTGTTCACCCTGAAGCTCACACCCAACCTGGGACATTGCCTCAGCGTGTACGGCGTGGCGCGCGAAGTGTCTGCCCTGACGGGCGTGCCACTCAAGGCGCCTGCTGCGGCCCCCGTGGCGCCGCAGCACGACCAGCGCCTGACGGTGACGGTGCAGGCCACCGACCTGTGCGGCCGCTTCTCCGGCCGCCTCATCCGCGGCATCAACCCGAAGGCGGCTACCCCGGCGTGGATGGTGGAGCGCCTGGCCCGCTGTGGCCAGCGTTCGGTCAGCGCGCTGGTCGACATCTCGAACTACGTGATGTTCGAATCGGGCCAGCCGTCCCACATCTTCGATGCCGACAAGCTACATGGTGGCCTCACCGTGCGCTGGGGCAAGGCGGGTGAGCAGCTCAAGCTGCTCAACGGCAACACCGTGACGCTGGACGAGCGCGTGGGCGTGATTGCCGATGAGCAGCAGGTGGAATCGCTGGCCGGCATCATGGGCGGGGATGCGACGGCCGTGTCCGATGACACCCGCAACGTGTACGTCGAAGCCGCGTATTGGTGGCCTGAGGCGGTGGCAGGGCGTTCGCGCCGCTACAACTTCTCAACCGACGCCGGGCACCGCTTCGAGCGCGGTGTTGACCCGTCGCTCACCGTACCGCAGCTCGAACGCATCACCCAGCTGGTGCTCGATATCTGCGGCGGCCAGGCCGGCCCGGTGGATGATCAGGCGCCCAACGTGCCGGTGCTCAAGCCCGTCACGCTGCGGGTTGATCGTGCGGCCAAGGTGATCGGCATGCCGGTCACGCAGGCGCAATGCGCCGAGGTGCTGCAGCGCCTCGGCTTGCCGTTTGCCAGTGAGCCCGGTCTGCTGCATGTCACGCCGCCAAGCTGGCGCTTTGACATCCAGATCGAAGAAGACCTGATTGAAGACGTGATCCGCGTGATCGGCTTCGACCAACTGCCCGATGTGCCGCCGTCGGCACCGGTGACCGCGCGGCTGCGGCCCGAATCGCGCCGCAGCCGCTTTGCGCTGCTGCGGCAACTGGCCGCGCAGGGCTATCAGGAAACGATCAACTTCAGCTTTGTCGAAGCCCGCTGGGAAACCGAGCTGGCCGGCAATGCCAATCCGATCCGCCTGTTGAACCCCATCGCAGCGCCGTTGTCGGTGATGCGTTCCAGTCTGATCGGTAGCCTGGTGCAGGTGCTCAAGCACAACCTGTCGCGCCGGCAGAGTCGCGTGCGGGTGTTCGAATACGGGCGCGTGTTCATGCGCGATGCCAGCGTGCAGGCCAGCGAGCAGGCGGTGGCCGGCATTCGCCAGCCGATGCGTCTGGCCGGCTTGGCCTATGGCTCATGCGATGAGCCCCAGTGGGGCACGCCATCGCGCGGGGTGGACTTCTTCGATGTGAAGGGTGATGTGGAGGCGCTGCTGGCACCGCGTATGGCGCGCTTCATCGCCGCAGAACATCCCGCCTTGCATCCGGGTCGCTGCGCGGCGGTGGAGGTGGATGGACAGGTGATCGGTCACGTGGGTGAACTGCATCCTCGTTGGCGGCAGGCCTATGAGTTGCCGGCCGCGCCGGTGCTGTTTGAGCTGGACGCCGAAGCTTTGTTGGTGCGCCCCGTGCCGGCCTACCAGGCGGTGCCGCGCCAGCAGATGGTGAGCCGCGACATCGCCCTGATCGTGGGCGAGCAGGTCACCTACGCCGCGCTGATGGCCAGCATCCGCTCGGCGCCCACCGAGGGTTTGTTGCGCTCTGCCGAGCTGTTCGATGTCTACAAGCCTTCTGCCGGTAGCACCGCGATGGCAGCCAATGAGCGCAGCCTCGCGTTGCACCTGGAACTGCTCGACGAGCAGACGCCGCTCACCGACGAGCGCAGCGATGCGCTGGTGCAGGCCATCGTCAGCGCGGTGCAAAAGGACCTGGGCGCCCGCCTGCGCGGCGCCTGAGATGTGATGGAGAGCCCCATGGAACGAGTGATCCTGCCGAGCATCGAGACGCCGACGCTGACCAAGGCCGAGCTGGCTGACCTGTTGTTCGAGCGCCTGGGCCTGAACAAGCGCGAGTCCAAGGACATGGTCGAAGCCTTCTTCGAGTTCATCCATGACTCGCTGGTGAACGGCAAGGACGTGAAGCTCTCGGGCTTCGGCAACTTCCAGGTACGCCGCAAGGCGCCGCGCCCGGGTCGCAACCCGCGCACCGGGGAGTTGATCCCGATCCGCGCCCGCAATGTGGTGACGTTCCATGCCAGTCACAAATTGAAGGCCGTGGTGCAGGGAGAGCTACCCCCATCGGGCGACTTCGAGTAAAGTTTCGCTTTACTCCCGAAGCCATTGATTTGCAATGGAAAATGCCCTCCCAGACATTCCGCCCAAGCGCTACTTCACCATCGGTGAGGTGAGCGAGCTGTGTGGCGTCAAGCCGTACGTGCTGCGGTACTGGGAGCAGGAGTTCACCCAGCTGCGCCCGATGAAGCGGCGCGGCAACCGCCGCTACTACCAGCACCACGAGGTGCTGCTGATCCGCCGCATCCGCGATCTGCTCTATGACAAGGGCTTCACGATCAGCGGCGCGCGCAACCGGCTGGCCGAGTTGGGATCGGCGGCGATCAAGGAGGCTGCGATCCTTGAATCGCTGCCGGCCGAGTCCCAGGGCGGCAACGGCGCGGGCGACCATGCTGAAGCCGATTGGGACGAAGCGCAGGATCTCTCCGATGCCGGTGCGGCAGAGGCCGATGTGGCGGTGCGGCCGGGTGTCTGCTTTGATCTGCACACCGAGGTGGGCCACGCCGCATTGCGCGCCGAGCTGCTGGCGATCAAAGAGTTGCTGAAGCCCTTGTGAAATGCGAATCTCAAGCTATACTGTGAGGCTCAGTCGGGGCGTAGCGCAGCCTGGTAGCGCACTTGCATGGGGTGCAAGGGGTCGCGAGTTCGAATCCCGCCGCCCCGACCATTGAGGTACGTATGAAGGCCTGTCAGTCCAAAGCTGACAGGCCTTTTTTACGTCCCGACGTCCTGAGGTTCTACGATCTTCTACGACCTTCTCCGACCGCTTCTTTTTTCTGATCCTGAAAGCCTGGTGGTTTCGGCGCGTTGTGGTGCCGATGAGCCGAGGGCCTGCCAAGTGAGTGCCGCATGTCTTTGCTTACCAGCCCGCCGCCGCGTGTTCCTGATGACCTGATGCTGAGTGTGGAGCGCTCGCTGGCCGAAGACATCGGCAGCGGCGATGTCACCGCGCAGTTGGTGCCTGCCGGGCAGGGCATGCAGGCTCGCATCATTGCGCGTGAAGCGGCGGTGTTGTGTGGGCAGCCTTGGGTGAATGCCGTGTTCAGCCGGCTCGACCCGACGATCCAAGTGCAGTGGCAGTTCGCTGAAGGTGCTGCTGTGGAAGCCGATCAGGTGATCTGCACGCTGCAGGGCCCAGCCCGTGCGCTGCTGACGGGCGAGCGCACGGCACTCAACTTCCTGCAGACTTTGTCCGGCACCGCCACCGCCGTGCGCCAGTTTGTGCGGTTGATCGAGGGCACCGGCTGCCGCATCGCCGACACCCGCAAGACCTTGCCCGGCCTGCGCAACGCGCAGAAGTACGCCGTGCTGCATGGCGGCGGCCTCAACCACCGCATTGGCTTATATGACGGCATCCTCATCAAAGAGAACCACATCGGCGCTGCGGGTGGCATTGCCAAAGCCATTGCCAACGCGCGTGCGCTGGAGGCCCAGGTGCCGCTGATGACGGAAGCCGAAGACTTGGACGAAGCCCGCATCGCCATTGAGCAGGACGTGGACTTGCTGCTGATCGACGACTTCACGCACGACATGATCCGCACCGCCGTGGCCATGGTGCGGGCCCATCGTGCCGCCGGCGGCAAGACGGTGCTTGAATATTCCGGCGGCGCCAACGTGTCAACAGTGCGCGCCATTGCTGAGCTGGGTGTCGATCGCATCTCGGTGGGCGCGATCACCAAGCACCTGCATGCCATCGACCTGTCGATGCGCTTCGTGACAGTTTGACTTTGCAGCATCCGGTTCCCCGATAAGACGGCCACACAGGCCGTGAACCATGGCGTCTAGAGGAGGGCGCACCACATGCCGATCAAACAAGCAGCATGGGCCAGCCGGCGGCATCGGCGGGCAGGGCAATCTCTGGGATTGGCCGCTTTGTGCGCCATCGCTTTGCCGGGCCAGGCCGAGCAGGCGCTGGAGCCCGTGGTGGTGACCGGCAGCCATCTGCCGGCGCAAACCCGGGACAGCGCTGTACCGGTGCAGGTGATCAGCCGCCGCGAGATCGATCGCAGCGGGGTGCGCACCGTGGCTGAACTGCTGGGCCAGGTCGCAGCCAATCAGCCCTTCAGGACGGAGGCCATGGCGGTGGGCTCCTACGGTCCGGGGGCCTTCAGTGGTGTCAACCTGCGCGGCTTGGGCGAAGCGAGCACGCTGGTGTTGGTGAACGGTCGTCGCATTGCCAGCCATGCCGGCACCGGCCTCACAGGCTCGGCCACCGACCTCAACGCCATTCCCCTCGCCGCGGTGGAGCGGATCGAGATCCTGAAGGATGGCGCCTCGGCCATCTACGGTGCCGATGCTGTGGGCGGTGTCATCAATTTCATCCTGAAGCGCGACGCGCATGGCCTGGATTTGCAACTCGACGGCTCGCAAGCCTCGGGCGGTGGCGGCGCCAGTCGAGGCTTGAGCCTGGTGGCCGGCGGCGCTATGGGCGAGTCCACCCTCAGCTGGACAGGCGCGCTCAGCTGGCAGAAAGACCAGCCGCTGGCCGCGCGCCAACGCAGCTTCTCCCGCACTGGCTATGTGCCTGGCCTGATCAACGTGCTGAGCTACGGCACCTGGCCCGCAGGCGTGTGGGATGCAGCGGGCAACGTCATCAACGGGGCTTATCCAGATTGCCGGCCGCCTGACACGGTGGCCGATCCCGATGGCGCGGCGGCCTGCTGGTTCGACTACGCCGCGAGCGTCGATCTGCTGGCCCGCACTGAGCGTTTAAACGGGTTCCTGCGTGTCGACGGCGCTTTGCAAACCGGCTGGCAGTGGCACGCCGAAGGCATGGCTTCTCGGTTGACGCAGCGCACCTTCATCTCCCCGGCCTATGTGAGTGGCATGGACGTGGCCACGGGCGCCAGCCTCTATCCGTTCATCAGTGAAACCAGTCCCTACTACCCCAGCGCCCTGGCCGCCGCCAACGGGCTGACAGGCGATCTCACGCTGGACTGGCGCATGGCCGACCAAGGCCGGCGGGGCGATCGCCACGTGGGCGATCAACAACGTTGGGTGGCCGGCCTGCAGGGGCAGGCTGCCGGCTGGGCCATCGACACCGCCGTCTCGCTGGCCCAGCACCGCCTGGTGTCGTCTATGACGCAGGGCTATTACCGCTACACCGATCTGCAGGCCCTGCTGGATGCCGGCACGCTGAACCCGTTTGGCGCGCAGACCGCCACGGCGCAGGCCGCGCTTGACCGGCTCTCGCTGCACGATCGCTATGCCGTCTACAAGTCGATGTCCAAGTCGGTGGACTTCAAGGCCAACCGCAAGCTCTGGCGTCTGGCCGGCGGTGATGCGGCTCTGGCGTTGGGTGGCGAGGTGCGTCGCGAAACGCTGTCGCTCGCCTTCTCGGGCGACGCGAAGAACTGCGTGATCTCCGGTGGGCTGTGCGGCGGCTATGACCTGGAACGTGGCCGCAACGTGGTGGCCTTGTTCTCCGAACTTGCATTGCCGCTGACGCGCGCCGTTGAGGCGCAGCTGGCCTTGCGCCATGACCGCTACGGCGTTGGCGGCCGTGCGACCACCCCCAAAGCAGCGGTCAAATGGCGTGCTGCGCCTGATGCCTTGTGGCGTGCCTCGCTGAGCCGCGGCTTCATCGCGCCCAGCCTGGAGCAGCTCTATGCGCCGGCCACGTATTCGACGGCGGCCGGCGGCCCCTTCGATGACAGCGTGCGCTGCGGCGCCACCGGCAGTGCTTACGACTGCCAAGTGCAGTACAGCACGCTGGGCGGTGGCGGCCCCCGACTCGCGCCTGAAACCAGCCGGCAACTCGGCCTGGGCCTGGTGCTCGGCGGCACCCAGCGCTGGACAGCCAGCCTCGATGCCTGGGCAGTGCAGAAGAACCACCGCATCGGCTACGTGCCAGCCAGCACCATCTTTGCCGATCTGCCGCTGTACGAATCGATGGGCTTTGTGACGCGTTATGCGCCGGGCACCGAGCCGGCAGGGTCTACCTGCCTGGCCGGCGCGAGCGGCCTGGTGTGCCCGATCCAGTATGTCGATTCGCAGTACCGCAACCTGGGCCGCCAAAAGACGGCGGGCATTGACCTGGGTTACCAGTGGCGCAGCCTGCCCGGGGCGTGGGGCGTGTGGTCGATCTCGGGCGATGGCACCTGGGTGCAGCAGTTCAAGACGCAGGTGTCGTCGGTCAGCGCGTATGTGAACCAGCTCGGCCGCTATGCGCTTGACTTCGCCGTGCCGCGCTGGCGCCACCAGTTGCAGGTGAACCTGACGCAGGGCGACTGGTCATGGACGCTGGGCCAGCGCTATGTGGCTGCTTACGTGGACTACAACCCCGACCCGACGCTGGTGGCGGATCGCCGCGTGTCCGCGCAGTCGCTCTGGGATGCCCAGATGGCCTACCGCGTCAACGCGACCGCCTCGGTGACGCTCGGTGCGCGCAACCTGCTGGACGCCGACCCGCCCGCGAGCCGTCAGCAAAACGCCTTCCAGGTGGGCTACGACCCGCACTTTGCTGACCCGCGCGGGCGGGTGCTCTACCTGCGCACGAACCTGAGCTTCTGACTCGCAAGCGCACAGCAAAAAGGCAGCTCGATGAGCTGCCTTTTTGTTTGGCGCGTGTGCGGCGTCTGCCAGAGATCAGACGCGCTTGCGGTACTCGTGCGTGCGGGTGTCGATTTCGACCTTGTCACCCTGGGCCACGAAGATCGGCACCATGATTTCGAAATCGGTCGACAGCTTGGCCGGCTTGAGCACCTTGCCCGAGGTGTCGCCCTTGACGGCGGGTTCGGTCCAGGTGATTTCGCGCACCAGGCTGGTGGGCAGTTCCACCGAGATGGCCTTGCCGTCGTAGAACACCACTTCAACGGGCATGCCGTCTTCGAGGTAGCTGATGGCATCACCCATGTTCTCGGCTTCCACCTCGAACTGGTTGAACTCGCTGTCCATGAACACGTACATCGGATCGGCGAAGTAGGTGTACGTGCACTCCTTCTTGTCGAGGATGATCTGGTCCATCTTGTCGTCAGCCTTGAACACCACTTCGGTGCCCGAGTTGCTGAGCAGGCTCTTGAGCTTCATGCGCACGGTGGCAGCATTGCGGCCGCCGCGGCTGTACTCGGTCTTGAGCACGACCATCGGATCCTTGCCCTGCATGATCACGTTGCCGGCACGAATTTCCTGGGCGATTTTCATGGTGTTCCTTCGTTCGAAAGCTTATTGAGAAGCTTGGAAGCAAAGCGCTGCGGCGCGCAAAGCCTACTATTCTACCTCTTGGCTGCGACAAAGCCTTGCAGCTGGCTCACGAGGTCGGGTTGTCGGCTCAGACGCGCCGCCCAATCCCGGCAGTGGCGGCGCCAATCCGGCAGTGCTGGCAGGTGCTGCGGCCAGGGGCCCTGGCGGTTCCATGCCCGCCACAGTGCGGTCATGTCGTTGCTCAAGGCCGTGCCGGCGCCGGCCAGGTGCCGCTGCAGGAAGGCATTGAGTTTGTCGGCGTGCACGCCGTCGTCCTGCTCGTAGATCTGCCACACCAAGGGCTGGCCGGCCCATTGGGCGCGCACGAATGAGTCTTCCCCGCGCACGAGGTTGAGGTCGCAGTGCCACAGCAGGTGGTCGTAGTCGATCTGGCTCAGCCACGGCAGGGCGATCACCCGTAGCGCGGGGCGCGCGGCGGCGGCCTGAAGCAGCTGCTGCTGGGCCGGGCCGGGGCAGGCCAGCACGTCGCAGCCGTGGGCGTCGTCGTCCCACGAAGCCAACAGGCGCAGCAGCTCGTCAACGGGGCTGTTGGCGTAGGCAAACACGCTCACTTGCCGCGCCTGGCTGGCGGGCAGGCCCAGGCACTGCCTGAAGGCCTGCCGATCAAAGGTGGCCCGGCGGTGAGCCAGATCCAGCTCGCGCAGCAGGCCCCCGGTGGCGGGGGTGAAGCCGGGGTAGAAGAACCATTTGGTGAGCCCGCGGCCTGGCCCGCTCATCTGCGGCGAGGCCAGGCCGTGCGAGCGTTCCACGTAGGCTTCGGCGCTGAGGTATTCGAGGTTGATCCACAGGCAGCCGGGCTGACGCTGCATCGCGTCGATGAACGCAGCGGGTGGGTCGCAGCCGAAGGCTTCGATCACGACGTCGCCGGGGACGTCGTCCGGCGCCGGTGGGCCCCATGGCCGCACCGCGACGCCGGCAGCGCCCTGAGGCGCCATCCAGGCCAGCGCCGCAGCATCGTCCACCCACAACCGCACGATGTGACCGCGGCTGGCCAGGTCTTGCGCCAGGCGCCAGCACACCCCCAGGTCGCCGTGGTTGTCGATCACGCGGCAGAACACGTCCCAGCGCAGGGGGGGCAGGGGGCTTGTCGGGGCGTGGCTGGGCATCGCGGCATTATCGACAGCGGCACAATCCCGGCATGGATCAGAAGCAGCAGGAGCCTCCTCAGCCCGTCGCGCCCACGTGCCCCGAGCCCGTGCCTGCCGACGTGACGTCTCCTGAGGATGCGTCCAGCGAAGCGACGTCCGCCTCCGACGAAGCACGCCGCGCCCGCCTGTTGACGGAAGTGGCCGCGTTACCCGGCCTGCCCGGCGTCTACCGCTACTTCGACGCGGGCGATCAACTGCTCTACGTGGGCAAGGCGCGCAACCTGAAGAAGCGCGTCTCCAGCTACTTTCAAAAGGACCACGGCGGCACCCGCATCGGCCACATGGTCAGCAAGATCGTGCGGCTCGAAACCACCGTGGTGCGCTCCGAGGCCGAAGCACTGCTGCTTGAGAACAACCTCATCAAGACGCAGAACCCACGCTTCAACATCCTCTTTCGCGACGACAAGAGCTACCCGTACCTCAAGCTGGTGAGCCATGAGTTCCCGCGCATGGCCTACTTCCGTGGTGCGGTCGATCGCAAGCACCGCTACTTCGGGCCGTACCCCAGTGCTTGGGCGGTGAAGGAATCGATCCAGCTGCTGCAGAAGGTGTTTCAGCTGCGCACCTGTGAAGACACTGTCTTCAACAACCGCACCCGGCCCTGCCTGCTGTTCCAGATCCAGCGCTGCTCGGGCCCTTGCGTGGGTGAGATCAACGCTGCGGACTACGACCAGGACGTGCGCAACGCCGCGCGCTTTCTGGACGGCGATAGCCAGGCCGTGATGGACGAACTGCAGGCCGAGATGATGCAGGCCGCGGAAGACCTGGCCTTTGAGAAGGCAGCCCAGATCCGCGACCAGATCACTGCGCTGTCCAAGGTGCTGCACCAGCAGGCCATGGAGGTGGGCGACGACCGCGATGTGGACGTGCTGGCCGTCAAGGTGCAGGGTGGGCGCGCCTGCATCAACCTGGCGATGGTGCGGGGCGGGCGCCACCTGGGCGACCGGGCCTACTTCCCCACCCATGTGGAAGAAGCCACCGCCATGGCGCTCGATGAGACCACCGCCGAGGATCACGCCGAACGCCAGGTGCTGGAGGCCTTCATCGCCCAGCACTACCTTGGCGCGGCGGCGCCGCCGATGCTGGTCACCAGCCATCCGGTCGACCGCGAACTGCTGGCCGCGCTGTCCGAGCAGATCGGCCAGAAGGTGCTGGCCATCCACCAGCCGCGCGAGCAGCGCCGGGTGTGGCTGGACCTGGCTATCCAGGGCTGTGATCTGTCGCTCGGCCGGCTGCTGGCCGAGGAAGGCTCGCAACAGGCCCGCACCCACGCGCTGGTGGATGCGCTCGACCTGGCAGTCGACAGCCTGGAGACCTTCCGGATCGAATGCTTCGACATCAGCCACACCGCCGGTGAAGCCACGCAGGCCTCTTGCGTTGTGTTTGATCAGCACCGCATGCAGCCCGCGCAGTACCGGCGCTTCAACATCCACGGCATCACCGGTGGTGACGACTACGCTGCCATGCGCCAGGTGCTGACGCGCCGCTACAGCAAGCTGGCCGAGGCCGCGCAGGAAGGGCAGGGCCGCCTGCCGGACCTGGTGCTGGTCGACGGCGGCCGCGGCCAGGTGGCCATGGCACGGCAGGTGTTCGAAGAACTGGGCCTGGACCTTGGTCTGATCGTTGGCGTCGAAAAGGGTGAGGGCCGCAAGGTGGGTCTCGAAGAGCTGGTGTTTGCCGACGGGCGCGAGAAGGTCTACCTGGGCCGCGACTCGGCCGCGCTGATGCTGGTGGCCCAGATCCGCGACGAGGCGCACCGCTTTGCCATCACCGGCATGCGCGCCAAGCGGGCGTCGGTGCGTACCGGAGGCAGCCGGCTCGAAGAGATTGCCGGCGTCGGGCCCAAGAAGCGGGCTCGACTGCTGCAGCGCTTCGGGGGCGTCAAGGGGGTGGAGAATGCCAGTGTTGAAGACCTGTGCCAGGTCGAAGGCATCTCGCATGATCTGGCCGAGGAAATCTACAAGGCCTTGCACTGACGCTTTTTGCCGTCAGGCTTGTGCACAATCAGCCTCTATGTTCCTCACACTGCCAACACTCCTGACCTGGGCGCGGATCGTGGCCATCCCGTTCATCGTGGGTGTGTTCTACCTGCCCATTGACGAGGCCACGCGCAACCTGCTGGCCACGGTGTGCTTCGTGGTGGTGGCGCTCACCGATTGGCTCGACGGCTACTTGGCCCGCAAGCTCAACCAGACCTCGTCGTTCGGCGCCTTCCTTGATCCGGTGGCCGACAAGTTCCTCGTCTGTGCCGCATTGCTGATCCTGCTGGAACTGGGTCGTATCACGTCGTTGATGGCGTTGGTGATCATTGGCCGCGAGATCGCCATCTCGGCGCTGCGTGAATGGATGGCGCAGATCGGTGCCTCGCGCAGCGTGGCCGTGCACATGGTGGGCAAGCTCAAGACCATGGCGCAGATGGTGGCCATCCCGTTCTTGTTGTTCGACGGCCGGTTGTTCGGCTGGCTTGATACCCATCTTTGGGGCACCTGGCTGCTGTTTGCCGCGGTGCTGCTCACCATCTGGTCGATGGTGTACTACCTGCGCAAAGCAGTGCCCGAAATCCGAGCACGTGCACCCTGATCAGGGCGCTGCCGCGAAGTTGAATAGAATCGCGCCTCGCGGTTTGGAGCCAGGCCTTCGCCCCCGGTTCATCGCAAGCAGTTCTTTCCCCGCAGCAGGATTCCAAGACACACAAACACGCCCAAAGACACCGAACACCGTCGGGCGCATTTTTGAGGGGTACCTCCGTGAACAAGTCTGAACTGATCGATCACATTGCCGACAAGGCCGACATCTCCAAGGCCGCTGCGGCACGTGCGCTCGATGCACTGATCGGTGGCGTCAAGACCACGCTGAAGAAGGGTGGCTCGGTGTCGTTGGTCGGGTTCGGTACCTTCGCGGTCAGCAAGCGTGCGGCTCGTACGGGCCGCAACCCGCGCACCGGTGCCGCGATCAAGATCAAGTCGGCGAAGGTGCCAAAGTTCCGTCCGGGTAAGGCCCTGAAGGACGCCGTCAACTGATGTCAATTGTTGCCGCGCAGCAGCCGCTGCACGGCCCAGGTTCTTCGGGTGCTTAGCTCAGTTGGTAGAGCGGCGCCCTTACAAGGCGTAGGTCGGGGGTTCGAGCCCCTCAGCACCCACCACTCCGAAGAGCGCAAAGGCGAACCCCGGGTTCGCCTTTGTCATGTTGGGCGCATACGCTGCCCCAGCCTTCTCCGCAGTTTCACTGCTTGCCCGCAGGTACACAGATGTTCGAGTTCGTCAGAAGCCACAACCGACTTTTCCAGATCATCCTGGTGGTGTTGATCTTCCCGTCCTTCGTTGTGTTCGGTATCCAGGGGTACGACAAGTTCGCTGGTAGCGGCCACACGGTGGCCAAGGTGGCGGGCGGCGAAATCACCACCGAACAGCTCGATGACGCGCATCGCAAGCAGATCGAGCGCATGCGCGCGCAGATGCCCAATGTTGACGTGAAGTTGTTCGATACGCCCGAGATGAAGCAGCGCACGCTCGACGAATTGGTGCGCGAGCGCGTGCTGCTCGAAGCTGCGCGCAAGCTCCACCTGGCGCCCACCGACGAGCAACTGGTACGTACCTTCCGCACCGACCCGCAGTTCGCGGCCCTGCGCAACGAAGACGGCAGCGTGCGCAAGGAGCTGTTGGCCGCGCGCGGGCTGACGTCCGAACAATTTGTCTACCAGCTCAAGCAAGACATCGCCATGCGGCAAGTGCTGCTGGGCATCGGTGCCACCAACCTGCCGGCCGAGCGGGTGTCGCAACTGGCCCTCGATGCGCTGTACCAGCAGCGTGAGGTGCGCCTGGCTCGGTTCGATCCGAAGGCCTTTCGTGACCGCATCAGCGTGAGCGCCAAGGACGTCGAGGCTTACTACAACGACGCTGCCAACGCAGCATCGCTCACACTGCCCGAGACGGTGGATCTCGACTACGTCGTGTTCGATCTGCCAGCGGTGCAGGCCAAGGTCGCTGTCAACGAGGATGACCTGCGCAAGTACTACGAAGAAAACCGCGCACGCTACAGCCAGCCCGAGGAGCGCCGTGCCCGACACATCCTCATTGCTGCCGGCAAGGATGCTTCGGCCGAAGTCCGCGCGAAGGCCCGTGCCAAGGCCGAAGAGCTGCTGAAGGCGCTGCAGGCCAAGCGCGGTGACTTTGCCGCCGTGGCGGCCAAAGAATCGCAAGATCCGGGTTCTGCCTCCCAAGGTGGCGACCTCGACTGGTTTGGCCGTGGAGCGATGACCAAGCCGTTTGAAGACGCCGTCTTCACGCTGAAGAAGGGCGAGCTCAGCGGCGTGGTCGCCAGCGACTACGGCTTCCACCTGATCGAACTCACCGATGTGCGTGGCGGCGAAGTGCGCCCCTTCGAGTCGGTGCGTGCCGAGATGGAGGGCGAGGTCAAAACCCAACTGGCCCGCCAGCGCTTTGCGGCCGAGGCCGAGCAGTTCACCGATCTGGTCGACCAGGAAGACCAACTGGCGCCAGTGGCCGCCAAGTTCGGCCTCAAGGTGCAGCGCGCGGCCGGCGTGCCGCGCACCGGCCTGGCCGGTGGCGCTGCGCAGCTACGCAATGCCAAGTTGCTGGAGGCGCTGTACCAGGCTGATAGCCTGAACAAGGGCCGCAATGTGCCGGCCGTGGAAACGGCGGCCAACGAACTGGTGGCGGCTCGCGTCACCCGTCATGTCGCGGCGCGCAAGCAGCCGCTGGCCGAAGTACAGGACCGTGTGCGCGAGCAGTTGGTTGCCGTCAAGGCCGCCGAGGCCGCGCGCCAGGATGGCCAGGCCAAGCTGAAGGCCTGGGAAGGCCAGCCTGATCAGGCCACGTTGGAAGCTGCGGTGGTGCTTTCGCGCGCCAGCGTGCAGGCGGGCCAACCGCAGGCCCTGGTCGATGCCGTGATGCAGGCCAAGACGCAGAAGCTGCCTGCCTGGGTGGGCGCCGACCTGGGCGCGCAGGGCTATGTGCTGGCGCGCATCAACAAGGTGCTGCCGCCCGATGCCAAGGCCATCGGTGACCTCAGGCAGGTGCGCCAGCAGTACGCCCAGCTGTGGGCGCAGGCCGAGACCGAGGCCTACTACGCCGCGCTGAAAGATCGCTTCAAGGCCAAGATCGTGGCCAAGCCGGCGGTGATGGCGACCGAGCCTTGAGTGGCTTGCGTGGCTGGATGTCAGCTTGACGAAAAGGTGACATCCAGCGCTCAGTCGCGCTATACTAGTCGTCTTCGACGGTGGCTGTAGCTCAGTTGGTAGAGTCCCAGATTGTGATTCTGGTCGTCGTGGGTTCGAGTCCCATCAGCCACCCCAAAATTCAAAAAGCGGCCCACCCGGGCCGCTTTTTGCTTTGATGATGTCGTTTCTTGAAGAGGTGATCCCATGCAAAGCAAATCCATTTTGAGTTCGGTCGACATCAAAGCCATGGCGGCGGCGGCCGAGGCCGAGGCATTGGCCCAGGGCTGGAAGGTGTCGATTGCCATCGTCGATGACGGGGGCCACCTGCTGCACCTGCAGCGCCTGGATGGTGCCGCGCCGATGACGGCCGAGATGAGCCAGGCCAAGGCCCGGGTGGCAGCGATGGGCCGGCGCGAGACCAAGGTCTTCGAGGACATGATCAACCAGGGGAGAACCGCGTTTCTGTCGGCGCCGCTCGAATACGGGCTGCTCGAAGGCGGGGTGCCGGTGATGGTGGAAGGCCAGTGCGTGGGGGCTGTGGGGGTGTCGGGCGTGAAGTCGAGTGAGGACGCGCAGGTGGCGCGGGCGGGCATCGCTGCGGTGGTGCACGCCTGAGTCGAGTGCGTCGGCTGCGCCAGGACGGTGCCCCCGCCCGCGGAGTGGGCCGTCGCACGATGCCTTGCTCCGTGAACTTCGATGGCGTCAGCTGGCCTTGGCTGGGGACATGGGCCGCCTCACCGATGCGCAGCGACGAAACCTGCACAATGCGCTGAACCAACCAGCCGCATGCCCATGAGAGAAAACCACATCGACAGCGATCGGGACGTACGGGCCAAGCCTGTGCTGGAGTACCCCTTCGAAACCCCGGCCGCCGGCGGGTCGGTGGTGGTAGCCCCCGGTGTGACCTGGCTGCGCATGCCGCTGCCCATCACGCTGAACCACATCAACCTCTGGGCGGTGCAGGATGAGGGCGGCTGGGCCGTTTTCGACACTGGCATGTGCAACGAAACCGGCACGCAGGCCTGGCGGCACTGGTGGGCCGAGGCGGCCGGCACCGGCACGATCACCCGGGTGTTTGTCACCCACATGCATCCTGATCACATCGGCCTGTCGGGCTGGATCACGCGCAAGTTCAACTGCCAGCTGTGGATGACGCGGCTCGAATACCTCACCTGTCGGATGCTGGTGTCCGATACCGGCCGGGAGGCACCGGCGGACGGGGTCAACTTCTATCAACGCGCCGGGTGGAGCGAGAACGCGCTGGAGACGTACCGCACTCGCTTCGGCAACTTCGGCAAATACATCCATCCGCTGCCCGACAGTTACCGCCGCGTCAGCGACGGCGAGCGCCTGCGCATTGGCGCCCATGAATGGGAGGTGGTCGTCGGCAGTGGCCATTCACCCGAACACGCCTGCTTCTACTGCGCCGAGCTCAAGCTGCTGATCTCGGGCGACCAGGTGCTGCCGCGCATCTCGTCCAACGTCTCGGTCTATCCCACCGAGCCCGACGGTGATCCGATGCGCGACTGGCTCGACTCGCTGGCCGAGATCCGCCGCCGCGTGCCTGATGACGTGCTGGTGCTGCCCGCGCACAACGATGCCTTCCGCGGCCTGCATGCCCGGCTTGACTACCTGATGGATGCCCAGGAGCGCTCGTTGCAGCGGCTGCTGCGCACCCTGAGCGAACCCCGTCGTGTGGTGGATGTGTTCCCAACGCTGTTCGGGCGTGCCATCGGCGAGGCCGACACCAACCTGCTGAGCATGGCCACCGGCGAGGCCTTGGCCTGCCTGAACCACCTCGTGTACCGCGGCCTGGTGGCGCGCAGCGAGGATGCGCAGCGCGTCGCGTGGTACCGGGCCGCTGGTTGACCCTGCAGGCCTGAAAAAAAAGGGCCGGTGCGCTGGCAGCCGGCCCTGGTCTGCGCCAGCGCCTGAGGTCTTACTGCGCAGCGTCCTTCACGCATTTCTTGACGAAGCTATTCTTCGCGGCACCGGCCAGCTTCTTCTCAGCGGCCTTGGCATCACATGCCGAGCCAGCCGTCGAGGCTTTGGCTTCGCGCTCACACTTCTTCATGAAGCTGTTCTTGGCTGCGCCTGCGAGCTTCTTGCCCTCGGCCTGCAGGGTGCAGTCAGGTGCGGGTGCGGCGGCCGTGGGGGCATCAGCGGCATGAGCGGTCAAGGTGCACAGGGCGGTGATCAACAGCAGGGCGTACTTGGTCATGGGAGACTCCTCGGGGTTGGCGAACGATGCCAGTGGCTAGACAAGAAACGAGCGACGGCGAGCAAACAAGCGGTGTTGTCGATGCCCATGCCCTGCGTTGCAGCCATCAGAGCCGGACGATCGATTCTGCACCGAGTCGATGCCGTCTGCTCCCAGGCCCGACCGATGACGCCCCCATGAGTTGTCTGCTGTCTACATCGCCCCTGCATGCTCTCGCTTGACGCCCTGCAGTGGGGTGCGCTGGGCGCTGCCGCGCTGGCCGCCGGCCTGGTGGATGCGGTAGTGGGCGGCGGCGGCATGATCCAGCTGCCGGCGATGTTTGCCCTGCTGCCCGAGGCCTGGCCGGCTGCGCTGCTGGGCACCAGCAAGCTCGCCTCAGTGGCGGGCACCAGTGGGGCGGCTTGGCACTATGCGCGCCACATGGCGCCGCCGCCC
>Ga0209066_10002133_pt1 | contig 24782 bp, 22 predicted proteins | sample All_14_2_FD_187198 | JGI IMG/M metagenome (GOLD analysis project Ga0209066, IMG submission 187198) | Freshwater microbial communities in response to fracking from Pennsylvania, USA - Allegheny Zone_MetaG_DW_15 (SPAdes) (version 2) ... | reverse complement strand
AGTACGACCTCTACGGGGTCGCGCCGCCGGGTGTCGTCGATCATCCGTGGGCCGGGTTCAGCGCGTTCAAGCGGACCTTCGGCGGCGTCGACGTCGAGTACCTCGGAGCCTGGGAGCACGACGCGCCGACCGCGCTCGGTGCGCTCCGGCGTCTGGCGGTCTCGGTGCTGCGATGAGCGCCGAGGCCCATGTCGGCGCCCCCAGGCAGGATGGGCCCACGCTCGTGCCGGTCGAGACCGGAGGCGAGACCATGCCCGACAGCCGACCGTCCTGGCAGCGCACCGTCTGCCCGCCCTGGTGCGACGCATCGCACGCCGAATCCGACCATCCCGATGACCGGGTCCATCGCGGCCTCGTCCGTTCCGTGACGGTCGTCTCGCGGGTCCGGCGGTTCCGCGACGGGCGCATGATCGTCGAGGACGAGGAGCTCGAGTTCGACGTCGGGCTCTCTCTCGCCGACGGCGACGTCGTCACCTGGCTGTACGTCGGTCAGGGGCCGGCGCGCAGCATCGAGATCGCCGCGGGGGACGCCGCGGCGCTCGTCGCCGCGATGGTCGACGCGGCGGGGCGCGTCGAGGATCGCATCCCGTCTGGAGCGCACGCGGGCCACGGCCTGGATGCGCCGCGCGCCGGATGATCGGCGCGCGGCGCCCGATCAGATCGCGGCGCCGACCGACCCGATCACGGCGTCGAGCGGCATCCCGGAGGCGTCGCGCTTCGACCGCTCCTCTGGCAGCGTCCTCGCGGCGCCGTCGACGCCGACGGCGACCGCCGGGGCCGGTCCGACCCAGGCGAGCCCGAGCACGTCCTCGCCCTTGAGGAAGGCGTGCGCGCGCACCCCGCCCGTGGCGCGGCCCTTGCCGGGGAACTCCGTCAGCGACGAGACCTTGACGCGGCCGGGGTCGGCGCCCGCGATCGTCTGCGTCGACGTCGACTGGGTCACGACGACCGCGTCGACGCCGGCGGCGACCGCGCCGAAGGTGACGACGGTCGCGGTCCCGCCGAGCGAGATCCCCGCCATGCCGCCGGCCGCCGCCCCCTGCGGCCGCACGGCCGACGCGGGGAAGTGCAGGAGCTGGGCATCGCTCGTCACGAAGACGAGCTCGTCGGTCTCGCCGCCCTGCGCGACGCCGACGACCTCGTCGCCCGGCTTGAGCGCGATGATCTCGAATGAGGGCTTGGCCGGCCATGCGCCGGGCGCGACGCGCTTGACGATGCCCTTCGCGGTGCCGAGGGCGACGGGCTCGTCGGCGGCGAGGTCCACGAGCCCGAGCAGTCGCTCCTTCGGACCGAGCCCGAGGTACTCGCCGGCCTTGGCGCCGGCCGCGAGCTGGATCGAGGTGCCGGGCACGCTCGGCAGATCGACGGCGGTGAATCGCACGAGCCGCCCGAGCGAGGTGACCGCGCCGACCTCGGTCCGCGTCGTCGTGCGCAGCCGGGATCGGATCGCGTCGTGCCGCGAGCGCCGCGCCGGCGTCGTCAGCGGGGCGTCGCCCTCGACCTCGACGCGGACCATGCGCCCCGTCGTCGAGAGCACGATCTCGCACGGCGCGTCCGGGATCTCGAGCGAGGCGGCCGCCGCCCCGGCTCGGCCCGTTGCGATCGGGGCGGCGAGCTCGCCGCCAGCGCGTCCGGCGGGCGCGGTGGGCCGCGCCGACATGAGGATGGTCCGTCGCGGGGTGCCGAGCCGCTCGGCGACCGCGTCGAGCTCGTCGCCCACCGTCGTCCGCAGCTTGGCCGGGTCGGCGAGGAGCTCCTCGAGCGTGGCGATCTCGGCGCGGAGGGCGTCCGCCTCGGCCTCGAGCTCGATCCTGCTGAACTTCGTCAGCCGCCGCAGGCGCAGCTCGAGGATGTACTCCGCCTGGCGCTCGGAGAGGTCGAAGACGCTCTGCAGTCGGGTGCGCGCCTCGTCGGAGTCGTCCGAGGTGCGGATGACCTGGATGACCTCGTCGATGTCGAGGATCGCGATGAGCAGCCCCTCGACGAGGTGCAGGCGCTCGCGCCGACGCGCCAGTCGGTACTCGGCTCGGCGACGCACGACCTCGATCCGGTGGTCGAGGTAGACCCGGAGCAGGTCGCGCAGCCCGAGCGTGCGGGGCGTGCCACCGACGAGGGCGACGTTGTTGATCGAGAACGAGTCCTCGAGCGGGGTCAGCCGGTAGAGCTGCTCGAGCACCGCGTTCGGGCTGAAGCCGGTCTTGATGCCGATGACGAGGCGCAGGCCGTGCGCGCGGTCGGTGAGATCGGTGACGTCCGCGATCCCCTGGAGCTTCTTGTTGCCGACGCCGTCCTTGATCTTCTCGATGACCTTCTCGGCGCCGACCATGTATGGCAGCTCGGTCACCACGAGCGAGGTCCGCCTCGCCGTCGTCTGCTCGATGGACACCTTCGCTCGCGTCTTGAACGAGCCTCGCCCCGTCTCGTAGGCGTCGCGCACGCCCTCGAGTCCGACGATGGCGCCGCCGGACGGCAGGTCGGGGCCGGGCACGAACCGCATGAGGTCGTCGACGGTCGCGTCGGGGTGGTGGAGGAGATGCCGCGCCGCCGCCGCGACCTCGATGAGGTTGTGCGGGGCCATGTTCGTCGCCATGCCGACCGCGATGCCGCTCGCGCCGTTGACGAGGAGGTTCGGGAACGCCGCGGGGAGCACGGAGGGCTGGGTGAGCTGGTTGTCGTAGTTCGGGACGAAGTCGACGACGTCCTCGTCGAGGTCGTCGGTCATCGCGAGCGCCGCCGCGGCGAGCCGCGCCTCCGTGTAGCGCGGCGCGGCCGGGCCGTCATCGAGGGTCCCGAAGTTGCCGTGACCGTCGACGAGGGGCACGCGCATGACGAAGTCCTGCGCGAGGCGCACCATGGCGTCGTAGATCGCCGTGTCGCCGTGCGGGTGCAGGCGGCCCATGACGTCGCCGACGACGCGCGCCGACTTCACGTGGCCGCGGTCGGGGCGCAGGCCCATCTCGGACATCTGGTAGAGGATCCGCCGCTGGACGGGTTTGAGCCCGTCGCGCGCGTCCGGGAGGGCGCGCGAGTAGATCACGGAATAGGCGTACTCGAGGAAGGAGCCCTGCATCTCCGCGGCGACATCGATGTCCTCGATGCGCTCGCCGGAGTCGGAGACGGGGGGAGTCGTTGCTGCAGTCATAGGATGGCCGCCATGCTACCGACGCCCCGCGCGCGCGGGGCGAGCCTTGCCGATGTCCTGCGAAGTTGCCTCGACGCGACCCTGGGATCGAGCGGCCGGCTCGGGCTCCCGCCGGTCGATCGCGCCGTCGTGCTCCTCGTCGACGGGCTCGGCGCCGAGCCGCTCGCGGCGCGGGCTGGCCACGCGAGGACGCTCGCCGGCGCCATGGCGACGCGCGCCGAGGTGCTCGACACCGGCGTGCCGACGACGACCGCGGCGGCGCTCGCGACGCTGACGACGGGCGCGCTGCCCGGCGAGCACGGGATCGTCGGCTACGCCGCGCTCGACGTCGACCACGATCGCGTCGTCAACCAGCTCCGTGGCTGGGACGACCGGATGGTGCCAGAGCGGTGGCAGCCGGTGCCCACCCTCTTCGAGGCGGCGGCGGCGGCCGGGGTCGACGCGGTCGCGATCGGCGCCGAGCAGTATCGGGACTCCGGCTTCACGAGGGCGGTGCTCAGGGGGGCACGCTACCTCGGCGGTCGCCAGGTGGCCGATCGCGTCGACCGGCTCGAGGCGCTCCTGGCGGATCCGGGCTGGCGCGGCGTCGCCTACCTCTATGTGCCGGAGCTCGACCAGGCCGCGCACGCGTCCGGCTGGCAGTCGCTCGCCTGGACGGACGCGCTCGAGTCGCTCGACGCCCAGGTGCGCCGAGCGGCCGGGGCGCTCGGCCCGCGGACCGGGATGCTCGTCACCGCCGATCACGGCATGGTCGACATCCCCGAGCGCGGCCGACTCGTCATTCCGGAGGCCTCGCCGCTGCTCGACGGCGTCCGCCACGTCGCGGGCGAGCCCCGCATGCTCCACCTCCACCTCGACCAGGGGGCGGATGGCGCTGACGCGCTCGCCGCGGCATGGCGCGAGGCCGAGGGGGGTCGGGCGTGGGTCGCGACGCGCGCCGAGGCGCTCGCGGCCGGCTGGTTCGGCCCGGCGCGGCCCGAGGTGGTCGGCCGGATCGGCGACGTCCTCGTCGCACCGCGGGCCCAGGTCGCCTACACGACCGAGGCGCAGGCGGCCCAGGGCATCGGCGACATGGTCGGTCAGCACGGCTCGTGGACGCCGGCGGAGACGCGGGTGCCGCTGCTGCGGTTCGGCGCGTTCGCGCGCTAGCGCGCGAACGGGGCGGCGGCGCGCGGGGGGATCAGGCCAGGTCGTCGTCCGGTCGCGTGCCGAAGACGATCTCGTCCCAGCTCGGCATCGCCGGGCGGCCCTTCTTCGCCCGCGGCTGCTGCCCGGTCTGCCGCGCCGTCGGGCGCGCGCCGTCGTCAGACCGGTCCTGCTCGACGATGCGGATCGACCCGGTGGACGGGTGCGCCCCTCGCGCGTCGGCGTCGTCGAGCACGGCCGCCTCACGCTCGCCGCGCCGACGGCGCAGGGCCTCGAGGAGGTCGGCGGTGCGGTTGCCGGCGACGTCCTCGTTCGGTGCGGTCCGCATCCCGATCGGGGCGAGCACGGGCCCGCTGTCGACGAGGGAGGCGGGGTCGACGCGGAAGGCGTCGGAGTCGAATCGCTCGGACGGCGTCGCCGGCTCGCGCTCCTCGGCCGGCGCGACCGCGCGAAGCCGGGGGACGAGCGGCTCGGGCGCCGAGCCCTGCTGCGAGAGACGGATGGCCTCGGCGTTCACCGGCGAGAGGGTGTGCTTGCGCGGGTCGAACTGCCAGCGGGCGTCGTGCTCGACCTCCTGGGCGGTGAAGGAGAGGCCGACGATCCAGCCGGTCGGCTCCTTCCAGCTCGCCCAGCGCTCCTGCTCGCCGCCCACCTCGCGCAGGCGCTCGAGGATCGCGGTGCCGAAGGTCCGCGAGGCGCCGAGCGGGTCGTCCGCGGCGGTGTGCACCGGCACGGCGAGGGCGGAGTCGATGACGAACTCGCGCTCGGCGAGCACGGGCCCCTCGAATCGCTCGATGTAGTCGATCGAGGCGCCGGTGATCCGCGCGACCTCGATCGCGCTCATCCCGGCGCGGATGTGCGCCTGGATCTCCTTCGGGCTGAGCTTGCGCCCCGAGCCCTGGTCGGGCACCGACTGCCGCACGCGGGCGTGCAGCGTCTCGTCGATCGCGAGTCGGAACCTCGATCCGTCGTCGGCGACGAGGAGCAGCCAGCCGTCCTCGACCGAGACGATGCGCAGATCCTGCATGGCCGACCTCCTCAATCCGTGCGGATTCGCGGTTCAGGATGCCACGGGCCGGGCCGAGAACCGGGGAATAGCGCGGGCGCGCCGCGGGTTCCGGTCCCGGCGGAACGTTGGCCGACGCGCGGTTTGCGTTCCCCAATCCGATCGTGCACACTGTCCCCGCCGCTCGTCCGAGTGGCACGCTGAGAACTGGAACCGCATGGCTACCGACTACGACGCCCCCCGCAAGACCGACGACGACTCCGAGTCCATCGAGGCGCTCAAGGACCGGGTTCCGGATGCGGCCGCCGCGTCGATCGACGTCGATGACGCCGACAACCCCGGCAGCTTCGAGCTCGCCGGCGCGGACCTCTCCGACGTCGAGCTCGACGTCGTCGTGCTGCCGCCGCAGGCCGACGAGTTCACCTGCATCTCCTGCTTCCTCGTGAAGCACCGCTCGCAGATCCATCACGAGGAGAAGCTCGGGGCCGTCTGCCTCGAGTGCGCCGCCTGAGGCCGTTCAGTCGCGCGCCGCGGCCTCGCTCGTCGCCGCCGCGAGCGCCGCGACGAGCGCGTCCGGGTGCCGCGACGACACGACCCAGTAGGGCGCGGGGTCGGCGGCGTCGGTGTTCTCGATCCTGACGACGTCGGGCAGCCAGCCGCGCAGGAGGAGCCAGGCCCTCGCGTCGAGCTCGGTGCCACGGGCCGCAACGGCCTCGTCGCCGGTGATCGCGACGGCCGTGCCGACGTAGCGCAGTGGCAGGCTCGCCCGGCCGGCGCGGAGCACGGTGTCGGTCACCTCGATCGTCGGCGTCGTGAGCAGGAGGAACGCGACGCCGATCGCGAGGAGCGTCGCCGCCCCGACGATGCCGATGGTCGTGCCGATCGGCAGGAAGACGAGCAGGCCGGCCGGAGCGAGCAGCGAGATCGCGAGGAAGAGGCCGACGGATGGCCAGAGGCGTTCGCGGTAGCGGGTCACGCCTCCATTGAACACCGCGCTCGCGGTCATCGGCCCCGAGCGCTCGGAACGGAGGGTGCACTACCCTGCATGGGTGGCCGATCCGATCCCCGTTCTCATCGCCAGCGGCGTCGTGCCCGGCTACGCACACCCCGGCGACGCCGGCGCGGACCTGCAGGCCGCCGAGGCGCTCGTGCTCGGGCCGGGGGAGCGGGCGACGGTCGGCACCGGTGTGTCGATCGCGCTGCCGGACGGCTACGCCGCGTTCGTCGTGCCCCGCAGCGGGCTCGCCGCCAAGCGCGGGATCACGATCGTGAACTCGCCGGGCACCGTCGATGCCGGCTACCGCGGCGAGATCCGCGTGACGCTGCTGAACACGGACCGCGAGGAGGCCTTCGCCATCGCGGTCGGCGATCGCATCGCGCAGCTCATCGTGATGCCGGTGACGCGCGCGGAGTTCATCCCCGTCGATCGGCTGCCCGGCAGCCATCGCGGTGCGCAGGGATTCGGGTCGACCGGCGTCGCCGGCGACCGGACGGAAGAGGGACGAGCATGACCGACCAGCAGGGCATCGACGCCGCCGAGGCGCCGGAGACTCCCGAGATCGCGGCGGCGCTCGCCGCCGACGCGGCGCTCGCGCCGACGGACGAGCGACCGGCGCAGCCGAAGTCGGCGCCGGAGGACCGGGCCGAGCGCGGGCCGTTCGACGTGGCCGAGGTGACGGCGGTGCGCCCGTACGTCGACCTCGGCGGGGTGAAGATCCTCCCGCGCGCCGACCTGCACCTGCGGCTCGAGGTCGAGGAGGCCACGAAGCGCGTCGTCGCGGTCGGGCTCGAGTACCACGGCTCGACGCTGCAGGTGCAGCCGTTCGCCGCCCCGCGCAGCAGCGGGCTCTGGAACGACATCCGCGAGCAGATCCTCGAGCAGCTGCACAAGCAGGGCGCGAAGGCCCGGCCCGTCGTCGGCCCGTTCGGTCCCGAGATCTTCGCGGAGATCCCGGTGGTCCAAGAGGGGCAGACCGGCACGCGGCTCGCGCGGTTCATCGGCGTCGACGGCCCGCGCTGGTTCCTCCGCGGCGTCATCGCCGGCCGCGGCGCGACCGAGGCGGATGCCGCCGCCGAGGTCGAGGAGCTCTTCCGCTCGATCGTCGTCGTCCGCGGCAGCACGCCCATGCCGCCGCGCGATCTCATCCCGCTGACGATGCCGGCCTCGGCGAGCGCCGCCGTGCAGCGGCCAGCCGCGGGCGCGTGAGCGAGCCGACCGCGTCGGCGCCATCGGATCCGTCGGATCCGGCCGGCGCCGAGGCCGCCGCCGCGACCCCGTCGCTGCGCGAGGTCGTCGGCGAGGCCGCCAGGCGCGCGGGCGTCGCGAGGGTCGCCCCTGGGGAGGCGCCGAACGCCCAGGCGCTGCTCGCCGCCGTCGGCGGCGTCCGCGGCATCGTCGAGGCGCTGCTGCCCGGCCTCGCGTTCCTCGTCACCTACGCGGTGACGCGGCAGCTGCTGCCGTCCGTGATCGCCCCAGCGGCGGTCGCGCTCGGCTTCATCGTCGTGCGGATCGTGACGAGGACGACGCCGACCTCGGCGATCGCCGGCGCGATCGGCATCGCCTTCTCCGCCGCCGTCGCGCTGTGGACGGGCAATGTCAACGACAGCTTCCTGCCCGGATTCGTCACGAACGTCGCCTTCCTCGTCGCGCTCGCGGTGAGCGTGCTCGTGCGCTGGCCGCTGCTCGGGATCGTCGCCGGTCTCCTCACCGGCGACGCGACGGGGTGGCGCGCCGTGCCCGCGAAGCGCCGCGTCGCCGATGTCGCCACGCTCGTCTGGTGCGGACTCTTCGCGGCGAGGCTGGCGGTCCAGGTGCCGCTCTATCTCGCCGGCGCGACCGAGGCGCTCGCGGCGGCGAAGCTCGTCATGGGCGTGCCCTTCTACGCCGCCGTCCTCTGGATCACGTGGCTGCTCATGCGCGCGGCGTATCGGGCCGACGAGACGGAGTAGCATGTATCTCGACGTCAAGATATCTCCCCGTCCTGCTTAGGGTCGCCTCACTGGCGATCCGGGTCGACGCGCGGGGAGGATGACAGCAGACTCCAGCGAAGGGCGGATCCCCATGTCCCAGGTCAACAGCTTCGGCGCGAAGTCCACGCTCACGGTCGGTGAGACCGACTACGAGATCTTCCGGATCGACACCGTCCCCGGCTACGAGGCGCTGCCGTTCAGCCTCAAGGTGCTCCTCGAGAACCTCCTGCGCACGGAGGACGGGGCGAACGTCACCAAGGCCCAGATCGAGGCGCTCGGCGCGTGGGTGCCGGACGCCGAGCCCGACACCGAGATCCAGTTCACCCCGGCGCGCGTCGTCATGCAGGACTTCACCGGCGTGCCGTGCATCGTCGACCTCGCGACGATGCGCGAGGCCGTCGGCGCCCTCGGCGGCGACCCCGACCGGATCAACCCGCTCTCGCCGGCCGAGCTCGTGATCGACCACTCCGTCATCGCCGACCTCTTCGGCACCGAGAACGCGCTCGAGCGCAACGTCGAGATCGAGTACGAGCGCAACGGCGAGCGCTACCAGTTCCTGCGCTGGGGCCAGACCGCGTTCCAGGACTTCAAGGTCGTCCCGCCCGGCACCGGCATCGTCCACCAGGTCAACATCGAGCACCTCGCGAAGGTCATCTACGACCGCACCGTCGACGGCGTGCTCCGCGCCTATCCGGACACCTGCGTCGGCACCGACTCGCACACGACGATGGTCAACGGGCTCGGCGTGCTCGGCTGGGGCGTCGGCGGCATCGAGGCCGAGGCCGCGATGCTCGGCCAGCCCGTCTCGATGCTCATCCCGCGCGTCGTCGGCTTCAAGCTCACCGGCGCGATCCCCGCCGGCGTCACCGCGACCGACGTCGTGCTCACGATCACCGACCTGCTGCGCAAGCACGGCGTCGTCGGCAAGTTCGTCGAGTTCTACGGCGCCGGCGTCGCCTCCGTGCCGCTGGCCAACCGCGCCACGATCGGCAACATGAGCCCGGAGTTCGGCTCGACCGCCGCGATCTTCCCGATCGACGACGTCACGCTCGACTACCTGCGCCTCACCGGCCGCAGCGAGCAGACCGTCGCCCTCGTCGAGGCCTACGCCAAGCAGCAGCACCTGTGGCACGACCCGTCGCGCGAGCCCTCGTTCAGCGAGTACCTCGAGCTCGACCTCGGCACCGTCGTGCCGTCGATCGCCGGCCCGAAGCGCCCGCAGGACCGCATCCTCCTCTCGGAGGCGAAGTCGCAGTTCGAGAAGGACATCGTCAACTACGCGACGCCCTCGACCTCGGACGACATCGTCGACCTCGAGTCCAAGCACTCGTTCCCGGCATCCGACCCCGGCTCGGTGCCGGGCGAGGAGGAGCAGGACACGCGCGACGTCGTCATCTCCAGCGGCGCGCCCGCGGCCGCCTCGAAGCCCGTCAAGGTCACGACGCCGGAGGGGCAGACCTACCTCCTCGACAACGGCGCCGTCACGCTCGCGGCCATCACCTCGTGCACGAACACGTCGAACCCGTCGGTCATGATCGCCGCCGGCCTGCTCGCGAAGAAGGCCGTCGAGCGCGGCCTGAAGCGCAAGCCATGGGTGAAGTCCACGCTCGGCCCCGGCTCGAAGGTGGTCACCGACTACTACGAGAAGTCGGGCCTGGACGCCTCGCTCGAGGCGCTCGGCTTCTACACGGTCGGCTACGGCTGCACGATCTGCATCGGCAACACGGGTCCGCTCATCGAGGAGGTCTCGGCCGCGATCAACGACCACGACCTCGCCGTGACGGCCGTGCTCTCGGGCAACCGCAACTTCGAGGGCCGGATCAGCCCCGACGTGAAGATGAACTACCTCGCCTCCCCGCCGCTCGTCGTCGCCTACGCGCTCGCCGGATCGATGCACTTCGACTTCGAGACCGACGCGCTCGGCACCGACACCGAGGGCAAGGCCGTCTACCTCAAGGACATCTGGCCGACGCCGGAGGAGGTGCAGGCGACGATCGACACGTCGATCTCGCGCGAGCAATTCATCAAGCAGTACGCGACCGTCTTCGAGGGCGACGAGCGCTGGAAGAGCCTGCCCACCCCGGAGGACTCGGTCTTCCAGTGGGATGCCGACTCGACCTACGTGCGCAAGGCGCCGTACTTCGACGGCATGTCGCTCGAGCTCACCCCGGTCGCCGACATCACGGGGGCCCGCGTGCTCGCCACGCTCGGCGACTCGGTGACGACCGACCACATCAGCCCCGCCGGCAACATCAAGCCGGGCACCCCGGCCGCGCAGTACCTCGAGGCGCACGGCGTCGACCGCACCGACTTCAACTCCTACGGCTCGCGTCGCGGCAACCACGAGGTGATGATCCGCGGCACCTTCGCGAACATCCGCCTGAAGAACCTCCTCGTCAGCGCCGTCAACGACGGGGCGATCGTCGAGGGCGGCTACACCCGCGACTTCACCCAGCCGGGCGGCCCGCAGTCGTACATCTACGACGCGAGCGTCCACTACCAGGAGCAGGGCACCCCGCTCGTCATCTTCGGCGGCAAGGAGTACGGCTCCGGTTCCTCGCGCGACTGGGCGGCGAAGGGCACGAGCCTGCTCGGCGTCAAGGCGGTCATCACCGAGAGCTTCGAGCGCATCCACCGCTCGAACCTCATCGGCATGGGCGTCGTGCCGCTGCAGTTCCCCGCTGGGCAGAGCTGGGAGTCGCTCGGCCTCGACGGCACGGAGATCGTCTCGATCGCCGGCCTCGAGCAGCTCAACGAGGGCGTCACCCCGAAGACCGTGACGGTCACGGCGGCCCCGAGCGAGTTCTCGCCCGAGGGCAAGGCGCCCGTCGTCTTCGAGGCCGTCGTGCGCATCGACACGCCAGGTGAGGCGGACTACTACCGCAACGGCGGCATCCTCCAGTACGTGCTCCGCTCCCTCGTCTGAGGCGGTCGGGGCGAGGTGGGGCGGGGCGCTCAGGCCCTCGCCCCGCCCCTTCCTGGCGCGAGAGCGGCGCGTGTACGCTCGTGATCGGATGACACCCGACTCCGTCTGAAAGGGATTCCCGTGGGACTGTTCAAGGCTGCGTTCGACTCGCTCGGCGGCACCTTCGCCGATCAATGGAAGGACTTCTACACCGTCCCCGAGGGGCTCAGCCCGACGGCCGCGATCTTCGCCGCGGTGCCGCACGGCACGAACGCCGGTCGCGGGTCGAACACGAAGGCGTCCGAGGGCATCATCTCGAACGGCTCGAAGATCGTCGTGCCGGAGGGCTACGGGCTCCTGCTCATGCAGGAGGGGGCGATCACGGGCTTCGCCGCGGAGGCGGGCGGCTACGAGTGGAACTCGGAGTCGCAGGACTCGCAGTCCATCTTCGCCGGCGACGGGATCGTCAGCCCGCTCATCACGACCTCGTGGGAGCGCTTCAAGTTCGGCGGCCGCCCGCAGTCGCAGCAGCGCGCGTTCTACGTGAGTCTCAAGGAGCTCCCGAACAACCGCTTCGGCACGCAGTCCGAGATCTACTGGGACGACGCCTACCTCAACGCGCAGGTCGGCGCCGTGACGCGCGGCACCTACACCCTGAAGATCGTCGACCCGATCCTCTTCGTGAAGAACTTCGTGCCAGCCGCCTACCTCCAGCCTGGCGTGGTGTTCGACTTCACCGACATCGAGAACGACGCCGCCTCGCAGCTCTTCAACGAGGTCGTCGGATCGCTCGCGCCGGCGTTCTCGCTCTACACGAACGACCCGGCGAAGGGCAACCGGATCACGAAGATCCAGCAGGACTCGCTCGGCTTCGCGCAGAGCCTCTCCCAGGCCGTCGAGTCCGCGTACCAGTGGCGCACCGACCGCGGCCTCGAGATCGTCAAGACCGCGATCGTCTCGATCGAGTACGACGAGAACACGCGCGAGCTGCTCAAGACCGTCCAGCGCGCCGACGCCCTCGCCGGGGCGCGCGGCAACTCCAACCTGCAGGCCTCCGTCGCGGCGGGCTTCGAGGCCGCCGGCGACAACGCCGGCACCGGCGGGATCCTCGGCATGGGCATCGCGGCCGGCGCGACCGGTCTCGGCGGGCTCCAGCAGCCGGTCCCCGGCGTCGGCGCGAACTCGGCGCCGACGGCCGCGCCAGCCGCTGCCGCCGGCGACGACCCCGTGGCCGCGCTGACGAAGGCGAAGCAGCTGCTCGACGCCGGGCTCATCTCCCAGGCCGACTACGACGCGGCGAAGGCCAAGGCCCTCGGGCTCTGAGCCGTCGGCCGACCGAACGCATCGCCGAGCGGAGGGTGAGCCCACCGTCATGACCACCTCGCCGGAGTCGCCGACGCCCCCGCAGGGCGTCGACCCGACGACCACACCGCAGGACGTCGCCCCCGCCGCCGCGTCGGCGCCGCAGGACGCGGCGACCGACGGGCTCGCCGCGGCGGTCGCGGCCGAGCCCGCCGGGCCGCAGACCGAGAACGACCGCCTCCACGACGGCGTCAACCGTTGCCCGAAGTGCGGCTCGACCGAGGTGCAGCTGCGCCCGGCCACCGGCACGCTCGTGTGCCTCTTCTGCCGCCACGAGTGGTCGGAGGCGCGGGTCGAGGAGGCGCTCGGGCTCGGCGAGGGGCTTCGCGACCTCCGGGGCACCGTGATCGCCTCAGGCGCGAGCGACATCGACCAGGCCGTCGACACGGTCATGACGCTGAAGTGCGGCGGTTGCGGGGCCGAGGTCATCGTCAACACGACGACCGAGCTCACCGCCCGCTGCCACTGGTGCCGGCACGTGCTCACGATCAACGAGCAGATTCCGAACGGCGCGGTGCCGGACGCACTGCTGCCGTTCCACGTCACGCACGACCAGGCGGTCGCGCAGATCCGCCAGTTCGCGAGCAAGCGCCGGCTCTTCGCGCACGCGAGGTTCAAGTCGGAGTTCACGCCGGAGAACGTCGTCGGCGTGTACCTGCCGTACATGGTCGTCGACGCGAACGCGAGCGCGGACGTCGCCGGCCAGGGCGAGGTGCTCATCCGCACCTACACGCGCGGCAGCGGCGACGACAAGAAGACCTACTACGACGCCGACGTCTACCGCGTGCAGCGCCACCTCGAGTTCACGGTCGACGACCTCACGGTCGAGTCCTCGGCCGACCGCGCGAACATCGACGTGTCGAGGAACACGAACAACATCATCAACTCGATCCTCCCGTTCGACACGAAGAACGCGGTCGCCTGGAACGCCGCGTACCTCGTCGGCTTCACCTCGGAGAAGCGCGATCAGGACGTGTCGGCGATCCAGCCGCGGGTCGAGGACCAGCTGCTCTCGATCGCGCGCTCGAAGGCGCAGGCGTCGGTGACCGCCTACGACCGCGGCGTGCGGTGGGAGCAGGAGTCGCTCGACGTCCGCGGCACCCGCTGGGTGTCGATGTACCTGCCGGTCTGGCTGTATTCGTACTACCACGTCGAGAGCGGCAGGGGGATGGTGCACTACATCGCCGTCAACGGGCGCACGGGCGAGACGATGGGGAGCGTGCCGCTGGCCAGGGGCAAGCTCCTGCTCGCCGCCCTCGCCGCCGGCACGGTCGTCGAGTCGCTCGTCGTCGCATTCCTGGTGGCGACGGCATGATCGACATCCTGACGGCGGTCGTCCACGCCTCGAGCGGCTCCGGTGACGGCGGCGGCGAGGCCTGGTTCCTCCTCGCCGGCCCGCTCAGCGGGATCGCGCTCTACGCCGCGATCTTCCGCTACTACCGCAACACCGACAAGTCGCACCGGTTCGAGCAGGAGACGATCGTCGACCAGACGGCGCCCATCACGGGCGACGACGTCAAGGTCGACGAGGTGCGCGGCACGCGCGAGACCCGCATCCGCGGCGACAACGTCGGCGAGCATCGGCAGCGCGTCCAGCGGGTGCGGTGACATGACCCCGTCACGGTCGTCGTCGATCCTCCCGCGCGTAGGATCGAGCGCGTGAGCATCCTCGAATCGATCCGCACACCGAGGGATCTCGACGGGCTCAGCGTCGAGCAGCTCGAGCAGCTCGCCGCCGAGATCCGCGAGTTCCTCGTGCGCGAGGTGAGCAAGACCGGCGGCCACCTCGGACCCAACCTCGGCGTCGTCGAGCTCACGCTCGCGATCCACCGGGTCTTCGATTCGCCGAAGGACGCCGTCGTCTTCGACACCGGCCACCAGAGCTACGTGCACAAGCTGCTCACGGGCCGGCAGGACTTCTCGCGGCTGCGGCAGGAGGGCGGCCTCGCCGGATACCCGCAGCGCGCCGAGTCCGAGCACGACATCGTCGAGTCCTCCCACGCGTCGAGCTCGCTGAGCTGGGCCGACGGCATCTCGCGCGCCTTCGAGATGACCGGCCAGGCCGATCGCCACGTCGTCGCCGTCGTCGGCGACGGCTCGCTCACCGGCGGGATGACCTGGGAGGCGCTGAACAACATCACCGACGACAACGCGCGCAACCTCGTCATCGTCGTCAACGACAACGGCCGCTCCTACGCGCCCACGATCGGCGGCATGGCGCGCTTCCTCAACGACGTGCGCACGCGGCGCTCCTACCGCAGCCTGTACTCGTCGAGCCGGCGGTTCTTCGACCGGCTCGGCGCGCCGGGGCGCTCGATCTTCCGCGGTGTGCGCGGTGCGACCCACGGCTTCCTGGCGCGCTTCAGCGGCAACCAGGCGCTCTACTCGAACCTCGAGATCAAGTACCTGGGACCGGTGAACGGCCACGATCTCGAGGCGATGACCGAGGTGCTCAAGCGGGCGAAGGACTACGGCGCCCCGGTGATCGTGCACGCGATCACCGAGAAGGGTCGCGGCTACGCGCCGGCGCTGCGCGACATCGCCGACCAGTTCCACGCGGTCGGGCAGATCGACCCGGAGACCGGGGAGTCGATCGAGCGGGCGAGCGCGCCGAGCTGGACGTCGGTGTTCTCGGACGAGATCCTGGACATCGCCCGCGAGCGGGACGACATCGTCGGCATCACCGCCGCGATGCTGCGCCCGACCGGGCTCGCGGCCTTCGCCGAGGCCTTCCCGCGGCGCGTCTTCGACGTGGGGATCGCCGAGCAGCACGCGGCGACCTCCGCCGCCGGCCTCGCCTTCGGCGGCCTCCACCCGGTCGTGGCGATCTATGCCACGTTCATGAACCGCGCCTTCGACCAGGTGCTCATGGACGTGGCCCTCCACAAGGCGGGCGTCACCTTCGTGCTCGACCGCGCCGGCGTGACCGGGCCGGACGGGCCGAGCCACCACGGCATGTGGGATCTCGCGCTCCTGCAGGTCGTCCCCGGCATCCGCATCGCCGCGCCCCGCGACGCCGTGCGGTTGCGCGAGGAGCTGCGCGAGGCGGTCGCCGTCGACGACGCACCGACGGTCCTGCGCTTCCCGAAGGGCGCCGCGATCCAGGAGATCCCCGCGGCGCGCCGCACCGACGACGGCGTCGACGTGCTCCGCGAGGCCGCGCACAAGGACGTCCTCATCGTCTGCGTCGGCTCGATGGCGACCATCGGCCTCGACGTCGCCGACCGCCTCGCCGCCCAGGGGATCGGGGCGACCGTCGTCGACCCGCGCTGGGTGGTGCCGACTCGTCGCTCCGTCATCGACCTCGCGGCCGATCACCGCCTCGTCGTCACGATCGAGGACGGCGTCCGGGTCGCCGGGATCGGCACGCGTGTGCGCCAGGATCTGCGCGCCGCCGGGGTCGACACCGCGGTCGACGAGCTCGGCCTGCCCGACGAGTTCATCGACCACGCCTCGCGCGGCTACGTGCTCGAGCACGTCGGGCTCACGGCGCAGAAGATCGCGCGCGACATCGTCGCGCAGGTGCTCGGTCGCCGCCTCCCGGTGGCGAGGCCGCTGCCGGGCGAGGGCGACGAGGACGACGCGACGCCGACGGCGCCGGTCGACTCGACTCAGCTCGAGGCGTCGTCCGACTGAGTCGGCGCCGCCGGTTCGAACGCGTCGATCCCGACGACCTCCACCTCGGGCGCGTCCTCGCCGTCCGAGGACCCCGCGGATGGCACGGCGCGCGCGTCGGTGCCGGGCAGGATCCGGCCGGCGAGCCAGTGGCCGAGCCCGGCGGCGACAGCTCCGGCGATGACGATCGCGACGATCCCGGCGCCGAGGAAGGCCGTGCCGTCCGCGAGGTCGATCCCGCCGTCGACCGCGGCGATGCCCGCGAGCACCCCGACGAGCACGACGACGCCGACGATGGCCCCGACGACGCCGTGGGCGATCGCGCGCGCCGGCCCGCCGCGACCCCGCAGGACCGAGCGGTCCGCGAGGATCGACAGCGGCGCGCCGACGAGGCTGCCGACGGCGACGGCCGCGACGGCGACCACCGGCCAGAGGGCGCCGTAGTAGAAGCCGAGCGTGCCGAGCATCCCCGACCCGACCTCGTCGATCGGCATCCCGGCGCTGAGGACGCCGGAGACGGCGGCGAGCCCGACGGGGAAGAGCACGAGCAGGTAGAGGCCGATCGTCAGGGCGACGCCGAGCGCGACGCGCCACGCCCAGCCGGCGCGGCGACGCCAGGGGATCGCGGGCGGTGGCGCGGACGCGGCGGGGTCGACTGACGGCTGCTCGGTGCTCATGCGACTCCTCGGGATGCGGTGGCGTGGTGCATCGATGCTCCCACGTCCGGCCGGGATCGGCCTGAGCGGGTCGCGGCCTGGGCGCCCCGCGGCCGCGACGCCCCGAGTAGCATCCCGTGCATGAGCCACGACGCGCCCGACGTCCAGCCCCAGCGGGCCGAGCCCGACCTCCACGGCGAGATCGACGAGATCGCCGAGCTCACGAGGACGCTCGGCGGCGGGTCGGCCGACGAGTCGGACGCGTGGCGCCACGACTATCCGTATGACACGAAGCTCAAGCGCGTGCGATACGAGCGCGAGAAGCACCGCCTGCAGATCGAGCTGCTGAAGCTCCAGGCCTGGGCGAAGGAGTCGGGCGAGCGGATCGTCATCCTCTTCGAGGGGCGCGACGCGGCCGGCAAGGGCGGCACGATCAAGCGGTTCATGGAGCACCTCAACCCGCGTGGCGCCCGCGTCGTCGCGCTCGAGGTGCCGACCCCGCGCGAGCGCAGCCAGTGGTATTTCCAGCGCTACGTCGCCCACCTGCCCGCCGCCGGCGAGATCGTCCTCTTCGACCGCTCCTGGTACAACCGCGCCGGCGTCGAACGGGTGATGGGGTACTGCACCCCGCGCGAGTACCTCGAGTTCACGCGCTCGGCGCCGGAGTTCGAGCGGATGCTCGTGCACTCGGGCATCCGGCTCTTCAAGTTCTGGTTCTCGGTCGGGCGCGCCGAGCAGGCCGCGCGGTTCGAGTCGCGATCGACCGACCCCGTGCGGCAGTGGAAGCTCTCGCCCACCGACCTCGCGAGCCTCGACAAGTGGGACGCCTACACGGAGGCGAAGGAGGCGATGTTCTTCTACACCGACACCGAGCACGCGCCGTGGACCGTCGTGAAGTCGAACGACAAGAAGCGCGCCCGCCTCGAGGCGATGCGCTGGGTGCTCTCGGACTTCGAGTACACCGGCAAGGATCCCCGCGTCGTCGGGCACCCCGATCCGCTCATCATCGGGCGCGCGTCGGCGATGCGCGACGAGGGGGAGCGCGCGCTCGGCGAGCTGCCGTCGGTCACCGGGCTCGGCGGCTGACGGGAGCGCCGGCCCGCGGCGTCTAGACTGGCCTGCGCACCGCGCCCGGGCGGCTCCGCCCGGCTGACTCCAGGAGACCCTTGTGGCCGCTTCCACGCTCGACGCCGTGATCAACCTCGCCAAGCGGCGGGGGTTCGTCTTCCAGGCGGGCGAGATCTACGGAGGATCGCGCTCGGCGTGGGACTACGGCCCCCTCGGCGTCGAGCTCAAGGAGAACCTCAAGCGCCAGTGGTGGCAGACCTTCGTGCGCGGGCGCGAGGACATGGTGGGCCTCGACACCTCGATCATCCTGCCGCGGCAGGTCTGGGTCGCCTCCGGCCACGTCGCGACGTTCACCGATCCGCTCGTCGAGTGCACCTCGTGCCACAAGCGCTTCCGGCAGGATCACCTCGAGGAGGCCTTCGAGGCGAAGAAGGGCCGGCCCGCCGAGGGGATGGCCGAGATCCCGTGCCCGAACTGCGGCACGAAGGGCGCATGGACCGAGCCGCGCGCCTTCTCCGGCCTCATGAAGACCTACCTCGGACCGGTCGACGACGAGGACGGCCTGCACTACCTGCGTCCGGAGACCGCGCAGGGCATCTTCGTGCAGTTCGCCAACGTCGTCACGGCGGCCCGTCGCAAGCCGCCGTTCGGCATCGGCCAGGTCGGCAAGGCCTTCCGCAACGAGATCACGCCAGGCAACTTCATCTTCCGCACGCGCGAGTTCGAGCAGATGGAGATCGAGTTCTTCACGCCCCCGGCCGAGGCCGGCGAGTGGTTCGACCGGTGGGTCGAGGACTGCTGGAACTGGTTCATCGACCTCGGCATCGACCCCGCGCACCTGCGCCGCTACGACGTGCCGAAGGAGGACCGCGCGCACTACTCCGCCGGCACGATCGACATCGAGTACCAGTTCGGCTTCGCCGGCAGCGGCTGGGGCGAGCTCATGGGCATCGCGAACCGCACCGACTTCGACCTCTCGTCGCACGCGGAGGCCAGCGGCGCCTCGCTCACCTACTTCGACCAGGCCACGGGCGAGCGCTACACGCCCTACGTCATCGAGCCCTCGTTCGGCCTGACCCGCTCGATGATGGCGTTCCTCGTCGAGGCGTATCGCGAGGAGTCCGTGCCGACCGCGAAGGGCGACACCGACACGCGCATCGTGCTCGGGCTCGACCCTCGCCTGGCGCCCGTGAAGGCCGCTGTGCTCCCGCTCTCGCGCAATGAGCAGCTCTCGCCGCTCGCGCGGGAGCTCGCCGCGACCCTCCGCCGCCGCTGGAACGTCGACTTCGACGACGCCGGCGCGATCGGCCGCCGCTACCGCCGCCAGGACGAGGTCGGCACCCCGTTCTGCATCACCGTCGACTTCGACTCGGTCGACGACCGCGCGGTGACGGTGCGCGAGCGCGACACGATGGCGCAGGAGCGCATCCCGCTCGACGGCATCGAGACCTACCTCGCCGAGCGCCTCCGCGGCGCCTGATCCGCCCGCCGGTCCGGCTCACGCCGACGCCGACGCCGGTCAGGGCGTCGGCGTGCGCGCGTCGTACTCGCGGAAGCCGCGATGCGTGCGCAGCAGGACGGCGATGATCGCGATGATCGCGACGCCGCCGAGCACGGGCGGGAACCAGAGCGCGACGATCGTCGCGAGCGCGCCGGCGTAGAGGTCGCCGATGCGCGGGCCGCCGGTGACGACGACCATGAAGACGCCCTGGAGGCGCCCGCGCATCTCGTCCGGCGCCGCGGTGAGCAGCATCGTCGACCGGAAGATCGAGCTGATCTCGTCCGCGGCCCCCGTGCCGGCGAGCGCGATGCAGGCGAGCGCGAGGGCCGGCCACGAGACCTCGGCGAACGTCGGACCGCCGCTGCCGAACCATCCCGTCTGCATCGCCGCCACGACGAGCCCGAACAGGAGGATGAACCCGCCGTAGACGGTGATCGCCCGCCCGATGGCGACGCCGTGGCGGTGCACGTGCGCGACGGGACCGCTGAAGAGGCTCGCGAGGAACGTCCCCGCCGCCGCTGCGGCCGTGAGCAGGCCGACCGTGATGGAGCCGCCGCCGATGACCGCGGCGCCGAGCGCGGGATACAGCGCGTACGGGCGGCCGAACGTCATCGCCACGATGTCGACGATGAAGCTCATCCGGATGTTCGGCGCCTGCCGCAGGAAGCGCCAGCCGTCGCGCAGCGACTCGAGGCCGGGCCTCGCGACCTCGCCGAGGGGCGGCATCCTCGGGAGCCCGATGACGCCGATGAAGCCGGCGGTGAAGAGCACGGCGTCGACGGCGAAGGTGATCGGGAAGCCGGCGGCCGCGACGAGCACGCCCGCGAGCGCCGGCCCGATGGTGAGCTGGAGGCCGAACGTGATCCCGTTGAGCGCCGTCGCCCGCGAGACGAGGTCGGCGGGCAGCAGCCGGGGGATCACGGCGCTGCGCGCCGCGGCGCCGATGGTCGTCGTCACCGACACGATCGACGCGATAACGTAGAACGGCCACACCGGCGCGCGGTCGCCGCCGGCCTCGATCGCGACGTCCCAGACCGACACGCCGACGAGCGCGATCGTGGCGACCCACCCGATGACGCTCGCGATGATCGCGACGGCGCGGCGGTCGAAGGCGTCGACGAGCATCCCGCCCCAGATGCCGGCGACGATCATCGGCACGAGCGAGATGCCGCCGACGAGGGCGACCGCGAGCGTCGACTCGGTGATGTCGTAGATCTGCAGGCCGATGGCCGTCGTCGAGACCCAGGCGCCGATCCCCGAGATCGACTGCCCGATCCAGAGCCGCGCGAACGCCGGGGAGCGCCGCAGCGGGGCCAGGTCGACGAGCCGCCGCCGGCGTTCGGGTGCGGGGTCCTCTGGCGGCACGGTGGTCGAGCCTACCCGTGGGAATCGGAGGCGGGGGTGCCGCGTTGTCACCCTGCGTGAGCGAACCCATCCGTGTGGACATCTGGTCTGACGTGCAGTGCCCGTGGTGCTACATCGGCAAGCGGCGGTTCGAGGCCGCCCTCGACGGCTTCGACGGCGAGGTCGAGGTCGAGTACCACTCGTTCGAGCTCGCGCCGGACACGCCGCTCGACTTCGTCGGCACGACGCTCGACTACCTCACGGAGCGCAAGGGCCTCAGCCGCGAGCAGGTCGAGGTGATGCTCGAGCGCGTGACGGGGATCGCCGAGTCGGTGGGGCTCGAGTATCACTTCGACGACGTGCACCAGGTCAACACGGTGACGGCGCACGAGCTCATCCACGAGGCGAAGGCGCACGGCCTGCAGCTGCCGATGGCGGAGCGGCTCTTCCGCGCCTACTTCACCGAGGGGCGCAACCTCGGCGACGTCGACGAGCTCATCGACCTCGCGGAGGAGGTGGGGCTCGACGCGGACGCGACCCGCCGCGCGCTCGAGGAGCACGTGCACCTTGCCGCGGTGAAGGCCGACGTCGCGCAGGCGGCGGCCTACGGCATCCAGGCCGTGCCGTTCTTCGTCATCGACGGGCGATACGGCATCTCGGGCGCCCAGGAGACGGACACGTTCGTGCGCGCCCTCGCGCAGGTCGCGGCCGACCGCGACTGAGCCTGCGTCGGTGCCGTCGCGCGGTGCCGCGCGCGCTCAGTCGCTGATGTCGGCGACCGTGGCGTCGAGGCCGCGGACGAGGTCGTCGACCTCGACCCAGGCCGAGCGGCCGTGCGCGCCAGCGCCCATCGCGATCCGGCCGCGGACGCGGTCGTCGACGACGACGGGCCATGCCGTCGTGCTGCCGAGCGGGGTGATCGTGCCGCGCTCGTGCCCGGTCGCCGCGAACGCGACGGCGGCATCGGGCAGCTGGAGCTTGTTCGCGCCGAGCAGGGCGCGCAGCTTCGGCCACGAGAGCTGGCGGTCGCCGGGCACGAGGGCGAAGACGAAGGTGCCGTCGCTGCGCTTGATCACGAGCGACTTCACGATGACGGCCGGGTCGACGCCGAGGATCGCGGCCGCCTCCTCGAGGGAGCGCGCCTCGGGGCGCTCGACCACCTCGATCGCGATGCCGCGCGCCGCGGCATCCTCGAGCACGCGCTGCACGCCGTCCGTCATCCCGATCGCCTCCTCCGGCGCGTCCGCGCCCGAGAGCGCCAACCGTCCTGGCCGACCCGCGATTCCCGCATGGGAGAATCGTCTCGTGACCGCCACCACCGCAGCACCCGCACGCGAGCTGGCCATCGGCCCGCTGCGGCTGCCGGTGCCGGTCGTGCTCGCGCCCATGGCGGGCATCACGAACACCGCGTTCCGGCGGCTGTGCCGCGAGTACGGCGCCGGGCTCTACGTCAGCGAGATGATCACGAGCCGGGCGCTCGTCGAGCGCACGCCGGCGTCGCTGCGGCTCATCGAGCACCACGAGTCGGAGACCCCGCGGAGCATCCAGCTCTACGGCGTCGACGCCGAGACGATCGCGCGCGCTGTGGCGTTCCTCGTCGCCGAGGACCGCGCCGACCACATCGACCTCAACTTCGGCTGCCCCGTGCCGAAGGTGACGCGCAAGGGCGGCGGCTCCGCGTTGCCGTGGAAGACGGGGCTCTTCCGCGACATCGTCGCCGCCGCGGTGCGCGAGGCCGGCGACATCCCGCTCACGGTGAAGATGCGCAAGGGCATCGACGACGAGCACCTCACCTACCTCGAGGCCGGCCGCATCGCCGAGGGCGAGGGCGCGGCCGCGGTCGCGCTGCACGCGAGGACCACGGCGGACTTCTACTCGGGGCACGCCGACTGGTCCGCGATCGCGAGGCTCAAGGAGACGGTGACGAGCATCCCGGTGCTCGGCAACGGCGACATCTGGAGCGCGGAGGACGCCGTGCGGATGGTCGACGAGACCGGCTGCGACGGCGTCGTCGTCGGCCGCGGCTGCCTCGGTCGACCGTGGCTGTTCGGCGACCTCGCCGCCGCCTTCTCCGGCACGGACGCGGCGCCCATCCGGCCGAGTCTCGGCGCCGTCGCGGCCGCGTTCCGGCGGCATGCCGAGCTGCTCGTCGAGTATCTCCAGGACGAGGAGCACGGGTGCCGCGACATCCGCAAGCACGTCGCCTGGTACTTCAAGGGCTACGCCGTCGGCGGCGAGACGCGCGCCGGGCTCGCGACGGCCGACCGCCTCGAGCGCATCGACGAGCTGCTCGCGACGCTCGACCACGACCAGCCGTACCCCGGCGAGGCGGCGGAGGGCCAGCGCGGTCGCGCCGGGACGCCGAAGCGGCCGGCACTGCCCGATCGCTGGCTCGAGTCGAGGGAGCTCAGCGGCAGCGAGCGCTCGACGCTCACCGAGGGCGAGGGCGACACCAGTGGGGGATGAGCGGCGTGGAGGTTGAGCTCACGCTCGGCACCGAGTTCAGCGCGTGGCCGGTGCCGGCGGGCTATGAGCCCGCCGACGTGGAGCGGCGCCTGCCCGAGGTGCACTACTCGCGGCGCAGCGACTTCGCGCGCGACCGGGCGCGCGTGCTGCACTCCGGCTCCCTGCGCCGGCTCGCGGCGAAGACGCAGGTGCTCTCGCCGACCTCCGGCGCCGACGACGCGCGCAATCGGCTGACGCACTCCCTCGAGGTCGCCCAGGTGGGCCGCGAGCTCGCCACCTCGCTCGGGCTCGACCCCGACGTCGTCGACACGGCGTGCCTCAGCCACGACCTCGGACACCCCCCGTTCGGCCACAACGGCGAGCGGGCGCTCGACGAGTGGTCCACCGACATCGGCGGCTTCGAGGGGAACGCGCAGACGCTGCGGGTGCTCACCCGCCTCGAGCCGAAGGTCTTCGGCGGCGACGACCGTCCATACGGGCTCAACCTCACGCGGGCGAGCCTTGACGCCGCATGCAAGTACCCGTGGGGCGACGCGGACGGCGTGCTCGAGCCCGGCGGGCGGCGCAAGTACGGCTACTACGCCGAGGACGCGCACGCCTTCGCGTGGCTGCGCGACGGCCGCACCGACGACCGCCGCTGCATCGAGGCGCAGGTCATGGACCTCGCCGACGACATCGCCTATTCGGTCCACGACTTCGAGGACGCGATCGTCGGCGGCTTCATCGACGTCACCGCCCTCTCCTCGCGCGCGGACCACGCGGCGCTCGTCGACGCCATGTCGGCCTGGGTCGGCGACGGCTTCGGCCACGACGAGCTCGTCGCCGCCTTCGACCGGCTCCAGGCGACCGAGTTCTGGATCGACCGCTGGGACGGCGGCCGCCGCGACCACGCGCGACTGAAGAACCTCGCCAGCCAGCTCATCGGCCGGTTCTCGGCGGCGGCGACGCGGGCGACGCGCGCCGCCCACCCCGGGCGGTTCCTCGCGAGGTACGCGGCCGACGTCATCCTGCCCCGCGAGGTCGAGGTCGAGATCGCCGCGCTCAAGGGCGTCACCGCCGCGTTCGTCATGGCGACGAACGCGCGCCGGCCGATCTACCGACAGCAGCGGGAGCTGCTCACCGAGCTCGCTGATGTGCTCCTGTGGTCGGCGCCGGCGAACCTCGACGTCGTGTTCGCCGCCGACTGGCGCGCCGCGCAGGACGACGCCGCGCGCAAGCGCGTCGTGCTCGACCAGGTCGCCTCGCTCACCGACCAGTCGGCGATCGCCTGGCACGAGCGGCTCGTCCGGTGACGGCCGCGCGACCCGCGATCGCGCCTAGGATGCCCGCATGGCCGGCCTGATCCGTCGCAGCGACATCGACGAGGTCCGCGCGCGCACGAACATCGCCGACATCGTGGGGGAGCACGTCGCGCTGCGGTCGGCTGGCGTCGGCTCGATGAAGGGGCTCTGCCCGTTCCACGACGAGCGCAGCCCGAGCTTCCACGTGCGGCCGCAGGTCGGGCTCTACCACTGCTTCGGCTGCGGGGAGGGCGGCGACGTCTACTCGTTCATGATGAAGCTCGACCACGTCACCTTCCAGGAGGCCGTCGAGCGCCTCGC